>Ga0228711_1010137_pt1 | contig 12498 bp, 8 predicted proteins | sample MedpolnodulmetaG_2_FD_177996 | JGI IMG/M metagenome (GOLD analysis project Ga0228711, IMG submission 177996) | Root nodule microbial communities from Medicago polymorpha collected in Santa Monica, California, United States - brown nodules | ecosystem: Host-associated > Plants > Roots > Nodule...
ATTTTGAATATTCTAAACTTGATCATCGTTGGTGTGTTGTGTTGGCAGACCACCATCCTCATTTCCATCAACTATGAGAAGATCTTCAGGATTATCAACAACAGAGATCGCTATTTTTTGGTGGTTAACACCCCTTTGTTAAAGAAGCCAACTAGGAGGAGGGATTGGGTGGAAGAAGGCATATGTGTTCCTCTCTTTTCTTTAATGAAATCTGAACCCTTAAATCATTTTTAAAGATCTAATGATATATGGTACATGGTCCACCGGTGAGGGACTTAACTGCTCCCTCACCTTAGAATCCACCAATATTAAGACCTTATAAGTCGTTTTGAAGAAAATATTTGTCCCAAACCATTAATGGAATATGATATCATATTAAATATAAAAAATGAGCATAATCTCAATAGTCTATTAACTCATTAATTGATTGTCTCGGACAAAAAAAAAAATACATCTATGACAAATAATAAGTTAGTCCTACTAAACGGTAGTAATATAATATCCTATTATGCACTTTGAACACACAAAAATTGATATCCCTTTTTTTTTAATTAGCAAAAAGAATTTTTCTTTTGAAAAAACAAAAAGAATATCCTATTATGCCATATATGACAAAAGACACATATATGGTCAAGGGTACGTATTTTTTCCAATCCATAAAGTTGAAATCTATGTAGACTTGATATGTGTCCATATTTATACAAGGGTAGGACTATTACTAGGAAAGATATAGGTATCTTCCAAGCATTTGGTAAGTAATGCCTACACAGCTTGTTAATTAAGGGTTGATGACTTGACTTTGGGTTCGTATGATGAACTAAGGGACATAGAAACTATCGCACATCTCTGTTTTAAATGACTCCATATTACATGCGACAAAATTTATAGAACAAGCAAAAATTTCATTTGCAAGCAAGAAGTTGATGTCAGGTGTGATCCATTTTAACGTTTTTTCTTTTATAGATTCTATGAATATTTCAAAAATATAGTTGATTGAAATAAATTGACTAATATAAGTACAATATTTTCAGGATTTTTCTTATAGAAAAGATTGAGTTCTATTTCTTTTTCTCTTCTTATACAAACAAACTTAACTTCAATACAGATTAAATTCATGCAATTGAAGTTCAAACTCACATAATTGAACTAATTAATCTCCTTTCCTTAAATTAAAGTTCATTTAAAGTAAACTAATATCTCTAATTTCTTAGGTCATCATAATTTAACTAAGCATTTAGTACAATAATTTCATTTTTAACACTCAAGCATGAAGTCTTGTCCGTAGGCTCATAATAAATATGACAAACCACTTCATATTCTAACTCAATAACCAATTTCTCAATTGTGTGAATAATCCTAAACTCAATACCAAGATGATCAATAAAAAAGCATTATGTGTGAAAGAAATTTCTCAATCAACACAAATACAAGTAGTATTAAGAAATGGACATCATAGATGTTTTTGATTTGCTAAAATATGCGGGACTGAACAACACAATTTTAGTTGTACCATGTTTGATTTTAAAAACGGTTCATAGGACTTGATCAAATGAGGAAAACGAGAGTATATATGACAACTTTGTGTCTCAATTTATCTAAGATATCAAAATAACCTTTTATTTTCTACACAAAATATGTTATCTCTCCTTGATCTCTTCAATTTTTCACTAAATTTTTGTGAAAAGTGTAAGAAAAACGAAAAGCGTACATTGCCTAATAGATAGGATAAAGGTCTTTAAAACCTTAGGTATAGGTTCAAATTCCATTGGAAGCAAATTAATTTGGCCAAAAAAAAACCATTTCCAAGTATATTAAAATCATAATAATATGTTAAACCCTTCATGTGTAAAAGATTTGCTTCGGTGGATGCACTCCAACGCAACACCAAATGTCTGATGCTTGTGTTGTACTCTTTCCGTCCCACAATAAATGATTCATTTGAAAATGTGAATTTTGACCTAAGTTACTTTGATCATATTTTTCTACTAATATACAAAGATAAATAACATCATATAAGATGTCTTTAGATTTGTCTCGATGAGTATTTTCAAAATATCAAATTTTTATAATTTTTTCTAATGTATTATTTAAGATATGTAAGCTCAAAATTATGCATTGATATGCGTAATGAGGTCAATGATGTCAAGTATTAAGGGACGGAGGGAGTATTAATTTTTCTACCCTTTTGTATTTTTTTTCTTTCGAAAGTAGGTTATTAAAAAAAAATCTCAAGAATGGTAGGTAAGGATTAGAAGTCAATTTGACTCAATTTGAACATCTAGAGTTGTATACAATTCAAGTGTTGCACCTGCGTGGTTCATGTTAGTATGTTATTAAGTCACAAAATCTCATCAGAATGAATTACTCATTGTCCTCCTAACACATAAATCGAATCAAATAATAAACAAATTAAGCTATTTCGAGCAAAGTTGTCTCTCAACTCAGTCAAATCACGAAAGCAAAATTCATTTACAAGTCAAACTTAATAACTTTCTACTTTGGATCTCGTACATCATAGAAGACGTCCAAATATGGCACACATTTGCGTGAATGTTCTTCTTCTAAGTCCTTGTGGCTCAAAATTGGATTTAACAACAAATTGATTTATCATAATGATGATGTTGATTGGATTAAATACTAAGTTTGTGAAAATAAATTAAATAATCATTTATGTCTTTTCTTCTTGGCATGCTTGGGGTTGATATGGAGATTCAAGAACATGACTTGTAATTGTGAAAAGGGTCGTCAATTGTACACAATTATTATTTCTCTAGTTAGATCCTCACGTTATTGAAGCATGCGTGCTGTCCCATTTCATCGTAATATTTTGTACACACTCCACATGCATTGTTTGACCAATGTGAGTAAATTACAATCGCTCTAGTCACTTGTTTTGTAAATGTAATTGATTTGCAAAACAACAAGTAATGACAACATTATATGATGACAATTAAAAAATTTGCATGATAACTTTTTGTATTTCACTTTTATCATTTCACCCGAAAAATTTAGAATTTTTGAACATTGTATGAATTAAATATAAATTTTTTAAGGATAAAAAGTTCAAGGTAAAAGTAATAAAAATCTTAAACTAAATAATTTTTATTTATTTTCATTGTATAAATAATTTATGCAGTGATAGCACATCTAAGCTAGCTTTGTTTAGTAGTCCATGTTTATTAAAATATATTAAAGTACATTTTCAAAAGAAAGTCTTATCGATGATTTGGTGTTTTAAGTGTGAGGCACTAGGTAGTAATGATATCAATAAATCAGATTATATTAATATCCACTTGCAATGGTTTTGTCTTTTTATGAATCCACTTGCTATATCTTTTTCCAATTCCATGTAATTTGGACCCATGAAAAAATTTATCCAACATGGACCAGTTTTTTCCACTCTTAGATTAGATGATTCCACAAATCTTATCATAGTCCACCAACACTAAATCAAACCTACATCACTTCCCCTCTTTATGTGTTCCTAAGTGTTGAGCTAAAACAACCGTCTTGTTCCTCACAATTACAACATCATAGGACTTATTTGATTGTTCAAAACTTCTGCATCAACTTCCTCACAATTTTTTTTAATTTGGATCTCAATCTATCTAAAAAACACTTGATGATATTCAATGTTGGTCAGATATTCAATGTTATACAAAGCTCGCTTAGATGTGCTATCACTGTATAAATTATTTATACAACTTTGCATCAACTTTTTTTTTCTTCATGTATTCTTTGAACTATTATGGTTTATGGTTTAGGGTTAGGGTTAAGAGTTTAGGGTTTAGGTTTTAGACATCACTTGTTCAAGGCATCACTTTTTCAATGCAAATCCAAACCAGTTATTAAAATTTAATATTTAAAGAATCATTGAACTTTTTTATTCAAACAGTATACCCCCTCAGAACATTTTTATAAGAAGAAAATAATTTTTTAGATTCATTAAATAATTAATGTATCTGATATATAAATTTGATAATATGTGTTTAATGTTTATTATTCAATAAACCTAAAAATATATATTTTTTATAAATGTGACTACAGAGAGTACAAGGCATCACTTTTTCCGATAAAAGCATAATAGTTTGATGATTATTTTTTTGAACAAACAAAAATGGTATATATATGATCAGAAGCGGTTATCCCCGCACAAGGCGTGCAAAAAAGGGTAACCACTCAAAACGTATTTACAAGGAATCGGTGCTATCCAAAGCACAACACTGCCAAAATAAACAAACAGACAAAATTACAGGTGGACGCCCATACAATGGAGCGGTTTCTTCCACCAATCATGATAGCTATACATAAAAGTTGTCTGTTTGGACTTTAACCATAAGAAAGATGTCAATTTAACCTTTTCAACGAGGGTTAAAACCGTCGAGGCCGTGTTATTAAACACACAATCATTTCGCTCCTTCCAAAGAACCCAAACCACAGTAAACTAGATAATTCTGAAAAACAAAGTCGATGATCGAGACATACCTGGCATGTTAATAAATTGTGTGAAATGTTGAGTAATGTCAACCTGTGAGACCGAAGATATACCCAACCAAAGCCAAACTTGCGCCCATAGTAAACCGAAGATGTCACATCCCAAAAATAAATGATTTGTTGTCTCTTGCTTCCCACAACCAGCCACACAAGCCGAGTCTTCATGAGAAATAATCCTCCGCCGAAGCAAGTTATCCTTCGTTGAAAGTCGATTGCGGAGAAGGCGCCACACAAACACCGACACCTTAGAGGGTATCTGCTGATGCCAAATGTCGGCCACCTGGTGGCTATCCCCCACACCTGCCGTGGTAGTAAGGAAGCGGTAAGCCCCCCGAACCGAATAACCATGCGTAGGATCTAGCCGCCACGTCCACCTGTCCTCTACATTTTCCTGTAAAACAAAGTTATGAAGTAACACAGAACACTCCCTAACGCTCTCCTCCTCCCAAGCAAACAATCGGCGCCGTATTTATGAAGTTATGATGATTATTAATTTGATTTAAGGTGTTCTTTTTTGTTTGTACACAAGAATTATTCCTCTATTAGGTTTTTGCTATACGTGTTTATGAGTTTTAAGAATGTTGGCTTTTTTTTATAGTGTTTGAATGTTGTATATCTATTTTATCTGTTAGGTTATTATTATTATTTTTTATGTATCTTATTTTTGTACTAAACATCGCTTAGTTTTTACCTTGTCTTATTGTTCACTAAAAAACCAAAATAAATAAATTACTCTTTAATTTAACCATGTTAACATTTTTCTTTAACTTTAGCATTGACCTTAGTGTTTTTTTGATTTCCGTCTCTTTTACCCAAACTCACGTTTAAAAACAAAGTATCGGAGAAGTTGTATATAGTAGCTTTAATCATTAAGCGGTTAAGATGCACTGGGATATGGTATTGACATGGATAACACTTATCCAAACATAACATTGGTGTAAATCAATTTTAGTAGATCACAACCCAACATTTCCTATTATTTTCTTTGTATGAGTGAAATGTTTATTTTGTTTATTTTCTTGGCACATTATATATATTTTTCTTGGTGAAATTATTCCAATATTGGGTTTTTGCTGCACTATTTATGTGTGTTAGGGTTGTTGCCCTTTTTTGCTGTATTGATGTATTTATCTTACAAGATGTGCGAAATTAGTGTACCACTTTTAAATAATTATCATTCACAAATTAAATCAATAAATTAAAATATATATGTGTATCAATTTTGTGGAATGTCATATGAATGTAAAGATAATTGATCGTAACAATGTTTTGTATAATTCAATCAAATATAATCTTAGTGGTGCATCGCACGAGTTAGAGTATCCTAGTTTCAAACATGGCAGAAAAAAGTCATTCAAAGATACTTGTTGACTTTCTTTTTTTTTTGGATGGAGATTTTTTTCAAAGGACAATGAAAAATGAAAGTTATTAGTAATCTTATAGAACCGTGCACAATTGAGATAGGTGGTGCATGGTACCAAAGTCTCTCGAAGCAAATAAATTTAAAAGCATAAGTTTATTAGCAATTAAAAACAAGTGCAAAGTCACAAGTTAAATTATAATTTTTTTTAAAGAAAGATAAATTATAATTATTATTTGGCAAACTCAACGATACTCATAAAATTTAATTGAATATGTACTTATTATCTTCCAATTATTCAATGACATGTCACACTTTTTTTTTTACAACATGTCATGTCACACTTTATATTAATTAATTTCAAATTTTGAATTAATTTTGCTTGCAACACTCACCCCAACCATTTATGCTAGACTGAATTATAATCATTGTGTGTTGAGTGGTAGTGAATATAATGTCTAAAATTTTGGGTAGGGAATTGACATTGTGTGTTGAGTGGTAGTGAATATAATGTCTAGAATTTTGGGTAGGGAATTGATTCTTCTAGCGAGAGATAGTCTCGTGAAAAATTCACGACCATATATTTGCCAAATAGCTTTCCTAAATTATAACCATTACTTCCCTTGATTTCCAGCGAAGAAGAGTTTCAATTGGCTAAAACATTTTCATGATTAATTCTAGATAAATTCTCTCTGGATGAATAGCAATGCTTGTTTGGGTAAAGACTGACAAGCTTAGTCTTCATTCAAACCACAAAAACTTGTTCAGCAAGACAATGATCCGTTGTTTATTGTGCTTTGAATTGTATCATGATATTGGATCACAGAGCATATCAACGTAACACAAAGCTGCTGCAAGGAAGAAATTCTAAACCTCCTTTCATATACAAAAATGAAAAAAAGTATTCTACTAATAGGTTCTACAAAATCATGTCACAATTCATTTTAGCTTGCTTACGTATTTTCAACTACGTTAGAATCCTATACCAAATTCCATGGAAGCACCGGACCTAACCAACAAAATGATGCCTAGAAAACATGACAAAATGAGCAAGAACTACTAAGCCCGACGATGATAAGTTCAACGGCTACTGAACTTAACTAATTCTTCAACCAAATCAGCTTTCTTAAGCTTATAGTAGCCTTTTATTTTGTGCTTCTTTGCCATGAACTTCAACACAACTAATGTCTCTTTCATCAAGGTTTCTGAGCTCTCATTATGATACTCCACCAACGAAAGCGCCTTGCCATATTGGCTTCCATTATCCATCGAAACCCTATCTGAATTTGTTATGCCACCTTCATAGAGAACAATAGCATTACCATCAATTAAAATCGTACCAGCAGGACGACTTTCTGGTGTCCGCTGCCTCTTGGTTGATACGTAGTCACTGTCATAAGGAACAACATCATTACCATCAATTTCATCTTGATCCTGTTGCATCGCCCTCCAAGTAATTTTACTATTCATAGGCTCAGCAGTACATTTTTTTGGTTTCTGCGGCCTCTTGGTTGATACATTCTTAGATGTACTTGGAATAACTGATGTGGGACTGTTAAGTGGTTCTCTAGCAGGACATGCCTCAAATTCAGGTTTCTTCTTTTCCCAAGCTTTCAACTTTAAAGGGAAATGTTCATAGGACTTGCAGAAGTTAACATCAAAATTTGATTCTGTATCAGCAAAACAAAAATTTAGAGGATAAACAGTTCGTAGGGGTACCAAATCTTCATCTGGAGCAGCATTGTATTCTTCCCCGTAGGCTCTTCGGGAAGTTTTTGGAACAAAATCATGCAGGTTATTAGCTAAATCAGAATTTTCACTTTCTTCTTGTTGGCCAGTACCAAATCTGGAATAAGAATACATTTTCATCCCCTTGATATTTGCAAGTCTATAATCATCTGAGCAGACATTTTCTTCCTACACAATTTAACAAAATACAATGAACAAAATACCTTCATTAATATCAAAGTAGAAAAGTATAACCGCAACATCCAAGTGCTTTTAAATTGATTAAAAGAGGAAAATGGTTTCTTGCACCTTGGGCAAAACCAGATTCAAGATTTGATCGCATGTATCTGTAGTAGCGAATTGGCTTTGCCTGACATCTTCCTCTAATGTATCAGATAATACCATCTTCTCAGAATGGTAAGGTACATAGCTAACAATCTCCGCATCAGGACTTCTCACCGGAGATATTGCGAGCAATTCCTTCAATAAAAAAATCTAATCAGGTACAATGACTTAACAAGAGTTTTCAAAGCAAATTACGTAGAGATTAAATCTTTAGTAACCTAAGAAGATATAAATCCTCTCTACTATAGATAGATATATCAGTGCAGCCATTAGTCATTGATATAAAAAGGTTGAAAAGCTAATGATCATCAAGAGGGGGGGAATGCAGATTGTCATTGCAAGATAAAAGCACATTAATTGATAAATTTGATAGTTCATAGATTTTAAACTGAAGATTAACTTTTAAGAAACACTAAGTTTAAATTCATAGTTTTTTATTTACATCTTTAAGGGGGTATTTTATTTTGATATTTGACTTCTGATAGTAAACATACATAAAAGGGTTCAACAAAAGTTTATGATTTATTATCATAAGCATAACGTTGGAGGTTTAAAATCTAACATTATTGCATTTGATATAAAATCATAGCAGGAAAGTATGCTAGTACATCTCTAAACTTGAGCAAGCACAAAATCATATACATCTCTACCTCAAAGTATGCTTTCTCAACCTCAGTCTTTTCGGGATCATCTGATCTCTTTTCATGAAGCTCCAAAAGAAGTTCTGAGTTTTGAGAGTTTTCTGAAGTTTCAAAATCTTCTCCTCCTCCCTCCCTTATGATATCATTCTCTGTTGCATGTTTAGCAACATTCACAATTGGATTCAAGATGTTCTCATCTAAATGCTGCTTCAAATTGAAGAAAAACTCAGTTAAATTTGAAACCAAGTGTGAATAAGATTAATATTTGTATACAAGAAGAAACACCAATATTATCTATAGCACTGAACTTCATGTAAAGCCAAACCTTGCCATGTGAATCTTGCCGGTGATCTTCACGTAAAGCCTTCACTATTTCATGAAGCGTCTCAGCAGGTTTACTATGCAATAGAACCTGCATCGCTGTATAATCGGTATGATCGCTCTTTAAAGTGGTGACCGCGGCATCAAGTTGGTCGATTCTTTTGGCCAAAGCATTACAACATATTTCAGGCCAGTTTTCATGCTCAGTACAGGCCAAATCATTCTCAAGGCATAAGAGATCATCTTCGAGTTTCTCAATTTCAATATCTGCCTTAGTGTTCAAAATTCTCAAAACTTGAACACATGATCCCACATTCAAGGCATGTTCTTCAATCTCATCTGCAAAACTCAACAGAAAGCCACAGTAAATACAAATGATCAACATAGACGGTGGGATTGGTCCCCTTTATTAATCGTTCCTTTGGACCGGATACCGAATTTCCAACGAACAAAAAAATTACGAAGTACCAACATAGAGATACCCAAAAAGGACCAAACAAAATAGAGGATGAGAAAGTATAAGAATAAATACCATAGCCAGAGCGAATGTAATCATAGTGGCACTCAAAACTCTCTGAGTAGTTACCATCATAAGAAACTACTCATTCTTAATATAAGTAAACAACCAAAGCTGATATAGAAAATTAATTACCAAAGATGAGGTAAAATAAGAAACCTTGATCAAAAGATGAACTCCATAGATTCAAAGCCATGTATGAAATGCAAGTAACTATTTCCTGAAACACAAAACTATAACAACATAACAAAACAAATGACGAATTTCTAACAGTATTATTAATCCAAAGAAGCATCAACAATACATTAATCAATGGAGAAAGTCCAAGTGAAACCAAACCAACATCTTGTTCTTCTTCAATGAAATCACTGCTTCCAACTCCAACAAGCACAAATGCATTCAATGACTCACACAAACAACAATTTAAAGTAGTGCATACCAACACCACTTGTATCCATTAACTAATAATTAATAATTAATGAAATATTTAACAATGGTAGTCACATCCGTAACCATAATTTAATAAATGCGCTTTGTTCAAACTTTTCAAATCATGTTTCCTACACTGTAAGTATACACTAGGGGTAGGGGTGCATTTCATCATCTAAAAGTTTATGATTGGACAGGACAACTTTATTCGCCTCTGTTGGATATTGTGTACTGTTTTGGGACGGGATAAATTGGGGACTTAAGGACATGACAACTTTTTATTCTAAAAATCGTCTAAAATATTAAAATAATTTTTAATCCATCCAATATCGAACAAGATTAAAAGTTATTCGATTTCTTAAATGAGTGTTATATACTATTGCTCTTATTGAAAATTATATTATCACAGTTTTCTAATATCGGAGAATTGATATTAAATCAATGATCATGTTAAAAGTGTATGTGTTTTTAAAACACTTTTTAAAAAGGGAAAAAGGAAAATAATTGACGACTTTAATGAAACAAATGTCAATTTTTAAGTTTCAATGTAATGGATGCATAATTTTTGAGATAACAATTTCTTATTAGACTTTTTAACAACTATTTTAAGAACATTTGTTAAGGATTCAAAATTAAAAATGATAGATAAATTTAATTTTATATAAAAAAATTTACTTTTTGTTGTTCAATGTGTTGAATGCACAATTTTTAAAATAAGATTTATACAACTTCTTAACAAATGTTGTAAGAACATTTTTTAGCATTTCACGATAAAATTTGACATTGACAATGAATCTAAAAAAAAATTGTCAAGAAGTATGACACTATTTAGTTATTTATTTACATAGAAATAAAAAGACTAATTTAAACTATATAAAAAATTAGGAGGGCATACCATATAACATTAATTTTTTTTTTTTTAAGGAAATACCATATAACATTAGTTGTATAAACATTACTCCCTACGACCATATATAAATTTTGATCACCGAAAATAGATATATTTGGACCAAATACATCACCACAAATATAGGATCCAAAGTCCTTGTAATTAAACATGCCCGGCAAAATCTTTTGTCGTAAAAATCATAAAAAACAATAGTTTAGGTGTTAGAGGAATGGCAAAACTGGTTTTATCTGCCGGACCGGCCCATTTAGCTCTCTATTTTAGACGTGTTGAGGTAAAGTTTTGAACTCGTTTCCATTAGTTGGCCCACTTCTCTTAGCTCACGAAAAATACGGGACGGGATCAAGAAGGGGCGGGCCAACCCACCAACTCGTCAACTTACTAATTTTTTTTGTTCAACAAATTATACAAAATTTGAACTTGAGCGACCCAATAACTCATCATAAACCAAATTTGTCTAACAATCTTATTTTTACCACAAATTTCTTTTCTCTCAATATATTTTTATTAAATTAACAGCAACACATTTTTTATAACAACAAAACTGTTAAAAAAATACATAAATTATTATTTTTTGTTTGATGGATCATCCCACAAACTCGTCAATCCACCATTATATAAGATGTAATTTTTAAATCGATCAGCTAAATTGACTCAACTCGTCTCATTAGCACTTGTAGAGAATCACCAATTGATCCGCGTGTAGATACGGTAGTAATGGATAACAAAAAAAAAAAAAGATATGGTGGTAAAGACTGCATCTTTAATTAGAATTAGAAGGTAAATGGGCATGAGAGTATATGACATCATGTAGTGAGTTTCTTAACAATTTGCTGAGAAAACAAAGTGGCAGAGAATTGGAGGCGAAACGAGCAATTGTGACGACAATTTAGTCACATCCGCAGTTCAAGAGAACTCAAATCAGACAGACCTTGTTGCTACATTTAGAGGAGCTGGTCAGTCATGATGTGCCTGCCTACTTTTAAACCAATCAATTCGCTTCTGTTCTTTTTTTCCTTTCTTTGTAGCCTTGTAGGACATTCATTACCTTCTATTCTAGGCTTCTACAAAATGAAAATCATTACTCTGATTTATATTTTTTAGAAAAAAATTAATATATTTGCTGTGACATGACAATGCTGGTTGTCCATCTTAACTAAATGTTGTTGAGTAGGAGCAAGATCATATTTTATCCTTTCAGTTTTTAGTAGGTGAAAAGTTCACAGATCATAACATCTTGACATGTATTTCCACCGGTCTCAAATATAAGAAAATATATTTTTTTTAGGTTTATTAAATAATTAATGTATTTGCTTTACAATGTAAATCAGATACATTAACTACTCAATGTATATATTTAAATTGAGCAGTGTTATTTGAATAACTCTTTTTTGTGACAACTTGTCTGACAACTAAATTATGCAAAGAAATTTAGATAGTGACGCAAAAATCAAAACAATAGAAAAAGAAAGTAGAATGACAATGTAATTATGAGAGAGAAAGTTGTCACAAAAGTTATCAAAAAAAGGTTGTTTAAATATCATTTCTCATTTAAATTTACTCCCTTTTGATCATAAGAGAATGTTTAAATTTACTAAGTAGTCTAAATTAAATTTGTATCCATCATTTACAGTGTGTTTGGTAGAGGTGAATTAGGGGAGAGAGAAGTTGGGGAGAGAGAGATACAAGAGAAGATGGGCATTTCTCCAGTTTGGCACACCAGCGAATTAAGGAAGAGAGAGTTTTTAGGCATGGG
>Ga0228711_1010140_pt1 | contig 12493 bp, 8 predicted proteins | sample MedpolnodulmetaG_2_FD_177996 | JGI IMG/M metagenome (GOLD analysis project Ga0228711, IMG submission 177996) | Root nodule microbial communities from Medicago polymorpha collected in Santa Monica, California, United States - brown nodules | ecosystem: Host-associated > Plants > Roots > Nodule...
AACTCAAGTCAGACTCTAAACTATTTCAGACTCTGAATCTGGGAACAGTTTTTCAGAACGTAAAGAAAGAAGTTTTTGAAAACACAATTCAACCCCCCCTTCTTGTGGTTTTTCTCACCTTCAAAGATGATAAGGTGTTTTGTGTCTAAGTAATGGAGTAGGAACCATATTGATCATGAAAAGTGCATGACTGATAGCATAACACCAAAACTGTTTAGGAAGTTTGGATTGAAAAAGGAAGGCTCGGGCTACATTAAGGATATGTTGGTGTTTTCTTTCAACTATAGCATTTTGTTGGGGTGTTTCAACTTAAGATCTTTGGTGAATGATGCCTTTCGAAGTATAAAATTTAGTGAGAGGGAATTACGGGCCATTATCTGATTTGACAATCTTAGGTGTGATATAATACTGAGTTTGAATCATGTGAATGAAGTTTTTAACATGTGTGGAAACTTCAGACTTTGCTTTAAGAAATATAATCCAAACAAATCTCCTAAAATCATTCACAATAGTGAGGAAATATTTATGATTGTGAACAAAAGGAAAAGTTAAAGGACCCTAAATGTCAAAGTGCAGAAGTTCAAATTTAGTAGAAGCAATAGAAAGACTAGATTAGAAAGGAAGTTTCTTTTGTTGGAACAAAATGTGTTTAACATTACCCTTTGAGTTTTGATGATAACGAGGTATTAAGAATGTCAATTGGATATGCTAATATTTGTTCAAGTGTGCAGGACCATAGAAAAAAAATTTAAGTGTCTTTATATCAAGCATAGGTTCTGAAAGAACAAATGAGAGCAATGGAATCTACATAAAGGGAGCTTGTGTTACAAGATAGAGTTGGAAGAAGACAACATCTGAAGACTTTTGAAACAGCTCATCAGAAGCAGTTCATCAGAAGTTGCTTATTAGAAGCTGTTACCAGAAGTTGACGTCATCAGAAGCTGAGGTTGATCAGAAGCTGAAAGAGTGGAAGCTTCAGAGTTTGTTAAAAGTTGTTGTTCTCATGCCGGTGTTTGCAGAAGGAATGGAAGCCTGGAGCAATGGCTAATTCAGATTAATTTGAAGGCATTAGATGCTTATCCATTGAAGAGCGCAGAAAAGGACAATAGTACAATTGTACAACCACTACTCCACAACTCATATCTGCAATAGTACAACATAACAGCTATATCAACGTTGGTGTCACTCTATTCTTGGAAGGGATTTGAAATTGTTCCTTCATGGGACAATAACCAAATCAAGCAACAGATCATTGGTGAATTGATCAAGCACCAACAACGACTCTTTTTGATGTGCTGGCAATCTACAATGTTTCTCTCACACCTATATATAAAGGAGTAAAGACTGGAAGATTGTAAGAGACTCACAACAATTTTACAAGTGCCAAACCTCTGCTGAAATTGTTTCACATCAAAGTTCTCTCAGAATTTCTTAACAACTTTCATATCTTAGAAATTTTGGGGTCTTAAGAGTCTGTATGTAATTTGTATTATGAACACCACTGATTGTATATCAAGTGTTCAACCTCAAATAATTTTCTTTGTAATTCTGTTTGAATATAAGTCTCTTGCAGTTGTGCTTGAGCATAGGAAGTCTCTTGCAATTGTGCTTGAGCATATGAAGTCTTTTGCAGTTGTGCTTGAGCATTAGGAAATATCTTGCAGTTGTGCTTGAGTTAGTTTGAAGTCTCTTGCATTAGTGCTGGAGCAATTGTAATCTAATATTGATTTTAGTGAACTCTCCTTGGAAGTGCAAGAAGGACTGGACTACTTCTGGATTGTGGAAGGAACCACTATAAATTTCTTTGTGTCTTTCTTCTCTCTCTCTCTCTCTCTCTCTATATATATATATATATATTTATCCGCTGCAACTAGACTCTGAACACTACTTCAGAAGCTGAACTCTATCAGGTTTTGAACAGTGATTTCAGTTTTAGGAGAAGAAAAAGAAAACACAATTCACCCCCCCTTCTTGTGTTTTTCTCACTTTCATCTTTTGTTTAGTTAAGTGTCCAATGTCACAAACATCTTTATTATTGCAAGAAATAGAGGGATACAAGGATTGCATATGGGATAATCTTTGGTGAGAAATATGTCCCAACCTAAAATGCCATAAGGCTAAACTAGGAATTACAATGGAATCTGGCTTAGAAATGTTATTACAAGAAATATAAACATTTTTATTGAAACTAGTAAATGAAGAAAGCTTGAAAAAATCAACATGCACCACCAATCTGTATAAGCCATTCACGTTCTCACTCAAACCAATCATCTTCTTGGTACTCAAATCCTGGATAATACAACTACCAGTTGAAAATTGCACAAAACAAGAAGGTGATTTTCACATTTTGAAAGTAGAAATGAGGTTAATATTGAAAGTAGGAGAATATAAGACATTGGTGAGATATAAACTGGAGGAAAAAGAAACATTGCCATCATGTTGCACTAAAACAGATGAACTATTTGGAAGATTAACATTGATAGGTTTAATTTTATAAAAAGATGTAAAACTAGACAAAAAAGAGCACATATTGTCATTAGTGCCTGAATTTAAAATCCAATGATGAGGTGCAGAACCAATAGCACAAAAAACAACCCTAAATATACCTGTCTTATTAGAATCAGTAGCAGGAGGAATGGAAGTATGGATGTGGTTGGAAACAAGACCAGTTGGTGGAGATTATTGCCGCGCCATTTTTCGGAGATCAAGGCTATTTGATTAGCGTTTGACTTACTATTTTATTTCACGACTGAACATTTAATTTTAAGAAAAAAGGGGGAAAAAGTTCGAAACACCCCTTTGAAAAGATTTAGGGTTCGGGGGTTAGTTACATAAAGGGAAGGTGTTAGCACCCTTTATGTTCGTAGTACTCTACGGGAACCTCTTGGTTTTATTCAACGTTTTGTGCTATAACTTGCTTATTTTGGAAAAAGGAATTAAAGTGGTAAAGGAAGAAAGAGACCTACTTATCTACATTTTTATTGATTTGAAAGGACGAGTGTCCTTTGCCTACGTACCCATGAGGGATCAAAACCTCGTAGTTCGGGGTAAAAATTGACGTTTGATTTGTTTTGTGTTTTTTATTAGTTTTGGAAAAAAAGGTTTTAAAATGAAAGAAAAGCCAAGGCGGCAAATGAGTATTTGTTTGTGTTTTTTATGTTAAAAGAAAAATGGCTAAAGTATGATTAAAGTTGATTGCAATTTGACTTACGAAAGAATAGAAAATAAAGGATCACTTGATTTTTGAATCAAGGTTTGTTGTAAAAAATGTTTTTGTGATTTTGTAATTTGCATGTTTTTGGTTTTTGAATAATAAGACTAAAATTAAACTATCGGAGCAAGAAAAGAAAAGTGTAGGTACTTTGTGGCGACGTTGGATCACCACAAAGACCATTAACCTAAGCTAGAAGCATAAAAGATAAGGCATACACCCACGCACGCACACATGCACCTATAAATATTACATGAAAAGCCTAGGATACATGCTATGGTCTGCAAGAAGTAAATGACGGAAATAAATAATTTACACTTTCACCTAATTTACATTCTACGTTCCGTGCTAGAAAATTAAACTAAAAATGCATGAATTATTTACATTCAAGCCTAATATACAAATTAATAATTAAGAATGCCTAAAATAAAAAATGCAAATAAGTGACCTAAACAAATATAAGATGCTGTAAAATAAAACGTGGTTAAAAATAAAAATGCATGAAAGAATAAGCAAAAAAAAAATGAACGAATGCAGAAAATGGGGGTGCAGCAGTAATAAGGGGGTATTAAACAGCAAGCAGGAAAACGAAATGGGTCGCGGGTTAAGAACCGGTTCGGTTCAAAGGGGGACAAACGGGTCGGTTCGTTGAGATGGGTTTGATCTAGGTCAATGCAGACCGTCAGATCTTAATCAGAAGCAAAAGAGGGCGAGAGTACACGTTAGTGTGTGCACCTTCGCACACTGAATCAGGATGACTTATAAATAGGGGTTAACCACAATTTTCTCTCATTCTTAACCCTCTTTTCTCTCTCTTCTCTTCTTCCCTCAAGACTTCTCTCTTCTCTCTCAAGAACATTCATATGTTCTTCCCATTTCCACCCAGAATCCGGCGACGGTAGGGGGGCGGCGGCGCGGCGGCCGACCGTCGTAGGTGGCGGCACCGCCGCTGTTAATGCGTTTTTTTACCCTTTTTTTTTTGCTCTTTCTCTTCTACTCTCCCTTCTAGTCCTATTTCTCACACTAAAAGTCTTAGAACTAAACCCTAAAGCCCTAGATCTTAAAAATACGAATTAAAACAAAAACTACCTTTTGATGGACCTGTGACGGCTCCGATGCGGATCGACGGGCTGAACTGCGCTTGTGGCCGCCGATGATGACAGCGGCTGGGTGTTATAATTCGCGTTGCCATTGATGTTGCGCCGTCGTGTGGTTGCTGCGACCGCCGGCTTCGTGTAGCTTCCGCGAGTTTGGTTCCTGGTGAATCATTGGGCTTGTGAAACAGTTTTGTGAATGAAACTGAAGGGGTAGGGTTTGTTGTCTGGTTTCTCTGTATATGGTTTTTGATTTGTCTTTTGCAGGTTATTATGTGTCTGTGTTGGTGGAAAATTGTGGGTTTTTGAATGTAAAGTTGGTTGTGATGAATTGTTATGTTCCTGTGAATTTTTGGCTGTCGGAATTGTCCCCCTTTTCTGGTTGTTTTGCAGGTACCTTTTATAGTATCAGGACTTAGGTTAGGGTTTGTTAAAGAGTGCAGAAAATCTGGCTTTGGATTGGAATGAGAAGGAAAAATAATGTGATTATCCTTTGCTGGAAAAATGGACGCGTGAATTGGATTTGGACTGTTGAATGTGTGACAGTTTTTGTTGTGGATTGAGATGATTTTGGACGAAATAAAAATGATAAAAAGAAAAGGAGATAAAGACTAAAAAAAGATGAGATAAATAAAAAGGATTTTAACGAAACAAAATTAAACTTAATTAAAGAACTTAAATAAAAGATGGAAATTAAAATTAAGATAGAAACAAAAATAAAGAGAGAGGAGGGCCCGATTCGGAACAAAAATGAGGTATTTTAAAATACCTCTCTGCCGAAATTTCCATTGAAAAACAGAGACTAATCGGGGTCAGACGACGTACGAATGTAGGGCCCAACGACACGTGTCAGTGCCATGTTAGGTCAAAAATTGGGGTATGACAATTATGAAGAAAGCAAGTTAGCTTGTTGGATTAAAGACACAAGATGATCATATTTATCTTGAGTCAAACTAAACTTGGAACTTGTTGCTACCACATCAGATGAACCAATGGAATTACTTGTATCAGAAGCTTTAGAATTAGCATTATGAACTAATAAACTGGCCTTGTTGAAATTAGGGTGACCATGCTTATGATAACAAAACTCAACTGTGTGATTGTATCGGTTACAAAAAGTGCAATACCTTTAATTATTCTTGCCATTAGCAATACTAGGAGCACCTTTGCCACGAGCAGGAAACCTCCTTGCATCAGAAGCATTAATAGAGATGCTAGATTCATCAATGGTAGGAGGAGCAGAAAACACAACATTTTGGCTTTCTTCATGAACCACATGCTTGAGGTTGTTGATAGTAGATCTCAGAGATAAGATGCGAACACGATCAACCATATAAAAATGCTCTTTCAAATCTTCCCATGCAGATAAAGCAGTGTCATGGACAACAATGATATGCGCAATGGATTCAATAACTGAATTGAGAATCCAAGAATGAAAAAGGTGGTTACATCGTTCCCAAGCTTGATGGTTAAGATCTTCAATGTCAGGGATGGGAATAAAACCATCAATGAAAACAAGCTTGTTCTTCGCTCCTAAAGCACGTTGCATGGAACGGTGCCAAGCAAGATGATTCGTTCCATTCAGCTTTGGAGTGATAATCAAATAGCTAGGACTATCACTCGAATGAACATAGTAAGGGGAATCCGAATCAAAATTTGAAGGAGGAGTAGGGTTGTGAGGAGCCATGAAAACGTAGTATAAGGAAGAAGAAGATACAAATTGGATAAAAAGTGAACGAATTGAGTAAGAAAGAAGCACAATTCGAAGAAGAAACGGGGAATGGAAGGAATATGATGAATATTCAACAAGAAATTAAGAAGAAAAATCTTCAATGTGAAGCTTGAAGAAGAATAAAAAATGGCGGAAAAGCGGTTACAATTGGATCGTAACAAACCGCCAAGGAGAGAGAGTCCTTGATACCATATTATGAAGGAACAAATGAATGAAATGATTCTCATTTAGTGTGATTAAAGTGTTGTTAAAACTTATATAGGAGAGCTGAAATACTATAGCAACTAACCTATACTAACTGTATTTGAACAATAACCCTAATACAGTCATGTAAGATGTAACTAACTGGTAACTTGTATAGAAAGTTATCTCTATGACTATGAATTGTCATCTCTAATCTCTTCACTATGCAATAAAGGGAAATATAATTGGTTAGTGTTGATCGCTAATAGAGACCACCCTAGTCACACTAATTCAGTAGTTCTATCTCTAAACTACTCTGGTTTGCTAAAAATATAATCTAAAATTGTTGAACCAATAATCCTATATACTTCACCTCCACCTTTTAACAATAGTAATTATATTGTTGCCACCTTGTTGGATACAGGTAACTTTGTGTTGAAAGATGTTCAGAAGAACATTGTGGTTTGGCAATGTTTTGATCATCTAACCGATAGTTTTCTCCCTTGGATGAAATTAGCTAGGTGTGAATCGTAAAGCTGGGGAAAACTGGTCACTGGTTTCAATCATTAGTGATGCAATTCTATCTCCTGGTCTATTCAGGCTTTAGTGGGAAGCCACGAGAAAATAATCGGTCATCAAGCGTAGAGAAAAAGTTTATTGGACAAGTGGAAAACTGATGAAAAACAATAGATTTGAGCATATACCACGAGAAGATTTCGAGGTCAAAGTTGTGTCTGATGAGTACTTCACATACACAACTCTAAATGAAGACGGCCATACCAAATGGACTCTATTACAAACTGGGTAAATGATAAACAGAGAAAGAGGTGAGTCTGGTGACATAGCAACGGCAGATATGTGTTATGGGGATAACACTAACGGAGGGTGCCAAAAGTGGGGTGAAGCAGAGATACCTACTTGCAGGAATCCTGGTGATAAGTTTGATTACAAGCCAGTTTACAGTATAGAAAATACCATGAAATGTGCTGGAGTAACTGGTTATGTCTTCTTGGTATCAACTGAAGGTATTAACATTGCAAGCAATGGTGATGACTTCTTTTACATTCTTATTAAGAACGCCGATCACAAAGGTATGTATAACTCTAACTACTATATTGCAATTATTATTTTTCCCAAGACTGACTAGAAGTTGGCCTAGCAAAAGAACACATAAAAAATTTTAAAATTAGCTACGATCATTGTATTTTACCACAATAACATATTTGTATAAGAAGAGAAAAATAAGTAATTCGTTGAAATATATAACTCATATCAGATCCTTGTTATAGTTTTTAACAAGTGGATATGGATTTCTGCTGGAATGGGGACTCTTCTACTAATTATTGGCCTTTCCATTCTGCTTCGAGCTTTAATGAAACGAAAACAATTGCTTCGAGGTATTTAAGTTTTATCAATTATTATATTTAGTACCTAATTATAACAACCCCTTAATAATTCATTTTTCACCTTTATATAAACAAAGGAGGAAAGAATAAGAATGCAGATTGAGATTCAAGATCTTGAAGCTTATATACGATACTTTAATGGCGGCAATCTAGAAGGAGATTTGAGCAACAACGATGACTTCAAAGTGTTTAGCTATTCATCAATAATTGTGGCTACCAATGTATTTTCTTCTTGTTGAGCATTTGTATTGGCTGCATTATTGCTCAAACAAATATCCATTCCTGGCACGGTTCAGTGTGCTAAGTATATGTCTATTTGTACGCGCGCCTTATCTTTAAAAGAAAACAACTTTTCCTTAACTTGATGTCCAAGCAACGTACATGTCTGTACAGAATCAGTTTGGTTTTATTCCCAAAGGAGCAAGAATATTTAAGGGAATATTTGAAGACAGTTTGGACGTTCCTAAAGATGTTCCTACATATTAGAACTTTCCTTATTTGTCTATAATTCTGTTTTGTAGATCAGATCGATCTGCAATTTGTTACTGAGGCCCAACAAGGTTTGTTAACCCATATTGCTTTAGTATAAAAGGAAGACTCCAAGACCTAATTAGGTATTCAAGCCGTCATACTGAAAAGTTTAGCTTTTAGGGTTTTGAGTCTATTTGTTCTATTCTTATATCGTTTGATGCAAGTTTAGTTCTGTTTATTTGTGAGCCTTTCCTGTATCATCTTGATACTTGCTAAGGACTGTGTGTTTGAGTTGTAAACTCGTTGGGCTACACCAAAGCTTGTAAGCAAGGTCGTAGTTTGTGTTTGAAGGTAACTTCACCAAATGTTTTGTTTGAGATCTGATAGGTCACAAGGGCTGTGACTAGTGAGATGGGATCTCAGATCTAGGAGTTCTTAGGTTGAAGTCTAGACGGGTAGGTCCTAGGTCATAAAGTGTAAATGAGGAGTTTACTGAGAGCTTTTGAATAAGGACTACACTAGTGGATTTCCTTCCAGCTTGGTAGCCCCCAGAGCAGGTGTGTTTGTCACCAAACTGGATCAACAAACTTATTGTGTCTTTTACTTTCCTGCCATTTATTTTCTTGTTTTTATTTCTATTTACGCTATGATGTTGGAACATTAATCGAAACATCGCAAATGTTGAACATCTTAAAGAACATATTAAAACAAGTACGCTAGAATTTCACTTCTGAAAACAAGTTAGGATAAGGTGGCTTTGGACATGTTTTCAAGGTGACCCTTTTTTAGTTTTACTGAGATAAAATAACTGCACGATGAAATAGTTGAGATTATGCATTCATCCATTTTATTAATGATGTATTTAAATTCAATTCAGGGAATTCTACCTTCAGGGCAAGAAGTAGGTGTGAAGAAACTTTCAAAAACATCAGGACAAGGAGTGACTGAGTTTAGAAATGAATTATCACTCATTTGTAAGCTTCAGCATACGAACCTTGTTCAGCTAATCGGTGATTGCCTTCACGAACAAGAGTGACTATTGATCTATGAGTATATGCCCAACAAAAGCTTGGACTTCATTTTATTAGGTAAGACATATTAATGGCTACAATATCTTTGTGTATTGAATATTTGTATTTGTCCTTCATTTCAGAAGTAAAAACAGATAATTGATATTAAGAAGAAAAAGTTATTGATATATACCAGTAATGTTAACTATGTTGTGGTTGATTAATATTTATTATAATACTTTTGCTCACACCATTGTATTTCTTTTTTCTTTCTTTTTTCTTGAGAAGATTCCACCAAAAGAAAGTTGCTAAATTGGAAAAAACGCTTTAGCATAATAGAAGGAATTGCTCATGGATTACTATACCTTCAAAAGTACTAAAGACACCGAATTATCCACAGGAATTTGAAGGCTAGTAATTTCTCCTTTATGAAAATATGAACCCCCAAATTTCTGATTTTGGTGTACCAAGAATGTTCTTCACAGAACAAGAAACCGAAGCAAATACCAAAAGGATAGTTGGTACATAGTGAGTTTCTCATGTTATTTTTGCTTCTAAATTCTATTGAGAATTGTGTAAACTGAATCTGACTTTTAATATCGCATTTATTTTTTGTTTCATACAGTGGTTACATGTCTCCAGAGTATGCGATTGAAGGAGTTTTTTCTACAAAGTTCGATGTGTACAGCTTTGGAGTTCTGCCCACGAATTTATTAGAGGTGAAAAATGTAATTGCATGTATTTTGAAGACAGACCACTGAATCTAGTAGGGCATGTACATGATCATTTCTCTCTCTACTACCTTTATGAATTTTATGCATGTTGTTCGAGTGTTGACATGAAAAATAATCATTTATGTAATAGGCATGGGAGCTATGGAAAGAAGGTGTAATTCTTCAGTTGGTAGATTCAGCACTAAATCAGTCGTTTTCTAAATATGAGATTCTAAGATGTGTTCATGTTGGTTTATTATGCGTAGAAGAAAATGCAGATGATCGCCCCCCACCATGTCCAATGTTATAGCAATGTTAACTAACAACATTAAAATGGATGTTTTGCCTAAGAAACCAGCATAGTATGAAAGGACAAGAGTTTTTTAGGAGGAAAGCTATGACGAAGAAGTTGGTGTGGATTCCACACATGAAAACTCTCATTCACATGTACAATCACTAGTATTTTCACCCGTGCAACGCACGGGCTAACAAAGATTTTTTGTGGCGTTAACAAATTATTACTCTGAACGTACCACCAAAATAAAAACATATAATGCATTTGTTAGACAAATAAGATTATGTTGTCATCATCAGATTAAAGATGTCATCTTTTGACATATAATTCAATTTAATTTAAAGCAATTATATATCTCTGACCAATAATAATAAATGCCTACATATGTTATAAGTGACACAAAAAAGTAGTCGACACTTGGAAGAGAAATTAATCCAAAAAAAAATCCTTCTTGAAGATAGACGCATCATCGCTTGATAGCTCAAAAGTTACCTACAAAATTAAACAAAGGTTTTTGCGTGTGATTAATGTATATTGAATAATTCAAATTGACCATGAAGCTTAAATATACACATATTCATACATGATAAGCTATTTTCTACAAATTATCAAACACCTCCGAATAAACAACATTGATAGTTGAGGTACATGGAATGCCATCTTCATCCAAAATCAACATTTTCAACCATTTCTTGGTGGTTACCCTCGAAACACCAACATACAATTGTCCATGTGCAATATTATAATGTTTGAGAGAGTAAAAGTGAGAATAGGATGAAAGTGTGGGTATCTGAATTGTGAGTGGAGTTTGTCTCGTAATTTAATTGAGTGGCGTTTGTGACTATAACATTAATACAATTGTTAATCACAACATTATTTATACCTACAATATAAATAGTAACATAAACTAAATACATATAGCCCCATATTGTTTGAAGAATATGAAATTTTGGACTTAAATCAAGTACTTATAGTCTCCCATATTTAGAGAAATATAAAATTTTGAACTACCATCAAATACTTATAGCCCTCCATGTATAGGAAATATTAATTTGTTTGAGATTGGCATTGAAGTATATGTTTAGAGAATATTCAATATGATTTATGTCATATACAGAGAGAGAAGAAGAAGAAGAAGAAAGAAAGAGTGAGAGGTTGAAAGTGTGAATATTTGAATTTTGAGTTTGGATTGTGGGTGAAATTTGTCATGTAATTTAATTGAATTTTGAACTAAAGACATGTTTACAACTACTATCTTGTTGGATTAATGGACTAAATAAAAAATAAGGAGTGATTGTATATTGAGAGATTAGAAGAATGAAAATACACTATCCAAAGGAAGATTTTGTAAGTCTCCCGTGTAGTGTTTTACATCCTATTATTTTTTTTATCCAGGGCCATGAATTTATATCCATTTTGAAGTGTTTTACATCCTATTTTTTTTTATCCAAGGTCATGAATTTATATCCATTTTACATATTTTTTTCAATAACTAAAACAGAACATGTACCTTAACAATGATAAAAAAATAATCTTATAACCAATTTTTGTGAGAATCAATTCTAAGATCTACTTATCTTTCTATATAGATTGAAAAATTATAGCAACGCCTATTTAAGTTGGACTTTTACCCACATGTGTGTAACATATATGTTTCTTTTCAGATGTCTAAAATTATATTCAATCAAAGACTACCCTTTTATAGCAAAATATCCAAACACAGACTATCAAAGAAAAAACCAAAAGAAAGAGACTTGGTCATATTCACTTTACCAAGTTCATATTTGATGGTCTTAATGAGGTGGTGTTCTTTTTTCTTTTCTAAAATGTATTGCAGCCGTGTGGTAAGCATCTGCACTTGGATTTTAACTCACTGGTGCACAAACATGTATATTTTTAAAAGAAAATCCATCAAACAAATGGAACCACCTCCCACCATGCATAAAATTTAGTATTTTCTGTATTTGGCGATAGTACTGATAGATTTCTTACAACCAACATAGTGATCAAGTTTGATTGAATATGGTTTAAGTAACCCCAAATCATTTTAATAAAGGTAAACTATACTAAAAGACACAGCACATAGTTACATCACAACTATTACATCAACAATAAACAAAATTGGGCATCAAAATATAACTCCAAAATTCACTTGAGGCGTTTGATATATTCTATTGAGGATGTGGTGATTGTGGTAGATATCCGTCCTTGTTATTATTCCATAAAAGATGAGGACCTTGAAGAATCATATGAAAAGGAACATGCTTCCTCTTAAGAGACCCCGTAAGTTGTTCAAATTTATAGCTACAATTACAATTTGAAAGAAACAGACATATTAGAATTTGATACATGTAATCCATATTAGAATGATAACAAAG
>Ga0228711_1010142_pt1 | contig 12492 bp, 7 predicted proteins | sample MedpolnodulmetaG_2_FD_177996 | JGI IMG/M metagenome (GOLD analysis project Ga0228711, IMG submission 177996) | Root nodule microbial communities from Medicago polymorpha collected in Santa Monica, California, United States - brown nodules | ecosystem: Host-associated > Plants > Roots > Nodule...
TTAATCACAAATGATAAAAATGATTGTAATATAATAATTTTATATATAAGATTGCTCAATACTATATAAGTCATCGTGCATGTCTCACCACACAACGACATACGTCTCGCCGCGCGGCGCAGCCGCGCTACCCGTGCTATAGCACGGGTATCTCGACTAGTTTAAATGAATAATTTTATCTATATTTAATAGACTAAGGAACTAATAGACCAATAAGATTAAACTCTCTTTTGATATTTAACATGACATTTAGAGAACTTGACTATGCATGTTATACCATATTTCAGTTCTAGTTTATAATAATACATTCAAATATGTGAAAAATTTCTGTTTATAAGCTTAAATTACTGAAAAAAGTTAACAAATTTATAATTTAATCCAAAGTGAAAATTGAATATAATAATAGAAAGAAAAATATTGTTCATATCTTCTTAAGTAAATCAACTAGGTAGGCCTAAAAAATTGGTTTTTTTTACCTATGATGTAACCTTTTTAGCTAAATATGTTTTAAAAAAAGATCTTAGTCTTCTTTACTTAGAGAAAAGTTTGACCTATACCTGTAGGATAGGACGTAGGTCCGTGTCAGTTGATCTGACTATACTTACCGCTTGTTAGTACAACTTAAATTTGAAACAGTTTAAGTAGTTTTAAAGTTATGGTAATTTTAAATTAGATTATTTAAATGATGTTAATCTCTTCTAGAACCCAACCAAAGAAAAGGAGAATCTCTAAAACATTTATGCATGTACAAATTAAGTTAGGTAATTTCATCAGACTACCAACACATGTCTTATCTTAAGTTTAATCGTGATATCACCGTGGCTAAGACAATGCTACCATGGTCTATTTAGCCGTGGCTAAAGTTGGACTTGACTGTGGCCAATATTTTGCCACGCCTCTTTTTTCAACGGTTTACAGAACCGTGGCAAACTCAACTTTGCCACAGTTATGGATTTGTTTTGCCACGGTTTTGACCGTGGTTAAAAGTCGTTTTTTTGGTAGTGTATTATTTTACCAGCTTTAAACAATCATTATTCAAGTTATATATAGAGTACATAACACTTTTAGACAACCGAAGTATAGAAAACATCAATCCTTCATTGGGAAAATTTAAACAACATTTAGTCTTGTCCTGGCAGGAAGCTTTTGAACAACTTTGAGTCTCACAAACATGTGATAAATAAAATGAAGGCTTAATAGTAGTTTTAACCCCCTAACTTTTCCAAAGTTGCGATTTTGGCCCCCTAAAAAAAACTACAAAACCGCCCCCTAAGTTTTGCAATTGTGGCAGTTTTGGCCCCCCAAGGCAAAATAAAAAATAAAAAAATAACATGTGACACCTCACTTAGAGTGCCAAGTCAGCATAGACCGAGTCAAAATTGGCCTTGGGGGCCAAAACTGCCACAAGTGCAAAATTTAGGGGGCGATTTTGTATTTTTTTCTTAGGGGACCAAAATCACAACTTTGAAAAAGTTAGGGAGTTAAAACTGCTATTAAGCCTAAAATAAATATCCGGTTAAGCTTCTCCATAGAAAGAAGTGAAATTATCCAAGTGACATAGTTAGCAAAGTGCCAATTATTAATTTATTTTTTAAGATGGCAATTGCCAATTATTAGCAAACTAACTAAATTATTCAACTAAGCAACCATTTATTATGCATGGTAAATTGGTAATATAGAGAAATCTAAAACAGATACAGTAACTTTGGGCAACCATATATTACGAGTAATTATTCAACAAACTAAATTATTCAACCAATCAATCATATATTATGAGGCCAAGTTCCTTGAGAGCATCAAATAGCTAGTCCACCTTGTAATTTTGGGAGTTGAAAGTGCATGTAGGGGATATTTTCTCGTACATCCTCTTTTTGTATTGGTACCCCTGCAAATATATAAGTTAAATTTAAAGTATAAGAAAATAAATAAATAATGTATTGGTACCCCTGCAAATATATAAGTTAAATTTAAAGTATAAGAAAATAAATAAATAAAATAGAAGATGATTGTTACCTTTTGTGTCCCATAAATGTAATCACAATAGGTAAATACTGAGGCAAAGTTGCCCTGACTTCTTCCACCAACATAATGATGGTAGTCATGGTATGCAGGACCTCCATAAAATGGTATATACTTTGTAGGACTCCAAGGTAATTCATACCTATAAATATTAACATGTTACAAGATGGCTAAAATTTAGGTCATAAAAAAAAGGCTAAGATGTATGAAAAAGCTAATGAGAATTCAATCGAGAAATAAGAAATGCACAATGCAAAATGGCATGTGTCGGTCAACAAGGCCTTTGACACATGGTTTCAAATTTAAAGTAGCTTCAAAATTTGAAAAAATAAAATAAAATTTATACCTACAGGCAAAATCAGTCACTAAATATCATTTTTCCGTAGGTAAAGGTCTGGAAAACCACAATTTTCCTGTCAATTATCCATTGTTTACAACTTACAAGTAAATGTTTATTTGTATGTAGGTAAAAGTCATGTTTGAATCATTGATTATATATTTAACTATAACTTAATTGTTTGTCATTGTAAGCAGTGGCGGAGCCAGGATTATTGTAAAGCCCGGACAAAAAGAATTTGCAACACATTTATAGGGGTTTACATAAGAAATTGCAAGCAAATAATAAAAAATCTAAAGAAATTGCCCAATTTATAGGGGTTTATATAGGAAATTCATCGGGATTTACATAAGAAATTGCAAAAAATTTGGGCCGGAGCCCGGGCGGGTACCCGAGGTCGCCGGGCCATAGAACCGCCCATGACTGTAAGCACTGTTGGACTTCTTTTCAATTCTTTTTAAATGACAATTGTCAAGATTATAACGGATCCTCTGAATTGTCGAAGATGACCATGATGACAGTGGGGATTGACTCAACGACACTCCCACCAACATAATGTTGGTAGTCATGGTGACCTTCGTGAAATGGTGTATACTTTGTACGTAGGACTCCAAGACAATTCATACCTATACATAACATGTTACAAGATCCTAGGATTTAGGTCATAAAAATAAGGCTAAGATTTTAAATGTGTGTGTGAAAATGTTAGTGAAAAATCAAACGAGAGAAAATAAATACATAATGTAAAATGACAAATATTAGTATCGTTAGTTTTTACGTTGACGGTGGAGATCGAATCGTTGACCTCCTTATCGGTCCACCTCCACCGCTGCAACCAAAATCATCTTTATATCCCATATATGCATTTTCAGTAATATTAGAATAATTTAATCACAATAATAATGAATATATTTATATTGTTACTTGCTCAAACTCTTACCCACTATGCGTCTCATTGGCTTCTAGCTGTCGCAAAATGAACCATAACCAATAGGTTGTTATGTGCCCTGGAACAAGTGCTGGTCCAAGAAATGCAGGGAAACCTAGTATCAAAATCTCAGACCAATGGGCATAAGGTGCTGCAAGTGCAATAGGTGTTTTGTATTCATGATGAACCTTGTGGATATTATCAAATGCCCATTGGATATGGAGCATCCTATGGAACCAGTAATTTACATAATCTTCAATAATAACGTAAACTACTAAGTGCCAAAACAACTCCCAGCCAGATGGCAATGGCAAACCTGCTCTGATCCCAAGCCACTGAACAAAATTTATGGTAAAAAAATAATAAATCCGCAGTCAATATTTATCACATTTAATAATGAAAACCATAAAATTGCAAATTAAACATATTTGACAAACTATGCATAACTAAAGAGAATGGAAAGAAAAAAAAATGCAACACATTGTTTTGGCGAGTCAAAGATTGCTTAGGGATAAATAAGAGAGCAAGGGCTTGTTTTGTCTAAGAGAGTAAGAAAGGGATGTGACAATCTATCATATTTTATCATAATCATGGTTAATTTGCCAATTTGACATACTATATCTTGGTGGAGGGTGGTTCCATGAGTGTATTTTGAAAAAGGTTGGGAATGGTAGGAACACTTTCTTCTAGACAGAACCATGGGTAAGAGGGGTTCCTTTGTCAGTGAGGCTTAGGCGGTTATATGATTTATCGGTCAATAAGCCATGTACGTGTATGATATATTTGTGTTCGGATGGGAGGAAGGTGGTGAGGCCTGAAAGCGACGGAGGCACTGGGAGGAGGAGATGGTAGGGGAATGTTATATTGATTTTTGTTTAATCGTAGTTATGATATCAATATAATGTTTTTTTTTAACTTTAACATACTTTTATTTTTTGAATTTCATTTCATTAACTACAATTAATAATAAAAAATGAATTATATTAATTTTAGTACTAAAATCGATATAACTAATTATTTCTTTAAGAATCGCCTAAAATTCAAATGTGACAATGAAAATGAGACATGAATAAACATCTCACCTTAACACGACAACACACATTCAATTCATTCAATTATGCTCAAATCAATTATTCATTTGTTTTGGTCAATAGAGTACTTTTTTTCCTTAAAAAAAGTACTTGTTTTTTTGAAGGGCCGTAGTACTGTTCTTTAAATTCTGGTTGGGGGCAGTTGTATAGAATAGATGATAGGTGGGGGTGCTCTGAATAATTATTATTGTTTACACTTGTAGTGTATGCGTTTAGCCACCATACTGAATTACTGATTAACAAAATAAACTGTATTACTTGTTTTGTCATAAAGCAATAGACAAAAATAGGTATGGCCAACAATTTTATTTTTTTTTAATTTGATATCATCATTAATTTCTCAGTGTTAAACTGTGGACCTTTGTAAAATTGGAATAAATCTCTTATCATCGTATAGAAGTTCTCTTAAGTGCTCTTAAAAAATTATTACACCCATATATCATCATTATTTCTTAAGTCACATATTTAAATACTTTTACCGGTTGGGAAGAATTTGTTTGACATTCGTAAGATCATCTCTAATGGATGATGCTTGCCTCTTTAAGCATTAGTAGCCAACAGAGGAGAATGTATTATAAGTGTATGTGGACTGTGGAGAGTGTTCAACTAAGCTCTCGAGGTCTCATAATATTTTAATATTAAAATGTAATTATATAAAGTTATTGATATATCAAGAAAAATTTGTAAACGAGTGATGTGTTCATGTAGAATTCACTTTTGTTAAACAATGAATGAATCTGTCGTGAATATGCTCTAAATGGGTTTCATTTTCTACGTGAATATTAGATGCATTTTAAATGGTTTTCAATCAATCAATCATAATCATAATCATTCTTTCAAAAAATCAATCATAATCATAAAAGGACATTTTCATCTTTTATGACAACTCTCCTACCTCAACATGCATATTGATAGCTGCTTCTCATAACAAATTAATGAGCTGTGTTATTTGAACATTCATATATGTGACAACTTTTGTAACAACTAAAATTTTACAAAGGAAATGAGATATTGACACAAAAACCAAAGCAATATAAAGAGAAAGTAAAAATATAATGTGAGTATAAGAGAGAAAGTTGTCACAAAAGTTGTAAAAAATGGTTGTTCATATACCATTTCTCCAAATTAATACTCCTGATCAAATTTTGTTAGATGTTTGTTTTTTTTTTTAATCGGCTAATATTATTAATGCTAACATGTGCAAGACGTGTCTGGTTCTGCAGATACATCAATTTGAAAAAGTAAAGAGAAGTATATCTCAAAATCACTTTTATTACTATTTTCTGTTATATTCATTGTTAAATTTTACTTTATAATTCTTGTAATTAACTAATCATATTTTTCTGTCATTTTTTTTAAGAATTAAATATGTTTTTTATCCTTATAAATATGTCAATTTTTTATTTTCGTCACTCTAATTTTCTATTTTATTTTTAGTCCTCCAAAAAATTTCCATCTTTACTTTTGGTCACTCCTTTTAAGTAAGCTCATATGTAGAATTCATATTTTTGAATAAAATTTGACAAAAAATTCATAATATTATAGGAATCTCTCCAAAAAAAAATAAATTTTTTTAACAAAATATGAATTTATATATTTTTGGCGGTTAAAAATTCATATTTAATTTATATTTTGTTAAAAAATTCTAAATTTTTTGGGAGAGATTTTTACAATATTCTACAAATTTCTACATAATTTCATTAACAAATACAAAATTTGACTTAAAAGTAAGGATTAAAAGTAGTGATTGAAAATTTTATAGGGACTAAAAGTTGAAGCAAAACTTTAGACGGACTAAAACGAAAAATTGGTATATTTATAAGGATCAAAAACATATTTAACCCTTTTTTTTTAACAAATATGTTTCTAACATTATTAACTAAATTATATCATTAAACTGTACTACACTGAACCATAAAAACCACAAATTATACCCAATTCAATTAATCAAACTTTATTTAAAAACCGGTTTTAGCTTCTTTTGAACTCTCTAACAAATTTATTTTACAATTTTTTAAACAATGTAGTTCTTTTTAGAAAAAAATACAAATTTATAAACAAAACAAATTTATATATACTTACATTTAGACGGACAATCGTATAAATTATAAATAATATTTTTTTATGGAATATAGATTTTGATTAAAATTTTACTAAAAAAAAAGATTTTGATTAAAATTATATGTATAGATGTTTGTGATGTATTGTAACAAATCATGTTTATTTTTTTCAATTACACAATAATATAGAAAATATAGTATACTCTTATCTTTTTCAATGACACCAACAAATATAACATCATTATAAGAAAATTTGTTTAAGGATATAATTGAAATAATGAAAGATTTAGCCCAAAATCTTTTATTCCTTCGTATATTTTTAAGATAATATTCTTGTAGTATGATAGTTCCTATTTTAATGAGATTCAACTATTTTTTTAATTGATAATTGATAATTTATATATAGTATTTTTTTGTCAAGTAGCCTAGTTGTTAATAATCACCTTTTAAGGTGAATAAGTGGGGTGTCCGGTGTTTGAACCTCGGTCCTGCATATAACAAAATGGCATGACTGAGACAAAACCAACCAAGTTATGTTCATTGAGTCAAAACCAAATCACCTTTTAAGGTGAATAAGTGGGGTGTCCGGTGTTTGAACCTCGGTCCTGCATATAACAAAATGGCATGACTGAGACAAAACCAACCAAGTTATGTTCATTGAGACAAAACCAAGTGAATTATGTTCACGAGGACAAAATTAAAAGGGCATGACAGAGAGTTGAACACTCCTTGTTAAATATAGTGTGTGTGTACACACAAGATAAATTATTGCAACATAAGTTAGGTTGGTATAGTGATAAATTGAAGTTGCTTTAAGGCCTTGGTTTCAACTCCTAGGTTAGATTTTTTTTATTAAATTATAAAGGTTGTTAATATTCTTTAAAATATGATTTTAATTAATTAAAAAATAATTGGCAGCTACTACCTCACCTTCATCGGAGCTCCATTGTGCTGCCAGAAGTTTGTCTTATGCCACGGTGGTGGTCGCCGAAGCTCCACCGTAAACCACCACCTTCTCTTTTATAATCACAAATTATTCATTTAAGTTATTAATATGATGGTTATTTAAATAAAAGTTTTTTCACTGAATCAGGAGAAAGGACATGCATCAACGAGAAGCAACGACAACCCAACTAGGTTGGCACCCCGATGCACCCCCATTTTATGCTGCCAAACTCAAAAATATTATTAAAAAAGGGGGAAAATATGTGCAATAGGGGGGATTAGGCCAAAACCCTCCAAGATAAAGAAGAAACAAAACAAAACAAACAGAAACAAACAATCAACCGCCTAAGGAAGCCTAAACCGAGGCATGCCACAACAGTCCAAGAAAAAATCCTCCCGCAGCTCTGGCGGTAAAATCGACAGCCAAACCTCGTCCTAGGTCGAGTGTCCCAATCTCGCTAACTGATCAGCACAACAATTGCCTTCACGGAAAATATGGGAAGAGATAACCTGAATACCAAGAGAGCAAGCATTTTCCCAACGATTCCAAAGCAAAACCGGAACCAACGACAGATTTTTGAAGACCAAGAGGGCGCTAGTATAATCGCTTTCTAACCAAAGATTTCCCACCCATGAAGGGCGGCATACTCCAAAGCCAGGATAAAAGCATGAACTTCAACAGTAAAAATAGAACAAGTTCCCAAGTTGCAAGTGAAGGCGCCTAAAAAATAGCATAAATGATCGCGAAACAAACCCCCACAAGCGCCGAAATTATATTAAACATTTATATATGGATGAAGAAAAAAATATAAGAAAAAAACATCTCGAAAAAATATATGAAAAAAGCTTGTTTTCATAAAAAAAGAAAAATACAATTCAAAAATATTAAACTGGTTTCAGACTAGTTATGAACTAAACTAAATTGTTTTCAAAAATAAAATATTTTTTAAGTGTTTTTTAAAATCTTAACTGAATTATTAACTGGTTCATTTCATTTTATGCATCATGAACATCCCTAGATGTCAGATGTTTGGCTGGTTGGGTGTCATTGGTGCATACCCTTGATGAAATCATTGATTAATACACAATTCATTTATTTTGGATTGATCGGATAAAGAAATGTGGGTGAAATTGTTTTTCTACAATTGATTACTTAAATACATCCAAACATAAATTATTGTATATTTGATTCATTTTTATTAAGAATCAATTTTACAAAATTCATCCACTGAAAGTCAATTTTTACTATCAAACATCAATAATGATATTGAAACACAAAGGAGATGGTTAGCTCAACTGGTTTTAGTTAAAAGTAAATGAGTTTGAGGTCTTTGATTCAATTACATATAATGAGTAAATACTTAATCTATAAATTAACCACTAACATTTGTTGTTAAATTATGGTTAAAAAAATGTCATTGAAACACAAAAAGTAAAAAACAATACGACCTCTAGGTACTATTTACAGTATTTATACGGTAAATAATACTTTTTTGTCAATTTTTTTTTTTTTTGACAAATTGTCAATTGTTTTTTGTTATAGAAAAGAATTTGTGTAACATAAAAATTGAATTGTGTTATTAATTATTTGATTACTTTATTCACATAGATCTATGTATTTATGGCAAAATTAGGAAATTATGTTAAGCCAATTCTACAATATTACAAGTGAGATAAATCTTCCATAATACACAAACACGTTTTTATAGTTGAATCCATAATCTTAAGATTGGATCAAATTTGATATGAGATGATTTAATGATTCAGTGATAAAAATCTAATTGTACATGTCACGGTCTCTTAAGTGGTCCTTTTGTACTAATCATTGGTTGGGGATGACTCTTTGTCCAGTCTCTATCCTAGTGGCGTTCAAAACCAAACAAATTCAATAGAAAAACCATAAACTGAACCAACCCAAATCGAAACTGCAAAAATCTGCATTTGGTTCGGATGTAATCAGATCATTTTCTTACTCAACCGCATGGTTTGGTTTGGTTTGCGGTTTTCATTTTACCAACCAAACGAAACCACAACATAAGAAAAATATTAATTAAACATATGTGAGCTAGACAAATACTCATATAAACTCAATGGAAATTTTTATAAAATTTTTCTCTTGTTAAGTTCATTCTCTTCTTTTTATTTCAAAAACGTATTTATATACTACTTGAACTTTAGAAAAAGGTAAAATTTTAGTCATTTTCATTTCTTACAAAATAGAAATAGTTTTTGTCCACGTTTTTAACTTGGTCTATGTTGTTGAAAACATTGAAAAATGAAAATTAAATTGTAATGTTTGATGAAGTTTAAAACATTGTTGAAAATATGTTGTGTTTCATCTTTTTAACTTGATTTTAATGTTGAAAACAAAAAATTATATTGTATCGAAAAAACCGCACTAACCGATCCAACCCAAACCGCATTGGTTTGGTTTGGTTCGGATTCTATTTTTAAAGTCAACCGAACCAAACCAAACCGCTTGATTTTTTATCTCGCGGTTCGGATGACTTTTACGCTCAAAACTGAACCAAACCGCATCGTGAAATCAATTTTTATGAATAATGCTAACAACATCTATTTTATCATGAATAATGCTAACAACATCTATTTTAACAGATTTTTTTATAACACTTATTCTTTTATTAGATGAAATACAGATGAATATGACCACCTTATGTAAAACTATTTCTAAAGTGGTGTGACACACATGTATTTTATTCAATAAAAGAGTGAACATTAAAAAAAATGTTAAACTAATTTTTGTTAATTACCCTACTCCGTGAAAGATAAGAAGAAAAAAATTAAGAGATAATGATTGAACTGATTAATTTTGCATTGTCTACAAGAAACATATAAATTAGGATTGCATACCTTAATGGTAGGATAAGAAATGATCTGAAGGATAAGAAGTGATCTGAAGAGGACCCACTGCAATGATAAATGTCCACATAACATATTTGTAGCACTTGAACATTTCCAATAATGTCTTATTCACCGAAGGTTGAATCTTGTATTTGTTCAACTTTTTGTATCCACTGAGCTCGATCAATATAAATGGAATAGGAGCTATAGAATAAAACAAACACAAGAATAGAGTGTTGTGGCAATGAAGAACAAAGTCAGATTTTTTGTCAGAGTAATTGAACCATAATGTCTCAGCAAAAGTGAGATTTCTTCCAAGTGCATATTTTGATTCTTCAAGGGTTTGGTATGGGATCATAGTGAGAGAAGTTGGAGGAAAAGGTAGAGGTGTAAGGAGTTGACCAAGAGAAATAGAATTTTGGAAGCTTATAAGGATGGAGAGAAATATGTGTGTTTATGTGTAACTAAGTAAGATTATTTATAGTTGTTTAAAATATGATTTTATATACGAAAATGATTCTTAAACACCCAAATATCAATCTACTACTAGAAGAAAAAAAAGGAAGAGAGTGAAATAATATATATATTAAGTTAGTAACGTAATAGTAAGATCGAAATGATATATATAATAAGTTAGTGATGCGGTAGTAAGATAGAGATAGAAAAAAAAAAATAAAGCGTTGAATGTGTATAAGAAAATTGAGTTGTACAAATATAAGTGCTCTTTTGTATTTTTTTTTTGAAGAGGCTAAAATGAAATATATTACGACGACATTTGGCCCTCCTAGCACAAGGAATGCTTAGGAAGAAACACCAAAAAATACAGAGAAAGTGTCAGTAATATTTATAAGGCACCACCGATTGCCTAAAACAAAAAACAAAAGAAAGAAACCAACAATTAGCCTATACCGAGAATGGTAAACGGATTGAGCCACCAACCATGATAATTGAAGGGAAGAGAAACGATCCTCACCTTCAACCACCTAAAGGTTACCGCCTTAATCTTGTCCACCACCTGAGAAATAGAACTTTCTACTGTATTAAAAATTATGTTGTTTCTTTCTTTCCATAACTCTCACGTTGTTGCAAACCAAATCACCTGTAATATCGATTGCCTCGACTTAGTAGCACCGCTAATATGACTGAATTGAATAAAATGATCTGCCACATTGGCAGGCATAACCGCAGAAACACCAACCCACCGATAAATATGGTTCCAAACAGAGCCAAAGAAAATACAGTGTAAAAATAAGTGAGGAGATATTTCGAACAAACCACAACCTCCAACATAAGATTGAGAATCTACATCAATGATTCGACGGCGAAAGGATTCCTTGGTCGATAGTCTATCTCGACACAAACGCCACGCAAATAAAGCCACCTTCATAGGAACGTCCTCATGCCAAATGTCAGGTAAGTGGACCTCAGAAGCAAGATGAAACTGCTCATTCAAAAACTTGTAACCACTACGAACAGTGTAATTAGAAGATGAATCCAACCTCCAACACCATCTATCATTCCTAGTAACCTGCAAGTTAATATTTTCAAGTAAAAGCCTAAGTTCCCCTACCAACTCCTCCTCCCAGGCAAACAACCTACGTCTCCAAAGCCACGCTCCACCCTCTAACCCCCGCCCTAAACTGCACATCGCAGTCACTGTCACCTCCTTCAGCGTCGACAAATCAAGTAATCTACTAAATATGTCCCTTAACGACACACCACCCACCCAGACATCAGTCCAAAAAAGAGTATTATTACCGTCGCCAACAGAGCGACTAACATGACTATTGAACCAAACATCCTCACGCAACAGCCAAATGTCCCTCCACCACAGGGAGCCATCGCGGCCCCCCTGACATATGCAACCATCCTCCACACCATATTGTGCCGACAACACCCTATACCACAAGCTATCCCTATCCACCAGCAACCTCCAACACCACTTCCCTAATAAAGCAATGTTAAACTCCCTAATTCTCCTTACCCCCAAACCTTCAACCTCCTGACTCCGACAAATAGACTGCCAGTCAACCCAAATAATTTTCATGTGGTCTACACTCCTCCCCCCCCCAAGGAAATTATTTAAAATAGATTCAATAGAGGAGACAATACCTGATGAAGCCTTGAAAAAAGAAGGGTTAATAGGTCTTTACCCCCCTGTAATATAGGTCATTTCCGGTTTTCCCCCCTGTAAAATATTTTTTTTGATTTACCCCCTGTAAAATATTTTTGTTTTAATTTACCCTCTTA
>Ga0228711_1010144_pt1 | contig 12491 bp, 4 predicted proteins | sample MedpolnodulmetaG_2_FD_177996 | JGI IMG/M metagenome (GOLD analysis project Ga0228711, IMG submission 177996) | Root nodule microbial communities from Medicago polymorpha collected in Santa Monica, California, United States - brown nodules | ecosystem: Host-associated > Plants > Roots > Nodule...
CAATACTCTGTGCAAAAACGTCGAAAACAAACATCAACAACTTAGAGAATTCTTCCAATTGTTTTTATCTTAGAATTCCTAAGTGTCTAGAAAAACAGAGTCTGTTTTGTTTCGTACTGTATTGTGAGTACCTCTGATTGTATATCAAGTATTCAAAACTGTATTCAATTCTTTGTAATTGTTTAGAAGTCTCTTTCAGTTGTGATTGAACAAAGGAAGTCTCTTGGAGTTGTCCTTGAGCATAGAAGTCTCTTTCAGTTGTGATTGAGCATAGAAGTCTCTTGGAGGTGTCCTTGAACAAAGATAAGTCTCTCTCTTGTGTGATTGAGCAACTTGTAATTGGAGATTACATTTTAGTGGAAATCTCCTTGGAAGTGCAAGGAGGACAGGACTACTTCCGGTTTGTGGAAGGAACCTGTATAATTGCTTGTGTTCTTTCTTCTTCTGTTCTTTACATTATCCGCTGCACATAGACTCTGAACTCACTCAGACTCTGAACTACTTCAGACTCTGAACCTGAGGACAGTTATCTAGAACGTAAAAGAAGAAGTTTCCAAAAACACAATTCAACCCCCCCTTCTTGTGGTTTCTCTCACCTTCACATTCATCCCAACTTTGTATGACCAAGTAGATTTTGATAAATCCAAAATACTGTCTTCATCTTCATTTGAAAAGAGTTTCACAGGACCCCAACAATACCAGCTTCTTTCGATTCAGGGAACCTTCTACAATTTGATTTACCAAATGTAATACTTATTAAACTTAAAATATTGGTACCTTTTTTCAAAGAAACATACTCTTCATAAAGAAATCCAGGTTTGTCAACGGTGCCAATTTGTACACCCCACCAAATTCCATTAATAAATGAATGAATAATATGACCTGTTGTGTTCACTTGCAACCTTGCTTTCCCCCAAATTTCTGTGTCATTTACGACTACTTCGGTCATGTACCATAAATAATCACTTGCCCCAGCAGTAACATTCTTTTGATCTAAAAGTTGAGATGCAGTAAATGTCCCTTTTCCTTTAAAGGTGTCTTCCATTGGTTCAGATGTCCATTCCCACTTGAGTGAGTTTCCTAATGAACGAGTGCAACACAATGCTAAACATGCTATAAGAAAGGTCCTAAACCTTATACTAGACATATTTTTCAAAATTCCAATTAGAAATTTCCAAACCTTAGGATTGGATGTCTCATCTAGGGTATGAACAAGTTTTTTATAAGCATAACTTCATACCGGGTTTTCTATTTTTAATGTATTTATAAATTATGGATAATGTCCACACAATCGGATTAGGATTAATTTATGTCTATAATTAGACTCCTTTCCTACCTTGAAATTGTCTTTTGGTTGAGGTTTTCTTAGTTAAAAATAATGGTTGATTTTGAATTGTCATTTCCTAACTTCATGGTTGGTTTTGTAAGAAACTAGTGTAACACCCCGTGCCAAGCACGGGATACATTTTATTTAAAATTATTTAACAGGTTTTACATATTAACAGATTTTTTAAATATCATTGTTTTTTGTTTCTTTTCATCCATAATTCCGGTGTTATGTGGTATTTTATCATCATATTTAAAATTGATACAATAAATCATCATTTATTGAGATAAAAAATGTTAAATTTTATAAAGAGATGATTATTTTTGTGAAAGTGATAAAATATTTAACAAATATACAATTAAGCCTAATAGATAAAACACTATAAATAATTAATGTATTCCTAAAAAAATTAACCAATTAGTAAGAGTTCATATTAGCTTTGGTTTATCGGTCATTCAATATATTCATTTATCAAATGGATATGATTACCTATGTTTTAATTTTCCACGCTTAATATTATTATTTTTTACTTAATTTCAATACTCTCTCTGATCTCAATTATAAACAAAAATTTAGTTGTATCAATTATTATTCTTGGTTTCATAAATAATACAACAATTTCAAAAGTGTCATCTATTAAAACTTTCTTTCATGCGAATATAAAATTCATTAAAAATAAACTTACATGAATTAAAATATATTTTAGGATAAATAACATTATTTTTTTATAAATTGACGGCCTATGGAGGACACACCATAGATGTATTAAAATGAAAAGCAGGATACGAAAAAAGGAGGGGGGCAAACCACACCCTCAAAATGTTTAGACAATCTATAACATAGAAGACCTAGTCTATTCTTAACTAAATCTTCCCTAATCTAAACATGTGTGGAAGACCACCAAATAAAATCATTGATAGATAGGCCTAAAGTATCCAACTTATCTGCAAAATAGTTTTCCTATCTGAACATATAGGACATCATGGAATTCATTGATTGCAATAGAGTAAGAAAATTAAGCCATCCATTTTTGATATGCCAAGGAACAATTTGAATTACTTGACGGCTAAGGTAACCAATTTTGAATCACTTTCAATCCAAAGATTATGTAAATTTTTCTGGTAAGCACATTCCATTGCAAGAATGACTGCCATAATCTAAGCAAACAAAGCATTATAAATTGCAAGGTTTGAAACAAAACAACCAATACTATCTCCAATATTGTTTATGTAGATGCCTACAGAAGCTGTTAATCTTGGATTGCCTTAAGTTATGCCATCATAGTTACACTTTATCAAACTATGGATAGGCGGTTGTCAAATAACCTCAATAATTTTGGTGTTCTTTGATTATGAGTATCCATTTTAAAAGATTTTAAAATAAAAAAATCATAGATAGTTGGACCATTTGTTAGATTTGTAAGGTTACCATATAGAGAAGCTTGAGTCGTGACCATAGCAATAATTGCATTTCTGGTAAGTCTAGTTTTTTTTTTTTGTTACAAAAGTATTGAATTATTGAATCTGATTATTTCTTCAATACCACATGGGATAAACAACATTAAATAGAGACAAAGTAAGTTATATTTGATTTGAGATTAAAAAAATTAATTATTTATTTGTTTATATTCAAGATTGGAAAGAGTTCCTAAAAAAATATTGGAGATAGTATTTTTCTCGGAAACAAATTATCTATAAAGAGAGAAAAAAAATGAGAAAACAATTTTCTTTAATATCTTCCTTCAATTTTATTTTATTGGAGATCAAGGGTCGCAAAGTAAAACACTCTAAATTAATGTCCGTTTACTTTACCGTAATTCTGATTACCAAATCATTATTTTCCATTTTTCAAAAAGAACCACCCCTCCTTGTCAAAGCTCCTAATTGAAACCAGCAAACCCAAACGCGGGGAATAAACAGGTATAAGATATGTGCCAACTCCCTCGATTGAATGTATAATTGTTTTCCATTATAAAGACTGAACTCGTCTAATATCATAATCTATATAGAACCTTTTGAAGTTAAAGTGTGACCAAAATATGGAGCATAAGTGTGACCAAAAAGTTCTCTCTACCAAAATAATAATACATTTTCTTTAGTTCATTTGTAACATTGATTTTCCTATCCCTAAAGAAACAAATAAAATGATTTAAGTAAATAAATAGATTTTTACTTTCCATCATAGTAAACAATCAAGTTGATAGTTATAAACACTTACCTTAGAGCAACTTAAATTTTGCCAACAAAATTGCCACAATCACCTTCTCAGATTTAGCGGAAGATAAACAAAGAGTTTAATTCCTCAACATAATAGCGGAAAATTATAATTAAATACCATAGTATATTACATATTAAAAAGAAAATAAATAAATAAATAAAGGTCACTCATTCGAATTCAATTAGTTCTTATATTGCATCTTTTGTACTCTCTTTCAATACCCACCTCAGTTAGTTTAATTTACTCCCTTCTTTAAGGCTCTCATAAGTATAACTTCTTCCACTGAATTCTTAAATGTTTTTTTTTTTTGTGTGGAGGGAGAAAGGAATCTAGAAAGGTTAAGAGAGTTAAGAGAGATAAGGTGTATCTTATTCAATATATAACTTCTTCCATAGAATCCTTAATTTCATCATTATATTTATATTTATATTTGAATTTGTGTAAAGTTTAAGACAAAAGTAAATTGTAAATTGATAATATGGAAATTGGAATATTTTTTCATTGAAATGTCAATACATACAAAAATAGTGATTTATTCAATTGAAAATCGTAATTCCATTGTCTATGACATGGACTTTATTCTACTACGTTAAAAATAGACACATAACATTGGCATAATGGATAAACAACTTAAACGTAATCAAGTCACTTGAAAATATTATTTCTCTATCTTCACAATCTTTTTGATCGGTTGAACAATTGCGTCAAATGTCTCGCAATCTTCGTTTATTGACAACATTCTCTTCTTAGGAGGTGCATATGATTAAGAATCTGAGTCAATAACATCTTTCGAGTTCACACCCTGTGGAGTTGTGGGACTTGTTTCGTAAAGCTTACTCATTAAATCATATCATAAAATTTGTCAAAAGAGTACATTTAAAAAACAAACATACAAAAAATTAAGCTTAGCCATTCGAATCCAGTTCAATGACATTCATTTCAGTTTTTCCACCATCTCTTTCATATTCTCTTTCAACACCCACTCCAGTCATGACTCCAATTACATCTGCATATATAACACAAATTAAAATATTGATTAAATTACAATTTAATATTATAAGAATATAATGTATACTTGAATCATATTAAACAAAACATTTTATTAGCATTAAAAAAAGATATAAACGGTTATTTAATTATTAAACCTATTAATTCAACCTTTAAGTAATTATACAACGTTTAAAAATAATTTGTAACATTTAAATACCATTAAAAAACAAAATATATGAATGAGAAAAATCAAGGTTGAAAAAAAATTGATATTGAAAAATAAAACTATTTTCACTAAAAAGTAATTAATTTATTATTGTATCTATACTATATATAAAGAAAACTACATATTTCAGCACACTTTTGGGTTGGACTTTTCTTTGCAAAAATACCCTTAATTATTAATTTTAATTTTAAATACAAATAACACATATAACAAATAGATAATAAATAATAATAAATTTAATTTAAGGCGAAAATTTACACACAATTCCTTATGAATTGTTCTTATTGTTAGCCAATTATAAAATAACACGTGGATTACTAATCTGTAACACCCATACTAAATTGTCTAGAATATGTAGAAGGATATTAAACATAAAGTACTGGATACATTAAAATTTACAACAAAAATTCTTTTCGAATGATTACATCTCTCATACAAGTTCGTACGTCCAAATATATACCTCTGGCACAATACTAACTACATACGGAAATATCTAAGACTAGTATGAATCATGTCTATAAGGGTAATCATCCGGCTTCCTCCTGTTGATATCCGACACAACACTCCTGCTTGCGAACAATCCTAGGTTGTAGGCAATCTCAGGGAACCTATGATCGCCATCTGTCTGTAGTTATACCTAAATTAGGATTTACTGTTCTGTTATGCATATCTTAGCGATCGGGGAAGTCTAAGATCGCTAAGGGTATACTATCATAATTTTGTCTTGATTATATGCATATTCATAATTAGGTTAGAAGTTAGCGTTGAACAAACAATAATTATCTGAGTTCATTTTACGGAATGGATCCGAGTGGAGTAACCCTAGATATATTCCCATACATAACCGGTGAAAATTCCTATATGAGGCTAACACCAGACTCCTCTTGTCGTCGCGCAGGACTTGCATGAAAAGAATGCCTATCCACTACTAACGGGGAACCTCAACTCCACTACTGACGGGGAGTTAGAGAGTCACGACTTAATTTATAACTGATTTCATATAATCATAAAATAACCTCAACTCCACTACTGACGGGGAGTTAGAGAGTCATGTCTTAACTTAATTAATGTCCTTATAATTATAACATTTCTCATCATATAAGTTATATCGGTCCCCGAAGTCCAGTACTGATGTGGGACATCGACTGACATGACGTAACATATAATTAATCTGATAATATCTTCTGTAACATATCTGATATGTTTCTGTTAACTCTGATCATTCTCTATTTCATGCTTTCATATTAATCTAGTCATATTTATAGAATGTCCATGATGTTACTCGTTTACTTAACTTGGTTTGGCATAAAAATAATTGTCCGGGGTTAGGGGCAAGTCCGTACTCATTTCATAAAGGTTGGGAACAAGTGAATTGGGCTAAAAAGCAATTTTGAAGTTTTGAACACTGTGGAATCGATTACATAAGAGGTATAATCGATTACACATTACTTCTGCCCCTTCAGAAACAAATTATAAAACAGTGTAATTACACCTGGCAGAATCCAAAAATCATCTTTCCAAAAGTGCTTTTCATCCCAATTTCACATACCAACTTGCCTCTAACCTAGAGGACTCATAAAACATGTTCAACAAGCATGGCAATCCAAATTAAACATCACAAGAACACATATAAATTCATAGGGTACTAACATGAAATCTATTTAATCAATTAAGTTGTTTTCTCACAATAGCCTATTCTACCCAAAGGGAAGCTTTTCTAACTAAAAGGAACCCACCTTTAATCCCTTCTGGTCACTTTCAAAATAGCTTATGTTTAATTCCATGACCATTATGCACTTCTAAGCACTCAGCCTTTGCACAATCAACAAGCAGCACCAATGACAACATTCATGTAACAGTTTGAGCTTCCATCAATTATTAATCCCCTAGCTTCAGCTCATGCATAATTTTTAATTTCTTTCCAAGTTTTCTACTTCAAGCTTCAGCCTCATTCCAACTCCAATCCTAACTCCCCTGCTGCAAGGTGTCAATGACAGTTCCGGCATTCGATGAAAAGTGAAATCCTCTACTAGAACAAGCAAAATTCGTAACCAGATTTTTCTGCACAACACAACAACAGTACCTTAACTTTCTCAATTTAATTAACATACCAAACGATATCCGTTTTGAGCAAACCAGCACTTGTTGGAAAGCTTAGGGTGTCAGGATTACAAATATAATTTTTTTTTTGAGGGTTTACCAACCAATTGGTCCAGTTTAACAAAAGAGTAGGTATTGGTACAAACACAAGACTGAAACTTTTCTCAAACTTGTAGGTAGCTTTTCTGCTACTATACTTAATAGAATTTAACAATTCTTGTGGCTAAATTGTAGGGAATTTTGTCTTCTTTCCGGTAGATTAAAAATCATCAGCATACGATCTATATTCAAAGAGTTAAGCTACAATGGGCACCAATTACACTTGCAAAGTTCTGGCTCCCCAAAGTACCAAAGGATAGGGAGTGATGAATTGAAGCTTGATTCTATGTTACATCATCATGAGGAAGCTAAAACTAAGGTTGCATGTTGATTCCCTTGGAGTTTGGGTGAAGATTGAGGGATTTGGGCAAAGAAGAGAGTGAGAGGGCCGAGAGATAGAAAGAGTTTGGAGGGAGGAGTTATGTTCTGATTTATGAGAAAGAATGGGATAAATGAATGAGGAAAGGGATAAAGTCATATATTTATTTATACATGAGTGTCTTGAAATTACAATGTAGACTAATACATTAACTACTCAATGAATCTAAAAAATAGAATCTTTTCTTATATTTGAGAACGGAGGGAGTAAGACACAACAAAGCTGATACAATTAACTGACATAGTTTTTTAGCGGGATAATACGCTTGGCATATGGGATATTACATAATGCATGTCAATAATCGTCTTCGTTAACCCTCTTTTACCTCTGTTAACCACATATCAAACTCACAAAAAACTAGCACAAAACAAAAATTCATGTTACTTTTTTATCAGCCAATTTTGTGTTGTACATCTGTATTGTTCCCCTCAATACAACCGACAAAGATTGTCAAGTATTTTCATATCTCTTCCACAAAAAACATTATTTCCATATTATTTTATTACTTCCACAAAAAACAGTATTTCCATATTATTTTATTATTTTATTAATATAAGTTACTTTTGCTTAACCTTTGATCAATTGTAACAAACGTGAGCAAAAAATAATGGTAAAGATTGGGCTTTAAATCCTCTAAAAAAAGATTAGTAACAAACGTGAGCAAAAAATAATATTAAAGATTGGACTTTAAATCTTCTGAAAAAAAGATTAGTAACAAACATGAGCAAAATATAATGTTAAAAATTGGACTTTAAATATTCTAAAAGAAAATATTAGTAACAAACGTGAGCAAAAAATAATGTTAAAGATTGGATTTTAAATCTTTAAAAAAAGATTAGGACTCAAGAAAAAGATTTGTTAGCACTATATCAAATATTAATTATCAATCAGTTTCCAAGAGAAGAACATAATTTGTTGTCATTTGACAAGGTTGAAGGGGATACTCATAACTTATATCAACAGGAATTCCTAAACTCAATTGTTCAAGGAAGTATCCCACCACATATTTTAAAGGTAAAAAAAGGTGCACAATTGATGTTGTTGCGAAACATAGACCCTAGATATGGCCTACGTAATGGGACACGGTTGTTATGTCATGATTTCTTTAAGAATATATTGGATGTGGAAATCCTAACAGGAAGCAATGCTGGAAAAAGAGCATTCTTGGCCAGAATTAAATTAAAAACAAATGTGAGTTCAGAACTTCCCTTTGTGCTTAGTAGAAAACAGTTTCCCGTTAGACTAAGTTTTGCTAGTACCATAAATAAGTCACAAGGGCAGACCATTCCCAATTTCGAAATCTATCTTCCTCGACATGTTTTCAGTCGTATTTCTCAAAATTCAACAAAAGTTTTCATTAAAGAATGAAAAATAGAAGGAGAAGATGAAGACTTTACGTAAAATGTAGTTTTTAAAGATATTATTTTATCGCAATCATAGCAATGTTTCTTTTACATAACATGTCATTTATACATTTATGTTATGATGTTACTAATTACTATTAGAATAAACAATAAATTATCATTATTTTATCTTAATTTTATATGCAGGCAAACTAAAACTAAAATATGTTGAGTTCAAAAATAATTTTGTTATATGCCTTGACAATATATTGTTTATAAATCAATATATCAATAATTTCCATTAATATTTAAAAATTTAAAATTTTTAATCAGAATTATACAAACAAACATAATAAAATAATCACATACGTTAGCGCAATAGAAAGAGCGGACAGACGGGCACGATAGTGCCTGTCTTTCTGTTAGTTATTATAAATAAACAATATAAAATAGTTCAATTGATACAAAGAAAGTGATAGTCACTTACCTACCATGTAGTTGTTGTAAGAATCATTGAAAACATCACATGCAGTGAGAACGAATACATGTTTGTTGGGACCAAAATAATTTTAGATATTTTCACTTTTGCGTTGATTGTCAAATTCTGTTTGTATTCGTTGCATGATGGTCTATACGAACCATTGGTGCAAGCAACATCGAATGAGGAAATCGTGAACATCATTCCCTCTTGGAGCTGCTAGGCTCCCCGCCATAAAATAAAATATAGGCTCCCCGCCTTTAATAAAAAAATAGGCCCCCCGCGTGTTATATCTATAATTGGCTCCCTGCCGTAAAATCAAAAATAGGCTCCCCGCCTTAAATCAACAATAGGCTCTCCGCCTATAATAATTTGAAATAGGCTCTCAGCCATAAAAATTAAATATTCATTAAAAGTACACATTCAATTATCAAAACCATACTGTCACAATACTCTACAATCCAGTTCACTAAACAACCACACATAATCGATTAATGTCCCCTCCACGATCTTTCCTTTTTTTTTCAAACGTTCCTCTCACTTTGTACTTCCTTTTCATCCATGAACAATAATGATTCCTCTACTCTCTCTTTCACCTCATCCTCTCCTTTTATGATTCTAAGACAAAATCTTCCATCCTAAAGCTTAATCAGTAAGTTTTCATCATTAAAAGGAATCATATCATTGATACGTTAGTAAATACCTTCTTATAGATATTCAAGTAACTATTATTTTTTATAACAATAAACTAAATGATAAATCTAAACTAACTGATTAGTAAACTTCTTATCAGAAGCCCTTTTACTGTGTCAATAATTCACAAAAATCACATTTGTTGTAAAAACACAACTTAACCTAAAAATTATCAACAAGAACACTGAACCACTAAAAGGAACCAATTAGGGTTTTAAGCTCTATTCTCTTGCATGTCAATTTTTCTAAACCTAAAAATAGAGTCCAAGTTTCACGTTTCTAAAATTGAAGCTTAAGCTTAGAAATTCACCTTATTAGAGGAAAGAAACAACAAGAATGTAGTGGATGGGGAGAGCTTCCCAAAACTCCAATTTTTCTTCAATTTTTCTTGTGCTGGAATTTTCTTAGGGTTTTGAGTCTACATGTGTTCTATTCTTGTATCATGTTGATGCAAGTTTAGTACCTTTTATTGTGAGCCTTTCTTGTATAGTTTGTGATACATGTTTAGGATTGTGTGTTGAGTTGTAAACTCTTGTGTGCTACACCAAAGCTTGTAAGCAAGGTGTTAGCTGTTTGTTCGAAGGTAACTTCATCATTGTGTTTTGTGTTTTAGTCTGATAGGTCACAGGGGTTGTGACTAACTATAGGATAGTGAGATGGGATCTCAGATCTAGGAGTTCCTAGGTTGAAATCTAGACGGGTAGGTCCTAGGTCTTTAGTGTAAACGAGAAGTTTGCTGAGAGCAATAGAATAAGGACTACACTAGTGGATTTCCTTCCAGGTTTGGTAGTTCCCAGAGTAGGTGTGTTTGTCACCGAACTGGGTCAACAAACTCACTGTGTTCTTTACTTTCTTGTCATTTACTTTCTTGTTTTTATTTCTGTTTAATTCTTGATGTTGGAACATTGAATAGAACATTATAAACGTTGAAACATCTTACAGAACATTTTAAAACAAGTAGCTAAAATTTCAGTTTTCTTGGCGAAACATCAGAGAGGAAGTCGTGTTTCGAAAACATAGGTAATTGCCCTAATACTCCTCCATTTGGCTGTTGAAACCTACTGAAAATGACTGAAAAACATGATAAAAATAACGTAAGATGATTTGTCATCAGATACACATGAGAATATGATCTTGATTATTGAATTGTATCATATGTATGTTGTTCTTGCCTTGTAAACTATTCTTATGTTCATGATTTTCTATGTCGAGTATTTCTCACCCTTTGTGGGTTTCCGCATATGCCATTATATTGATGCTTCCTCGCTTTTATGCTTACTTTTGGAATCTAGTTGTAGGCTTTCATTTAGGACTTTGTCGGGATTTCTATTTAGTTTCTTTTTTTTGGATCATTTTGAGAAACCATGACGTGTGTGATGACATACCTTGAGATGTTGTTGTTATGATGTTTTATTTTATAAATCCGCTTCGAGTGTTTTATGAATTATGAAAATTAATTATGCATGTTTTGGATTACCGAAGATGTAGCACCTTAAACCTTGTATTTATCGATTGTTTTAATATTAAATATTGTATATGGGGTTTTAGGGTGTTACAAGTTAGTATGTGCCAATACTCTATCAAATTTAATAGCGCAAATCACTTAGGATTCATTTCAAGTTAAATCTTATAAATCCTAATTTGTTCGGTTTACACTTACTGGTTAGAAAAAGTGTAAGAACAAACTAATGTGTTTGCAATTGGGTCAAACACTTTAGAAAATATTCCATCTGCGTGCTTGAGCATAAATGTCTCTTGGTAAAGCCTTGAGCACTTAGGAGTCTCAATCAGTGGGGATTGAGCAAAGGGAAGAGTTGAGAAGGTGTGCTTTGTAACGCCCTATTTCTATTAAAACGATAAAACACGTGAATAAAACATTTATTCAAGAAATAGACGCTACGTCTTCAACAAATATCATACAACATGCATTTATAAAAAAATTTCAACATTCGCAGCGGAATCATACATCACCAAAGTATACATGTCATAAGATCAACATACATCCATAAATAAAATCTCCAAAACCCGACAAATAGGCAAAATCTCCATAACGTAAATAAATCCAGAGAATCATAAAGACTGACACCTAATCAGAGCCTAATCTAAGACTCTAATGGATAAACAGAGGAAGCTCCCGCTATCCTCAAGCAACTCACCAAGCAGCAAACAAACTAATCTTGCACGCCGACTACCCATTCATACAAATAGGTAGGCGGTCCACCACAGACCACTGGGGGTTAGGTTCACATCAAACATAAACAATCCAAAACATTCAAGGATCTCATGCATAACACATATTTATACCCATCATTCCTACAATATTAACATCACATGAATATTGTCCCCCATTCCATACACCTCAACCTATCACATTACTAACATAGTATAGCAACCATATTCAATCTCTAAACAAGTCATCGACATAGGCTTATCATTTATCTACATCAATCAATGAAAGGATTACTCACCTTATTCTTTATTTAGCATACTTAACTCAACAAGTACAATTCATCATGTCAAAGTTATAAGCAAGCAATCATCATTATCAAAGAAATCACCACATCATATGTATATACATATACAATTCTCACCTCATTACTATTACCAAAATAATTATCATCAATTAGATTCACCAAGTG
>Ga0228711_1010145_pt1 | contig 12491 bp, 9 predicted proteins | sample MedpolnodulmetaG_2_FD_177996 | JGI IMG/M metagenome (GOLD analysis project Ga0228711, IMG submission 177996) | Root nodule microbial communities from Medicago polymorpha collected in Santa Monica, California, United States - brown nodules | ecosystem: Host-associated > Plants > Roots > Nodule...
CACATATAACAAATAGATAAAAGTAAATTCAAATATTAAAATAAAAGTGTAACAAACATGATATGAGTATTGATGAGTCAATAATTAGTGTTTTAAATATATTATTTGAGTCTATTTTATTTAGATTTTATTTGTTTTTATTTCCTTTCTAGAACTATTTTACTTCAATTGCAGGTTATTTAATTTCAGGAACAAATATTCTAAAGATTGAGTCTTGGAGCAAAAGAAAAGGATTTGGAGCTGATTCGGACTAAAAATACGAAGATTCAGTACAAAAATATGACATCCCCCAAGTCAGAAGCTTGGCACGGCCCGTGCCACCAGCCACACGGCCGTGCCAGCTCCCAGGATGCCTTTTGTTGCTTTCTGCTTCATGGACAAGCTACCTATTAGTTTATTTCTTACCTAAAAGTCCGTGGTTTCTTGTGGAACATTCTAGTTATATATTTCTTAGGGCTTAAGTCATTGTAAACTATAAATAGAGTAGCTAGTTATCACAACAATTCATCTTTTGTTCTTGGAAATAATAAGTGACAATTGTTTCTTTGAATAAAAGTTCATCTTTATTTTCTTGTTATTTATTTCATGTTCTTCTTCTTCTTCTTCTTCTCTACGTCTACAATGAACGTGAGTGAGTAGACTCATCTTGTCTTGAGATTGTTGGATGAGTCTAATGACTTAATCCTATTCAAACTAAGCCTCGAACCCTAATTTTATGTAAATCTACTTTCTAATCTAATTTCACCGTTTTTATAATGAATTAACAAGTATCAAACTCATAAAGCAACAACGGAGGGTTGGTACTTGTTAATTCATCATCACAAATATTAAAGCGAAGCATCGAAAGAAGAAGTTTTGATATTGGAACAAGTGAAATTAGACAAGGATTGCGAAACATGAGAATAGTTTAGCAAACCTTGAGATAAATAAAGTTTCGTTCTTCAAGGATTCCAATAGCAATCAACCATGAGAATAGGCGTGGTTGTTAGAGGAACACACTCACTGAAACCGAAAGGAGATGTAGGCTTAAGAGAAACTTGTCTTTAGAAAGTGGGTCCAACATAAAGTTCTAGGTTTATGGTTGGTTTGTGAAAGGTTTGTCACAAAGATGAACCAATAATCCCAATGCGCTTTTTATTATTATTTTAAACCATTAAAAATCCAAACTTTTTAATATCAAACTCTCATCTAATCATTATTTAAAGTTAATTAAATTCGTAACTCCCTGTCGGAACGATACTCTTTTTACTACTTCGGTAAACCGTGCACTTGCGAATTTACTACATCAAGTATATATGTCCTTTTTTTTCCTTTATGATTTAAAATGTGTAACAAATTAAATGAGTATATCTATTCATTCTCCCAATTATACTCTTAAACAACTTTTTCAATAATAAATATTGTTGTTGGTGGCATTAAAAAATAAGAATTTAGATTTTATTTTTTTTTGGTTATATTGTTGGTGTTGTTTGGGTTGTTATAACTTGAAAGAAACAAACATTTTTTTTTGAAGAAGCTAAATTAACTCACCTAAATTGACACCAGAGAAAATCGAATCTAAGACCTTAAGGAGGAGCAAACTCCCATGTCTCAAGCCAATACCACTATGTCAACTCTAGTGGGTTGAAAACAACAAACATTTATATTTAAAGTTTTAATCAAAATCAAAATTTCATAAAAAGAACACCATTCATAATTTGTAAACATTAGCGCAATAAAAAGAGTGGAAAGACGGGTACGTGAGCGTTCGTCTTTTCGCTAATATCTATATATATAAATCCTACTAAGTGTCCTAACCCTATTCCCTAACTCTAATACTCAATTTGTCTATTTCTATTTCTATATATATAATAAATCCTACTAAGTCTTCAAACCCTATTCCCTAACCCTAATGCTCAATTTGTCTATTTTACCTCTATTTTTACAACCTAATTCCAAATGTATCCCTAAACCCTACTTTTTCCCTCCTTTTATGAAAAAAATCATGTTTGGGATCGAACCACGTACCACATGCTTTCAATTCACATCTCTTACCACCAAGGCACTGATGTTTTTTATGACATATGATTGCTTCAATGTTATGTATTCAACACAAATCTTGGGTCCTATTTCTTTCAATCTCAAATTCCCTAAATCATTTCTCACCATCATGCAATTGAACCTTATAACCATAACCCCACCCTTTTTAGAAGACCTAATTAATTTTTATCAAAAAAAATATATGCAAGGAATTGAATCAGGTAGCACATGAAAAGTTCATTTTTTTTAAAAGTCACTAACACCATTGTAATTCCTTTTTTTTTTTTATAGCAGTTCATTTTCATTATTATTTTTTCTTTCAATTACCAAATAATAAGTTCCTTTTCATTATTATTTTTTTCTTTCAAATAACACATAGCAGTTTCTTTTCCTACTAAGTCTCCAAACCCTGTTCCCTAACCTTAATACTCAATTTGTCTATTTTACCCTTATTTTTACAACCTAATTCAAATTTTGTCCTCTCACTCACAATAAAATCATATTGAGCTCATCATGTCCATAAGGTAAAGAATGAAAACAAATGTTTCAATAATGGAGAGACAATAACATCGAATTGATTAAATGGATATATTCATTTGCTTAAGAATGAAATATTAGTATTAAAAACAAAACATTCTACTTCAATTTGCAGTTTCAGTTAGCAATACACTCACAACTTTAATTATTTTTACTTATATAGCTATTGGATATTTCCATATCAAGTAGGGAAGGTTACACTTATATTTGAGTATACCATTTTTAATGTTGATTTTATGTGGGCTGCTACGATAAAATTAATCAAGGAAAAAATATCTATAAAAGTCCGGGATGTTATGCCTCCTTGAAAAAAATAAAGATTGTGATGTCAAAGCACATACCTTCGATGTACAATGACGCTATCTTATTAATCTTCAGTATTTCTTATTCTTAAATATCTATAAACTCAAAAAAAAATGGAAAAGATGCATTTAAGGGTGGGGATTAAAACTGGAGAGAGTCCAGTGAAAACCTCACTTGAGGGGATCCATTCCCTGGTTTGTGATTGTGGATGTGGGTTGTTGTGCTGCAATCTTCACGAAGCAGGCAAGGAAAAGGAAGGAGGAGGAAATGGAATCTAAGCGTTGATAGACTGTGATAAGATTTATGCTCTTTTTTATCCAATGGTAAAAAATTAACTTGACTAGTGATGAAGTTCATCACTTCCACGTACTAAGGGTGTGTTTGGATCACAAAGAAAGCGAGAGGAAAGATTGTAAGAGAAAAGATTGTTAAAGGAAAGAAAGTATGAGGAAAGTGAATGGAAAGTGGGATGATTGTTTGAGTGTTTGATATGAGTGAAAGTGAAAAGAAAGAAAGATGTATATTTTTTAAAGTGACAAAACTAACCCTATCCAAAGATAAAATACTACATTAGAATAAAAATATGAAATATGCTCTCATCCGTAGAAATAAAGAACTAACTTCCTCAAAAAAAAAAACAAACTAACGTTTGTGATGGCGGCATGGCACATTGGTAATTTGGTAAAACTTACTAATTATTGTGCTTGCCTTGCTAGGAATATAGTTTAAAAAAAAACATTGATTTTGTGGGTATTTTTGTCTTTTCCTCATATAACATGTTCCATCCTCGCTTTCCTTGCATCATCAGTGCGCGGAAAGCATTTTCATGTGGGTCCCATCTGCAACTTTCTTTCCTTGCCTTCTTCTTGTTGTTCCAAACGAGAGAAAGTTGACCTTTCCATCATCTTTCCCTCCCATCACAATCTTTCCTTCTTCTTTCTTTGGAAACAAACACATCCTAAATGTTGGATCCGGTCTCTAAAGTGAGTAATTTATTTTAAAGTGTAGAGTAAAGCAATATAAATTGTAATTGTAGGTACCTCGTGGTAACAAATAGGCATGGCAGACAAACTTATACATGTGGTTACACATCTGAACCAACTTGATTTGACGGGTTTTTTCCGTTTTGATTGGGTGCGAGTATGATTTGGGTTCTTCCCGATTTCAAAATGCGTGTATGGGATAATAGGTAATCACTCCAAACTCATGTAGAAAATTACTTTACTACTCATTGATATTTGTCATGTTATAAAATTTGTAATTGTTATTTAAATGAGTAACCAAATCATTCGGTTAACACCTAAGGACACTTAGATGAGATGACACAGGTCTCTTCTGGTTTAACCAATATTGCAAGGATGGGGTGGAGATACCCAAACTCGTTTGGGATGGGGATGAAAATCAATTTTTCATCTCGTTGAGTATATGTATGGCAACTGATAAGTATATGAGAGTTGAGAAAGGTAAATCCCGTCTCCACCTCGCCCCATTGTCATTCCTAATACCAAATCATGAGTTTGTTACAATAATAACTCTTATTTTCTCACTACATACTTTTATAACTTTAGAGTACCTTTGTCATTAAGGGTGCGTTTGTTTCAACTTAAAAAAAAAATAGATTTTATGTTAAAAGAATCTAGATTTTTTTTTTTAGAGATTTTAAAAAAAAATCTGAAGTTATTTTTGTTTGCCTACTACCCATAAAAATCCATTTAAAAAAAAATGAGTTTTAACTTGTACATGTGTTACCTCCTTGTTGTTGAAAAAAATAGATTTTGAGAAAAGCTAATCCTAATAGCTTTTCATTTTAGGATCAAAATAGATTTTTTTTTTATAAAATGATTTTTCTAAAAATCCAAAACAAACACTAAATAGATTTTTTTTATAAAACAATTTTTCTAAAAATCCAAAATAAACACTTAAAAATGAAAAAAGTGATATTTTTAAAGAAAAAAATATACTTTTTTTGAAAAAAAAAATCTTAAACAAACTGGCCCTAAATATGTAAGCTTGCTAGATTATCCTATTTATAGACTTGAAATATAAAATGAAAAGGCAAATAATGACAAGATATTAAGAAATTTGAAACATACCTCTAGAAGTTTTTGAAATTCCTGAAGCCAATCATTCACAGCATTTGTCCTTTTCATCACTCCTGTGCTCTCTGCTCTATCAATTTCTGTCTGCACATCCTTTTCCTTGTTTTGAAGATCACCCCATTTTTTGTTTAGTGATTCTAGATTCTCCTGCAGCTTATAAACAGAGGCAGCTTGTTCATTTATGCAACTGAACAAACCTTTTGCAAAATCCCAAATTACTCCCAACGCTGCTTCCATGATTCTCAAAATATTAATGAAGGCTTGCAAGAAAAAATAATATCTCACGGTTAGACTTTACATTTTATTTATAGTTTTTTTTAATTACCTTTAAAGAAAGAAATGGGGAGTAAGTTAGGTGTCACCATTAATTAAATAGTTTTGGAGAGAAAGAGAGAGTACCAATGAGATTGGTGAGCAAGATTGCGTCAACTTCTTCTTCCTATTTCCACAGCAATTTTCTCTATCGATTGTTTTCTACGCTCTCTGCTGTGTTCATCAAGAAGCAAAGCAGGTAGGTGTATATAAAGAGAGAAAATAAGACCAGTTGATGATAAATGGGCACCATGGAGGCTACCTTTCTGTCAATTTCTTCTTCCTTTTTCGTGTTTAATGATTACTCGAATAAGAAAAAAATCTTCCCCAATTTAAGCTACTGGGACTTTACCCATGTGTGATGAGTTGGATTCTTGGAAGGTTATAATTGTTAGGTGTATTATTATTGTTTGAAAGAGTAATATGGACAGACAAGGATGAAAAGGGAAATTGAGTACATTTCATATAAATGGGAATTGGAAGAGTTAGTTCACCACAAGAATTCCATGATTAGCGTTAGGTGGCCATTTGATAGAGCTATGTACATAGAATAAATAAGAGTGATTACAAACAATGAAAAGAACACAATATATGTAGGAATCAAAATGTTTCACGCTAATAACCTGTTTGCATTAGCGGTGCGTTTGTCCTCTGGGCGTTGAAAAGAAGCGTTGCCGCAAAAGCTTACTTTTTGAGCTTCTTTAAATCACGGCGAAAAAGGCTATAACGTGCATTTGTTAGGGGAAACACACAACCAAACAGGCTATAAGACTTTGTTTGAGAGTTTGAAGGGATTGAAGAGAAGGGTTTTGAAAAGAAAGAAAAAAAAGAGCAAGTGAAAAAAAATAAAAAATATTGGAAAGAGCGGGCTTTGAGAGTTAATTTTTTATTATAATATAAAATCCACTTTATTTGGGGAAACTAAAAAATTGTATTCAATAAGAATTTTGAGGAGTTTCGGAGGGTTTATATGATTTTTTTTAAAATTCAATCTATGATGTTATAATATATTTTTAAAATTAAAAATATATTAATAATAAGCATTAGTTTATCATTATTTAAAAAATTGATCTTTTAAAAAATGTGAAAGATTTCTCTATTTCTCTATATATTTCTCACTCCTCAAAACCCTATCTTCCCCTCCCTTCCAAACTCTCAAACAAAGCCTAAAAGTTAAAGTGAGAGGGAGGGAGAGAGAGATTACAAACAATGAAAAGAACACAAATTTTGTATGTTGAATGAAAATTTTATTTTTTTTAAAAGCAAATGAAGCTTTTATTAAAACAAGGAAAATACTAACGAGAGTCACATGAGCACTAATTAAAGACACAAATAAGGTAAAACTTTCTTAAAATATGTGTAGTCAAACTTTTAAAAGTATATAAAAAGTGTTCTTTTTAATGTAAATTTTTTCCTTTTTTGTTTACAATTACTGCTTTTAATTAGTGCTTCAGAAACATTAGTTAGCATGACCTTTTAAGAAAAAAAGTAACCCACGACATAAGCTATGCCGAGCAGAAGCTATAACATAGAAAAAACCTCGTCCAGAATTCTAGTATTGAATGAATAATAGCTACCAGGTCTCCAAAGTATCACAAGAATTATCTAAAGCTAGTCATGGAAACCGACAAGTAACAGGCAAGAGAGAAAAAAATGTGTTTTAGGATCTCGCTTCAAGCCACTAGCGATCCAATGGACAACAATAAAAAATGCAAGCAAAGACACCTTCTAAAGGTCCAGAGACACACGGACTAAGATTTTGAGATACGGCCAAGAACGCACAAAGATCACGTAGTAAACATATCCTCACAGACTTGCTGCCCATGACTTACTCCTGACCGCAGGAAAATGCAAAGAATGTCCTCCACCTTAATTTTGAAACCACCGCAGCTTTGACTGCCAATTTGTGGAACATAATTACCTTACTTCAGCAAAAATGTCTCACACTAAGCTACATCCTTGCTCTGAATCTTCAAATTAGAAAATTAAAGGCAAATGATTGAGGATTTGAAACCATGAGAATGAAAAATCAATGACCCGATTTCATCTTTCCTTACTTCTAAGTTGTACTGTGTACAAAGGATAAATCAATGTCAATATATTCCTCAATATTTGTTACCAAACTTACAATTAAATTCATATCTTTTTTTTTTTTAGAACGTCGACCATCTGCATACAAATAGAGCCATAGCAAAACAGATTGCCGTCAAATCATTTGAGAAATTGACTGAACTATTTATTTCTCACATAAATCCATCAAAATATGTTACGCAAGCAAAAAAAAGCCTGAAAACATAAAGACATTTATCTACATAGAGGATGATCACCACACACACAGTTTTCACTTTTCACTATAGTACACACTTGCCATTCGCCCGAAATTTTTCCAAGAAAAAGACGCTGTGATTTTAAAACTCTTCTCCGAAGATTAACACACATTAATTTATCCAGATCAACAGCCTATACAGAATCTACAACCACGTCGCCCTGCTGCTTAGCAAGGTATCTTTCCCTCCTCTCTTTCTGAAAAACATAATCAGAAATTATATTTTCGATGGAGCATTTGCCAAAAGTAAGTATTGCAAAGAAAACATTTACCAAAATTCAAGTAACATACGCACCCATTCGTCAATGACAAGCCCTTCCCCAATAATTTTAGGCCCTGCATCTTCTGCAGGTTTCTTCCGTGCTTCAAGGGCAGCATCGGCATCAGCCAGCTGTCTCTTCAATTTTTCCAAAATCTTAATGAAGAAAAATAGAACCCCATAAGTAATATGCAATCAATCAATCAATCAATGTATTATAGACAAAAGTAAAAATAGCTGACACTGAATGTAATGTCTCAACCTGTAATGTCTCAACCACAGTAACGTAACAGATAATTAAACGAACTAGAGCAGAAAGAACAAAGGAATCATGTAATAATCACAAAAATTGGCTCAAATACAGAAGTATACTGAAAATTTCTGTACTCACAGGACTTGGACGCTCTGGATCTAGAAAAACAACTCGTAAAATCTGCTCAACTGCTACCTGGTCTTTCTGCTCATCAAACTGTTTCCAGGTAGAAAAAAATGATTGCCTCAGAAAACAAATCTAAATAAGATCTCAAAGTGAAGAAGATATTATCACATCAAGAAGTGAATTCAAGGCAGTTGTGTGGCTGAATTAAAAAGTAAAAACCAAGAATATACAACAGAAAAACATAAAATTTTCATTGTGGGCGCATTTTCATTATAAGGATATATATAGTTTTCAAAGGTTAGAAAGATGAAACCTATATGCATGGAGTAATTCATCAAAACCAAATAATATAACTTATAAGTGTAAATTACACTCACCTCCCCCTGAGTTTTGTTTGAACGTCACTAACACCCCCTCTATTTTCACATAAACACTTACCTCCCCTGCCTACTAACTCTATTGCTGCCGTTATAAACCATTGAATTCTGTTAGCAAAACAAACTTCTTGCTATCGTGATACAAGATGACTGGCAAATTAGTCAAATATAATAATGTCTGGCCATACTATTGTGAGATCCTTTTCATCTACAAGACCAAAAACCCAACTCTCATCTACAAGACCACACGCATACCCCATATTGAATCAAAATCCCTAGAAAAAAAATAAAAAATTAAAAGGGGAAAAGTGGGAACACTTGTAGTTCTGCAAACTTGTGACCCAGCCATCGTGTGTTGCTTCTTCTCATGTGTACAATCTCCTTTGTTCCTATTTTCTCCTATCAAACATTTAACCTTTAATTTCGACACAGCTTCGAGAGATATTTCTTCTAGCGCAACTGCATCTGAGATCACGCGAGAAGTCTACTAACCCGCAAATCCACTGCAAAGCGATGGTTTAGGTTTTTCTGTTTTTGGTTGTGTTAGTGTTTATTTAACACCTCTGTCAATGAGGTTAACTCTTGAGGGATGTGTTTGTCATTCGTTAAACAATTAAGGGAGATGATTGCTTAGTTTGAAACTAGAAGGGGCGTCAGTGTCATTTCAACAAACCTTAGGACGGTCAATGTAATTCTCCCATTATATAAACATCCTTTTCGGTCAATTATAACAAAGAACAAAGCAGTAGAATTAACAGCGACTGTGTGTGTGGGTGTGTGTGTGTGTGTGTGTGAGAGAGAGAGAGAGAGAGAGTTAACACAAGAATATATGCAGTCACATGATTGCTGGATGTTTGGGTCGAAAGGGTAATGGGGTATTTAGAAGATAATGCAGGCGAGACAACATCTCTTTTTTTGACAAAAGTAAAAGTTCATAGCAAAATAAAATTAACTAACCAGCTCGGGGACGTAATCAATTGAACCTTTGACCTTCAAACTCATGATTTTAAATTTGAGTCCACTCTTTTCGGGCTTTTCATTATTTTCTGGTTGCTCTACAAACTTGAACACTGGTAAACAGAATACAAATTAGAAAGAATAACTAAACCTTGTATTTATTATACTAGCTTTGGTAGCACCCAGAAAGGAACATGTAGAGAAATCGAATATTGCCTACCAGTTGCTATGATACTCTCGCCAGGTGCAAGGATAGCCCCAGGAGGACGCATGAAACAACTTTTTGGTGCCGTTGTTTGAAACTATGATAAACAAAGAAACATCTCAAAACAGATAGTTTAATTCCAACACTTATTTAGAATATAAGACTTGTCAATTTATACAAATAATAAATGAATAATTTCCTGCAAAACAGTGACATAGTAAAAGTAAGAATAGACAGGTGAGTTGGAGACTCGATCAAAATACCTCAACAAAAATTGCATATGAGAAAAGAAACCTATAAAGTAGGGGAATAAATGAACAAGTGAACATGTTTCACTATATTTTGAATGTTACATGATAATAAATAGGGGGTAAATAAACAGGTGAACATGTTTACCATACCTTGAAAGCTACATTAGATTTACTGGTGTTTTTAATCCTGATGGCACTCCTAACCTGTTTTCCTGGCTCATCTACACAAGACAGCGAGGAAAGAAGGAACAAAATTGAGTACAAGAAGGATGCATATAATGACCAATCATGAGGAGAAGTACTCAAATAAGAAATCGATAAAACAAAAATGAGCACATGTCCATGAATCTGAATATGTATTTATAGACCTAAAAGTACATACAACATAAGGAGCATGATCGCAAAGCGGCTTTTTATATCTTATTTTCTGTGTCACCCATTTGTTTGACCTACTTTCAAAATTTACAGTTTCTCTGCAGCCATTAAAACTTGAAATCTGCTTAACTTATGATTGGTATCTTAGTTATGCACATCTATCTTATAATTAATTAAAAAGACAACAAAGACAACTGTTTAATAATTAAAAAGCAATCCCTAGTAACTTCCATTGCTTACAAGGTAATGCATTATTGTTGCCATTCAATTTTAACTCCTTAATAGAAGAAAGCAGGATGTACACCTTTCTAGTATCTAGCGTATTGTACTCTAATAAGCCTCTCAACCTCCACAACATATGCACACAATGGGAAATGAGATGCTGACAATAAATGACCATAAATTGTGTGTACAATAGTACATAAAAAGGCAACGATGTCTCAGCAAGGGTCTGGGCTTTTTCTGTTCTGTGAACGTGATGATCTTTTGAGGAGCCTTGCTCCCTAATTTATATTAGCTGTGACCTAGGAGGAAGCGGAACGACTTCGAAGCCGTCACTCAACGTGAGTTGCCAGCTCACCCCTTCTTCTCGCCAACCTCCCCTCAATCAGCAGGCACGTGACTAAAAAGGGGAGGGACTTCGTTGCATCATGATGTGGGAGCCCTATTCCTCGGATAAGGGAGTCAAGGATCCGCTCAACCAAGCTACGTGGTTGTGGACCCCACCCCCACCCCCCCCTCTGAGGTATTTTGTATGACATCTTGGCCTCGCCTACGTGGCGAGTCCGTCTGCTCTTCTCAGGTAATCGTGTATGTTCTTAGTTGTCGTAACTATTATAACGGTACACAGTACCTCAAGCACGAGGCCATAAGGGCAAAGTGTTTGAGTAAGGTTCCTTAACACTGACATTAACTGTTGTCTTCTCTGTTTGACGGTAAAAATTGAAATAAACCCAAAGAGAAAAGATTGTTTCTATTATTTTTTGGTTACCCAAGGTATCCTCCGGCAAAAAGCAAGAGATTAATCCTCGAGGTATGGAGATCCACTTAAGGGGATGACCTCTCCCAACAAATGCTCTTTCATACGCAACAGTCAGGGATCGAACCCATGACCACATGCTTAAGAGACTCGGATATCAGTTAATTGTGTCACACTATGTTGGTAAAAAGAACGTTTTTTTACATCATATAGTACATTCATCACTTGGATGAACAAAACTTACCCCAAAACTAAAATCATATATGGACCACCATTCTCTAACTGCAGCTCCTATGTTCAGCTTAAAATTTGCCAATAGAAAGATTAAAATCTAATGTGTAAGGACAAAAAAAGCCCTTGATTGATAATGTATGGAAATTGAGGGAGTTTGAATTTTGTGAACACTTTCAATTTTTCCATTTTGGGAAATACTTTGTGAAGTAGTTTAGTGGCTATAAATTCATTTTTTTTAAAGTGAATAAGTGGAGTATCGTTCGAAACTTGGCTCATGCATATATTATGCAATGTCCCTAGAAACTGAGTTAAGCTCACGTCAACAAAATACTATGCTATTTGCAACATAAACAAGTCAACCATAATTAAAGTAAAATAAACATCATTTAATAAAGAAATAGATCATGATAAAATCAATAACAATTAATAAAAAATGAGCAGCATACATACAAGGGAAGTAAAGTTTGTTAGAAGGATCAAGCTTGAGACGACGTCGTGTTGGGAGAAGCGATCTAGCAACTGATGAAACTGAATTTGAAGTGTGAGAAGTTGAACCTTCAAGAGGAGTGTTACTGTTAGGGTTATGATGATGATGTTGATGAAGGTTGTTATTAACAGAAGACGACGTCGTGTTGGTGGAAGAAGTGTTAGAATTGCGAAAAGGAAGTTTGAAGAAATTCCAAACCTTAGGTTCGGAGTGAGGTTTGGGTTCAGCAACGGCCATGGTGTCTCTCTGTTTTGAGAGAATGATGAAGGAAGGGAAACGAGGGCCTTGACTTTCACGTTTTACAATTTCAACTTTTCAAAGTAAGAGAGAGTTAGATAAACGACGACGTTTACTTTCTCTCTCTTTTTTTTTTTTTTTTTAATTTTTAAAAA
>Ga0228711_1010150_pt1 | contig 12484 bp, 5 predicted proteins | sample MedpolnodulmetaG_2_FD_177996 | JGI IMG/M metagenome (GOLD analysis project Ga0228711, IMG submission 177996) | Root nodule microbial communities from Medicago polymorpha collected in Santa Monica, California, United States - brown nodules | ecosystem: Host-associated > Plants > Roots > Nodule...
GTGAATAGCTCTTTTGAATTTTTTTTCGCAGTTTTAATAAAAACGATTTCAATCAAATTGACTATTTGGAAAATACACTTGAGCAATGATAACAATTAGCAAAAGATAAAGCTATGTGGTAATAAGATTCAATGTAGAATTGATAGATTCACAATATAAATCTTATTATAATCAAAAGTTAATAGTTCTTGAACAATTTGCAAGGCTTAAACAATTTCAAACCAAACCTAGATGAAAATATAACAAGCTATCAAAATAAATTCACAATGCATATGTGATTGATGAATTTGAATAGAATTGAAACCTATTGATCCAAGCTAAGTACTAAAACCTAATTCAAGGAATTAGATTAATTTTAATCAAAAACAACTTAGATCAACACAAGTTTCTATCCTAATAATTAATCAATTAACATATGCAATAATCAAAAGTAAAGAGAATAAGGAAGAGAGATAACACCGATATTTTTATAGTAGTTCACTCTTGCCGTCCTCACTAGAGCTACGTCTACTCTTCTTGATGAAGTACACCTTCACAAAGGTCATCCACTAATTGTAACAAAGTTGAATACAAATGTAATTACAAGAGTTCCTTGAAACTAATCCTAGTTCTTCAACACCTATGTAAACACTCCCCCAAACTTCAAATAACCTTTGAATTTGGCGCTCCTTGAATCTTCGAACTCTTGATTACCCGTGCACCCCTTTGAACTCTTCACTCAAGTCTTTGATGCTACGTCTGGTAAACGAATCCCCTTCGATTGCAAGAACAATTAGAAAGAACCCCCAATCCCTTTGGAGGTGGAATGAATTCATTTTTATTACATAACTTATATTTCTTAACTACAAACATTCACTCACTCATTATATATACAATCACTAATATGATCTCAATATTTTTAGTTTCTACTAATGAGACTATTTGTCCTACATTGAAAAAGATTGTGTATATAAATAAGCGATTTTTTGCACCAAATTTTGGATTTTGTTCATCATCATTTTCAAGCAATAATTGGATAGAACATCTTCAATTTTGTATTACTGTTTTTCTACTCACTTCTACTCTTCATCTCTTGATTATCAATTGGTTTCTATGACATGATAGGGAGTAAAGTTACTCTTAGATTGGTCAAATATTTAAGCTCTACTTTTTATTTATTTATATGATATTTGTTAGTCTATTTTTCCGACTTTCTTTCATATTTTATTTTATTTCTTAATTTGTATGTGAATTAAGAAAAGAATATAAATGATACTTTGATTTTAATTTGGTTGCATCGTTGTTGCTCAAGAAGAAGTTTATGAAAAATTGTTGTTCATCATCACACAAAGGAACTATTTGATGGTAGCTATTAAATCTGGTATTATAATTTTTCTTCGGTTTTTTATTCTTCATCTCTTGGCTATTCGTTGGTTTCTATGATATGATAGAAACTCAAGTTCCTTTTAGATCGACCAAATAGTTTGGATAAATTCAACAATTTATAAATATAAATTTGAATGAATTATTTTAATTTCTCAATTTAGTTTATATGTTTTTTTTGAAGGATCAATTTAGTTTATATGAACATAGTGATAATTATTATCATCTATATTTATTTTCTTTTTATAAAAAAAATCTGTTTTTATTTGCACACTTATATTTTTAGTATATTTTATCTATTTATCATGTTTATATACTTTTGAAAAATATAGAACACAAAAATGTTAGAGTTCATTAAATAATAATATTTTTCTCATGAACTTTGCAACTTAGATATTTTAATATTATGTAAAATAAAATATCGAAGGACAAAATAATTTTTTGTAGAAAAATGTTATAAATGAAGAAAATAAAATGATCACTCAAATAATATATGTAGCCAAAAAATAATTATATTTCTTAAATTATTAATAACATTTGAACAAAGTTTAATGAAAGGTTGTAAGTTACAAATTAAAATAATTATATTAATAAATTCATTAGTTATATTTTAATTAATTACTAATGTCTTATTATATTTTTATAAAGACTTTGTCATACCAACCTTTGAACTACTATTTTTCACATTCTTTAGCTATGATAATTTACTCACTCATTATATTAATGAAAAAAATTTAATGAATAAATTGGTTAATTAGTTACAAACTTACAATTGTTTAGTAAGTTTCTATTTTCATTTATAAGTCTTAGATTGACCATGTATTCTAGCCCTATTTTTTATTGATATAATGTTTATTAGTCTACTTTTCTAATTTTCTTATTTCCTTTTGTTACTTGATTTGGATATGATAATATTTTCTTGTGAATTTGGAGAAGAGAAAAAAAATTGAAGGAAGGAGAAGAGGATAAATGACACTTCTATTTATGAATTAAGTATAATATATTAAAAAAATGAAAACTACAATATATTTAAGTAGTCAAAACTTAGAGTATTTATGTAAATATCAATAATATAGAACATGAAGTAAAAGTTCAATTCATTTTTATTCAAATATTTTCAATTGAATATGGAAGATTGTATCTGACATAAAAACAAAATTTTAGTTTATAAAGGTGAAGAAACAAGTGTCTACCATTTTTTTCGTTTAATAACAATAACAAAGATATTATAATATAATTAAGATATGGATAGAGAGAAGGCTAAAGGATATGATCCAATTTACACATTTGTAGCATTTGCTTATGAAAAACACTAAATGAATTTATACAATAAAAGTTTAAATTCATTGCACATGAAGTTAAAACAATTTATTGAGAGAAAGGATACAACAAAAATAAATTTAAACCATTAACTACAATTGACTTGAAAACTTTATATATGAAGGTGGTTAAAGGAAAAATAGGGTCTCATTTGCAGGTATTATAGCCCTGGCTAATGAAGAGATTGTGCTAAAATCATATTCCATATATTTTTTTAATTCAACATTTTTATTTTAATAAAAAAATTGTTTTGTATTTAGCACCAAAATGCTAAATATAATATGCATCATTCGTATATTCCGAAATTAAACAATGAAACTATAATTATTCAAATTAAATTTTAATAAATAAACTATTTGTAAAAGGGAGGAGGAGAAGATGAATAATTAATTTTTTAATCTAAAAACTATGTTATCATGAAGTGTTTGAATGGTACATATGAAAATGAGTCATTTAATTAATTTATTTATTAAAATTGAGTTATCTTCTTCTATTTTCTTTAAATAATTTTATTGACTCAAGTTAGAATATAATTCATAATTTTTTCTTTCTAAAATCCATAAATGTAAACAAAGAAAATATATTAAAACAAATATTTATTAATTTCTATTGATTTCTAATAGAGGTGAATGACACACTGTTTATATCAAAAGTAATTTTTATCTACCCTATATTCTATATTCATGGGACGAGAGAATAACAAGTTTAAGAATATTTTAATCAAACTCGTGCAACGCACGAGGTGAATACCTAGTACACTATAACTTGAGTTTGTATTGAGAGGAATGCTAACAACACACCTTCTAACACACACTCTTTTTGATTGGTTAAAATTTACACTAGTCCCATCAAATTATGTGCGTCCCATATAGATTTGGTGGGTCCCATATGTATTTTAACCAATCAAAGGGAGTGTGTTGAAAAATGTGTGTTAGAAGGTGTGTTGCTAGCATTTCTCTTGTATTGATCTTTTTTTGGCTCGAATTCAACTCGATTCAACCTCACAAACAATTTGGTTCGGCTCTATAGCTCAAATCAAATAAACTAAAAAAATTTGACATAAAAATGTATTAAAAAAAGCCAAATATCATAACAAATTAAAAATTGAATCATGCGATAGGCTGAAAACAAATTTGGTCTTAAGACCAAGTAACATGCAATGCATTGGCGTGTATTTTAACTTTTGTTTTATAGCCAATCTATCTCTCAATTGTTTAAAAAACTACCGTTGTGGGACTATTCTCATATAGTGGTTTCATGATTTGAAGCATTTTTTACAATAATATGTGTTATAGCTCTAAAAGTTTACCATGATTTCCTTAAATCCATAATTCTCTCAAAGTTTGTTATCTCCAAAAAAGTTGTATTTTTAATTAAGAACCATACGAAAAGCACCCAAGGAATTGTACCTAAGTTTTGTCCTTTTTGTTTTGGCCTTAATATTCCCTTTTTTATTTTGTGGCTCAAATTTTAAACTCTTTTTATTTTTTTGTCTAAATATTTATTATATCAACCAGAAAAGGGAAGTATAAATTTGGATGATCTTATCAACAATTTATTTTATTTTTTTGGCTGATTAATTTAACCCTCATATATTAGATATAGATGGGGAAGTGTATGCTAATCATCTAATCTTTGACAAGCACGATGAAGGAAGTCGACGAGACATGTTGCTGATTGCTAATAGAAGTAAAGAATTTTCTGTTAGTTCCAAGAAGTCTTGAGCCCTGTGTGGTTTAAAACTGAACCAAAGGCCATTTAAAGAGTAGAGTAGGGGTAGTAATTAGTACTAGTATAGGTTATTCATCAAGTGTTTTAATTGAAGTAGCAGTACACATTAAAACAAACCAGTCTCAAAGCCATAGTTTTGTGAGATAATCCTTCTTAAGGTTGAAACTGACATAGTTTTGTATATTTTTCTTGGTTGTCATTGTCATCTAAACTTCATTCAATGCAGACAGTATTTACTCATCCATAAGGTTTTGTAATTTAATAACAAGCAAGATTATGGCTAGTGAAATTTCTGAGGTGAAGCCAATCCACTTTTTCAAGATCATACTTACTCAAAGCCTTCATGAAGGAAAGCTTGTAAGTCTTTAACTAAGTTTATTTGTTCACGTAATTTATGTTTCTTTATCTTATAATAAGATCATGTAATGTTACTTTGTATTTGAAGAAAAGAGAGCTTCGTGCAACCTTGTAATATGTTACAACAAGAAAACCTTATGACATAATAAAACGATATTAGATAAAAAAAATTGACAGATTGATAATCTTTTTTGTTAAGCTTTTTATGTTGGGGTTTATAAGGATAAACTAATGAAGTATGTGAATCATACTACGAGTTGTTGCGGAAAGGATTAAAAATAACATAATGCTCCCTAAATACATGCCTCAAAACTATGGACTCCGTTTACTCAATTTGGCCCTCCTTGTTAGGGCATTTCACGATGAGTGGAGCGATAGGTGTTGTCTAAAGTAATACAAAATAATTTTGAGTTCTACCATGCATTTTAATCCGGTGTAACTAATTGGCAGATGATTCCAAAAAAGTTTGTGAAGAAATACGGAGAAGATTTACCTAAAGTCATATGTCTAAAGACTCCAAATTGTGAAAAGTGGAAATTAAATTTGGAGAAAAGTAATGGCAAAATATGGTTTGCAAATGGTTGGAAAGAATTTGTAGATCATCACTCTCTTGCTCATGGCCATCTTCTGCTTTTCAGATATGAAAAAACTTCTCTTTTTGAGGTACATATCTTTGATAAGAGTGCCTTAGAGATAAGTTACCCTTCCACCATAGTTGAAGATTACACAAGAGTTGAAGCTAAAAGGGTCTCGAAAAGTCAAAGATATAAATCTCCAAATAATGAAGATTGTAGAGCAAGTCAAAAGAGAAAAGCTAACCCCTCTTTTGAATTTCATCAACCACGTGAAATAGGAAGCAATATTTGTGTTAAAGCTGGGCAATCACAAAAGGTAGATGTGCATCATACTCACAAAAAGTGCAAAGGTATAAGATTTTGTATCTTTGTCTCATAAGTCATTAGTTTTTTGTTCTTTTATTCAATTTATTTTTAAATGGCATGCAATACATGTTAACTCTTGTATTAAGTTCTTGTGTAATTGGCAGACATCTTAGTGTTTAGTTTTAGAGTGAGGAGAACCAAAAGTTATTACAGACACGTAAAATTGATTTTGAAATGTTTGGGTGATATCGATTCAAATTGGTTGTCTTTAGAATTGGTTGTAATTTCTTGGAATTAAGATTTATAGCTTTTGAATCCAAAAGTAAATTTTACAGTTAAATTTATTGTTTAACTCAATTTTCTGTGAATGTATCTGGAACAAAAATAGTTTCACATTCAACTCACTTTTAACTAAAATAAATTACAAAAGCAATTTGTTCAAAACCATTTTTAAAGAACACGAATGATGATTATGAAATATTTGCCTTATGGTGTTTCAATTTTGCAGGGAAAGAAGTGATTACCACCGAGAATGTTACAACTCTTGACAGAGCAAACTCTTTCAAAACATGTAATCCATCGTTTATTGTTGTCATGGGGGCATCATACGTTGACCGGCGTTTTCTTCTGGTAAGCTACAAAGAATCATTTGGTTTGTAGAACATAATTTGATAGCAGAAAACATATAAACGGATATCGGCACATAGATGCTTATTGAAATAATATAGAAAATAATTTATTTTTGAAGGTAAAGTCATACCAACTTGTTGGCACTACTAACTAAAATCAACAAGAAAAATTTAAAATTCATATAACAAAGTGGTGTCAGTGTGTCACGTTAGAATCTTATTAGATAGTTGTGCATAAAAAATGTACTTTTGGACGAACAATTTCTATATAACAATTACTTTTTCTTTTGTTGGCAGAATATACCAGTTAAGTTTGGTAAGACACATTTTGATTTGGAAAAGAAGAGAGGAGTTATTTATTTTCAGGTGTTAAATGGAAGAGTTTGACCTGCAAGATACATAAAGATTTAGATCGAATCAGGCCCAAGATTTCAAATCACATGTGGATGGAAAGCATTTGCAAAGGACAATAACTTGAAAGTTAGTGATGTTTGCAAATTTGAGCTCATTCTTAGTACGAATATGACCTTTCAAGTTCACATCTTTAGAGTGACAGACAACAATTGTTCAACATTTGAAAGTAGGATTGGTGCTCAATTTTTGTTTCCATATTATTTCCCTTTCTCATATGATAAATAAATTTATTTTTTCCATTTTATGCAGAATATTCCCAAATGAATTGACAAGCTACTCAAGGATAGAGAAAGGAAATGGAAATCATCACTACCATCAAATCACCACCATCACCCAAGTGTTTTAGTTCTTTTGAATGAAGCTTAATTAACATTATATGGATCTAGTGCATGTTTTTGGAACACTACTAACAAATGAAAACACTACTAGTCAAGAAGCAGTTCAACTTTTCAATCTAATTTCTTGCATTTCTAGACATTATTTGATGATATATGCTCTTTTGTATGAATTATTATGCTTCTTTTATATTTACCCTTTGAGTGTGATGTGTTTATTTTAGACTTAATTCCATAGTTTTTTATCATTGAAATAATAATTGATCATCCATTATTCATTACTAGTATTAGCTTTGATTTAGGTTTCAATCCAAAATTTCCTTGCCAAGAAATTTCAACATAAATATTCGCTGGGTTTTGTATTATCTAATAAGGTATAGTTAGGATGATTTGAGCTTAATTGTTTTAGCATTTGTAGCTTAGCCCGAGTCTTATGAGATTTCTTGTAATGCAATTCATCTAGCCTTGTGTTTTCCATCTAGCCCTTACACTTTAAATAAATAAGCCTCCCATGTACTTTAAGATAGTGAATGAAATCAAGATTTTCACACTACAAGTGGTATCTAGAGCCTTCCTTGAGCCTTGTTCTTCATGTTTTAAAGCTCAAATTTTGGCGGAAAAATTGGTTAGAAGTTAGTTGCTTTCGACCATTCTTCAACTCACCTTCATCAATCATCATCAATCTCGTTCTTTCTTCCACCATAGTTCTTATCTAACCTACAATTGATCATCATTGATCAATCTTGCTTTGAATTCAAGCTTCTATCATGGTTGAATCAATGAATTTCACGGACCTATGATTCCAATTTGATGGTTTTTATGATCATTGGGTTATGTTGACGAAAACATGCTACATTCCAAAGAATATTGGAGTTTGATCGAGAATGGAACTAACATTGCTTTTGCAAATGCAACCAAAAATTGGTTACAAGATAGTTGTTTTCCATCATTCTTCAACCAATCTTCATTAATCGTCATCAATCTTGTTCTTTCTTCCACCATATTTCTTCTATAACCTACACTTAATCATCATAGATCAATCTTGTTATGAATTCAAGCTTCTATCATGGCTGAACCGGAGAATTTCGCACAACCTGCGATTCCAAAGTTTAATGGTTTTTACGATCACTGGGCTATATTGATGGAGAACTTGTTAAGTTCTAAAGAATATTGAATTTTGGTCAAGGATAGACTCACCATTGCTCTTGCAAATCCAATCCCAAAACAATTTTTTATTTTTTTTTGCAAATGATAGCAAAATTTGTGATCTCAAGGTCAATAACTATCTTTATCATGGATATAACCACGGTGTGAGATACAACCAAAAATATATCGGATTTAATGCATACTAAATGTCAAGGTTCTACAAGGTGAAGCGTGCTCAATTGTAAGTATTGCAAAAAGAGTTTGAAGTTCTTGCAATGAGAGAGGTGAATCTATTTATGAATACTTTGCAAGAACTCTAGCAATTTCAAATCATATGACTGCTCATGGTGAGAGAATGGAACAAATCTTGGTGGCTGCAAAGATACTGAGATCATTAACAAGAAAGTTCAACTATGTTGTATGCTTCATTGAATAAATGTCCGCTTCCGGAAGAAAATAAAAATATTGTTGAATTTGAAGAAGGTGCAATGCATCTCATGGATCAATAATGCTTGAACACCAATGCCAAAGATGAGGTACGATTTCTTGATTCTAGATGTTCCGATCATATGGCAGGAACAAAAGATTGGTTATTTGATTTTGATAGTTTTATAGAATCATGGAAATTAGGGGATGATTCAAATATGTTAATTAGTTATGGGAAAACAAAACACGAAGTTGTGTATTGGTGGTATGATTTAAGTGATAACTAATCTTTACTATTTGCTTGGAGTTAAAATTAATCTTCTTAGTATTAGACAGTTTCACGAGAAGGATCTCACTATAGGGATACATGCAACGTGTATCATAACGAAAAAGGGATGATCATGTCTACAGGGATGCACCAATCATTATACCAGTATGCTTGAAGATAGCAAAACAATAAGATGCTCATTGATGGACAATTTAAGTAAGTGTATCAAATCGTTATCAAGTAATAAAGTGATAAGTAATTATCGTATTCACGGGGATTGACATTCCAACTAGGCAACAAGCATTACTTATTTAAAACAGAAAATAAAAATAAATAAATAAATAAATGCGGTAAATGGGGGGAGTTTTTGCAAGTTAAGTCCAATTGCGCAAATCAGTGGTGATTTAGTAACCTGGTTTTGATTGCAAAATGTTAGAGGCGGCTAGGATTTGAATATTCTCTATTTAAACTTTGCATATTTTTCAAGAAAAATAAAGCGACGGACATTCAAGAGTAAAAAACATCAAAAAATTTGATCTCTTAAAAAAATGAAAAATAAATAAATAAAAAGTTCTACTTAGTACCTATCTAGTCTTTTTTTGGATTCAGGAAGTAAAGTTGAAAATGCTTCAATGTCTAGTAAGAATTTGTAGGTTGAAAATCAATCTCTAAGTTGTTTTAGTAGCCTACTTTCCCGAATATATTTCATACACCAAATACGTAGTAATTTAAAATAATAGAGGTTGAATAAAAAAATAGCATACAAGTGAATGACATCCAAAAAATAAATTTTACTATAAATTTTTTTATATAAATGACATCAACACACTAACAAAATAGTCCACACAAGTGAGCTTGATACAACATCTTGACTTAAAATTTATAATAAGAATTTATTTTGTTAACTCATAACACATCTAAGAGTTTGAATAAAAAAATAGCATGTAGGCGAATGACATCTAAAAAATAAATTTTACAATAAAAAAATTAAACAAATGAGAACCACACACTAACAAAATAGTCCACATTAGGGCTGGAAATGGGTCGAGTCGAGTCGAACTCGTCTGAGCTTGACTCGATAAGAATTGGTTCAGTTCGAAACTCGGTTCGACTTCAACACGAACTCTTTTTTCAGCTCGAGTTCGGCTCGTTTAAAGTTCACGAACAGTTCAATTCGGCTCGTTAGGTTCAATTAATTTGTTTATAATAGAAATTGGAAGTATGAAGATGCCATGTGTACTTTTAAACAAAAAAAATAAGGCAAATGTTTATAATAGAGATATAGATGTTATGATGCGCTTAATTGTGATTAAGAATGAATTTAATTAACCTGGATATGACTTAGTGAGATCTTACAAACCTCATATCTTGGGACTCTGAGACTCAGGGGGAGCTTACAAATCTCAGACTTGAAGTCAACCTGTTAATTAAATTAACAACAATTGTTCCAAATACATGTGTTTGTCATCATCAAAAAGGGGGAGATTGTTGGAACAAAATTGGTTTGTGCAATTCCTATAAGGTTTTGATGATAACAAAGTATTGAAGAACAATTAGATATGCTAATATTTCTTCAAGTGTGTAGGACCATAAAATAAAATCTATAAATGGCTTGAATATTTATAAGAGCATCAGAAGCATAAGAGAAACTTAAAAGACTGTGATAAAAGATCTAAAGAAAGGTCACTATAAGTCAACATCTTGGATCAGAAGAAAGGATGCTACTCAGAAGCTGAAGATTAACCTCATCAGACTATGAAGATCATCAGACTCAAAAGATCCCGTCCGACATGGAAGACCTCCAGACTCAGAAGATCTTGAGGGACCCAGACTCCACGTCATATTTATCGTCTTCTAAAGCTATCTCTATGAAGGATCTGATATTACAATTTGGTCTTCTTCTAACCACATTTAGAAACAAACAAAGAACTTCAAGGAGAAAGAGAATGAACGCAAAGGAATTTACAATTCCAGTTAGTTCAACAAAGGAATTTACAAACTGGAATTGTAAATTTCTTATCAAAACCAGATTTCTAAGACTGCCATTTTTATTGTGCCATTACTCTGCAAAAATCAAATAGTGCAAAATCACTTATAATTTCTTATCAAAGTTTGTATCTTATAAATTCTAAAGCTTTAAGAGTATGTCCTGTATTGTTCAATTTACACCTTTGATTGTATATAAAATGTAAGAACACATTTGTTTTTGTAAACAAAAAATTAAAAGTCTCTTTCAGTTGTGATTGAGCATTGGAAGTCTCTGACCTGCGTGCTAGCGCATTAGAAAGCGTCTTTGAGCAATTGGAAGTCTTTTGCAGTTGTGCTTGAGTAGTGGAAGTCTCTTTTTGAAGTGATTGAGCAATAGAAGTCTCTTGGTGGTGACCTTGATCATTTTGAAGTCTCTTGCAAGTGTGCTTGAGCATTTGGAAGTCTCTTGAAATAGTCCTTCAGCAATTGTAATCTAGTGAGATTCTTGTTAAATCCGTTGGAAGTGCAAGGGGACTGGAGTACTCCTGTGTTGTGGGAGAATCTAGTATAAATTGTTGTCTCTCTCTCTCCCTCTATCTTCGTGTTCTGTTTTACCCGCTGCACAAAAAGACTTTTACAATCACCATTTTATAGAAGACTTTGTATGTGTTTAAACTTTAGGACTCAGAGAGTGGTAAACTTACTTTAAGTTCAAGAAACTTCTAACACTAGGAAAATCTAAGATACTAAGTTTGTAAGAACTTTATAAGTGTTTTTGAGCTTTTGAATTTGACAGAGTTTTGCACTTGTAAAAATGTGTAGTCTCTTGCTATTTCTTCAAACTGCTCAGGTCCTTGTATAGGAGAGAAAATAAAATAGTTGTTGTTTGAAGATTACCACCTCATTAAATTTGTCCTGAGAAGCTCTGATTCAAATTTGAAAACTTTATCTCAAATGTTGTTGATTCACTACAAGAAATATTGGATTTTCCTACAAAACTTTCCGAGGAAATTTCCTACGAGTTTGTTTCCTACGAATTAGCGATGAAATATTCGTCGGAAAGCAGTCAAAGGGGGACCCTTATACATGGAAAGGTGGGGTATGGCAGCATGTGATTGGCTGCTTTTACCGATGAAAGCTTTCCTAGGAAAACCCAGGCCCCACATGCAGAAAAACTGGTGCGTGGAAGGTTGTGATTGGTTGAAGCTATCGGCGAAAGTTTCCTAAGAAAGCTCGGGACCCGCATGCATACTAGTTGTTTGTTACCGTTGCAGCAGTGTGTATAAATACCACTCTTCACTCACATTTTCTTCACTCTATTTTTTACCTTACAATTTTCTTCACTCTATTCTCACTCAATTTTTTTTAATATCACTCAAATTTTATTCTCCATCATTTTATTATCATTGTTGAAGTTTCTAACACATGTTATTATTGTTATTTTTTTATAATTGATTTCAATTTTACATGTGTTTGAATTTATAAATATTTAATGTAGTTATATATTAAAATAAATTACATTTTTTTTATAGTTTTGTTGGTTCCGATCCATTTTGAGGTTGTTCGTTGCCGTTGATTTTGCTGCCTCCGCTTAGTTCGTCGACTTATTATTTGAGGTTGGTATATTTCTAACTTAGTTTAAATAAT
>Ga0228711_1010152_pt1 | contig 12483 bp, 7 predicted proteins | sample MedpolnodulmetaG_2_FD_177996 | JGI IMG/M metagenome (GOLD analysis project Ga0228711, IMG submission 177996) | Root nodule microbial communities from Medicago polymorpha collected in Santa Monica, California, United States - brown nodules | ecosystem: Host-associated > Plants > Roots > Nodule...
TCATATTTTTTTTTTTTTTTTTTTTTTTTTTTGTATTCCTACTTATATATCTTCTACTGTATTGTTGTTTGCTGAGAAATGATGAAACTCATTGGTATGAATATTGGTGCAGTTTACTGATCTGCAATTCAAGTTTGCAGCTTGTTTTGTTAATGTCATTATGTGTTGTGAATAGGAAGATAACTTATGATGGAACCTGAGGGGTTGATACCTGATAATATTGATACCTGATAATAAGACATGTAGAACTAAATTATATTATTTCTTGCAGACACTATGATGAAATTTGCCTCTTTTGAGACCATTGTTGAGCAGATCTACAAGCATGCCATCCCACAACCAAAGAATGAGTGCAGCAAAGGGCTGCAACTTGGTGTCAGTTTTGCTGGTGGATACATTGCTGGTGTACTTTGTGCAATTGTGTCTCATCCTGCTGATAACCTTGTCTCTTTTCTGAACAACGCTAAAGGAGCAACAGTTGGTGATGTGAGTTTCAACTAGGTCATATCTATGTAATTGTTTTGCGTTTTGTATGTTTTCTACAAGTATATCTAATGTGATGTTGTTATCTACTGTTTGATGCAGGCTGTTAAGAATTTTGGTGTGGTTGGTCTTTTCACCAGAGGTCTCCCTCTCCGTATTGTTATGATTGGAACACTTACCGGAGCCCAGTGGGGAATATATGATGCTTTCAAAGTCTTTGTGGGGCTGTAAGTTTTTACAAATGCTTGTCTGTGATATATTTGTTCTTAAGTGGGATGACGTGCCTAATAATTTTTTTGTTATATTTGTTAGGCCAACAACCGGTGGTGCTGCTCCGGCTCCCGTCGCAGAGATTGCAAAGGATTGAAGTAACCAACAATGACGACAATTTATAGTTTGCTTAAAAAACTTAGGAAACCAGCAAATAGGGACCATAAATAAACAGAGGAGTGCTGAGGTTGCTTGAGTTCTCAAGCATGGTTGGATGATATTCTTTTCAAGTTCAGACATTGTTTCCAATTTTCTTGCATTTGTTATTTTAAATTTTGGTAGGATGGTTTTGCTCGCATCCTTCCAGTTGCCGAAAACTTCGTAGCTAGGATTGATATAATTTTGCGTGTTAGGGTCACTACACGCCTCTGTCAAACGGAATACACATTTGTTTTGTTGTCTATGCATAAGCATGGGCGGATATGCAATACCTCGATTGAGATCAATTTTTCTTCTAGTTTACCTGATTAATTTTCATCCGGAATGTTTTTGTTGGTAAAAAATGAGTTTCATATCTTTTTTTATTTTGTATTTCAACGTATTTTAACATGTCAGCTCAATGTCTGTTTTCTTGCTATTCACGTGATAATTTCCAAGCTATTTCTTCGTTCATTGAGCGAAGTAAAGTTGTCATACGCTTAGATTAATCTATCTATACCTGGAAGAAATTATTTTGAATTGTATGTTCTTTAGAGCACATGTTCATGCGAAGAAATTAGTTTAAATAACCCCTTTTATATTAATTTGCTCGCATGAATTTGAAACAAGTTCGAAAAAGAATAATTTACAAACCCCTGCAATTGAAAAAAAAAATGAATGATTTTAAACTTGATATTTCAGATATGACTTTCATAATGTGCTAGTTTATGTCTAAAGCTACATCAGATGCCAGACCATGTTTTGCTAAGGTCGTTTATATGTATGTGATGTGATAGGAATGACCAGTATGAATTAATAAAGTAAAGCTAAAGGATCAAATTGATTTTTAAAGTTATGATACCAATTTGAATCTTAAAGTTAAGTTTACGGACCAAAAGGTAATTAAGCCTAACTTGAAAATTTGTTCAAAAAAAAAAAGTCTAATTTGAAAATGTTGCATGATTTTTTCATTGCAAAAAAAAACTTTATCTTTTTCTCTCTCAACATTATAAAATATATCTATCTACATTACATATGTATTATGTGGATTTGGATCATTACAATCGTTTATGTACTAGACTCCATAAGTTGTAAAATCCAATACATTTTAATGGTGAGGTCATTTACATCCTGTAATGTTTTTTTTTTTTTTTTTTCCGCCGGTTGAGAGAATCCAAATCCGTATTATGCATTCTTAGTTGGTTTCATATTCTTGCTTCTTGGTTTATGGTCTGCGAAAATTGTCTTCAATCTATTGAGTCTCTTAAAATACTTCTCTTCGTCACTGTTTGTTAATTATTATTATTTTTGTCATTTTTCTCTATTAAAATTTGACTTGTTTATTTGTCCATGTGATGACTCAACATGAGCTCAAAATGAATATATGTTTAGGTTCAATTGACTTAAAGAATTAGAGAGAGTTGTTCAATAAACACCTCAATTTTGTTTTTGATCTAGTCGTAACTTCTGATCGACTGTTTTTGTGTGTAATTTCCGATCGGATTGTAACTCATAATTGCTTTTTTCAGTCAAGTGAACAATTTTAAGGTAGCTATCGAAAAACCATCTAAAAATTAAGCTATCTGTGGCATGAACACACCCTTTATAAAATAAACTAGATAAATTCATTAGAGTGAGTCATTAGTTAGTTTTTCAGAATATGAGAAAGCTATCTATATGTAGGGAGTCGATGAATGTAATTGTTAAAATGAATGAAGGTGAAAAAGATTTTTTTTTAGAGTAGCTTAGTCTTAACATTTATTCTCTTCAAGTGTCTTTTCTCTTTCTTATAGGTAGGTAACTTTCAAAAAAGGGGCAAAAAAAAATTTCCGAGCTTTCGAATTCATTAGACACCTAGAGGACAAGGTGCTGCTGCATGAATGGAGGGAAGGAGTTAAACCTCAAGCCAACACATAGCTCACCATAACACCTCCTTTCATATGTTGAAGCCCTGGGACATAAAAAGGCCACTAAGTAACATTATTTTTTAGTCTTCAGATAAATTTTGGGTTGTAACATAATATTGTGTTGAGGGCAAGGTGAAATAATTTTTCAATCCGCTCCCTATGTTAACAGGAAGCGTGCTTCCAGGATTGTATTTTTGACTGATTTCGTTATATAGGGTGTAAACTGAGAAATCATCCAAGGTGATTATATAAGCCTAATGGAAAAGCATATAGTCACTAATACCTAAAGGACAGACAAATGTATCCTCCTAATAAAGTTTTGAAAAAATGTAATAACATCTAGTTACCAGTACCAGAACTAAATAAACCTCAAACCCTCCTCATGTATTTTTTCTCATGTTGAATCCCAACCCCCTCTAATATTTGAATGAGAGAGAATATGTTTAATAAATAGGGATTGAATGGTTGGGATTAAAAAATACGACAGATTTTTTATTTTTGGGGGACGATTTATATATCATTAAGAGAACATTTTTATTCTTATTTCTTATAATTTCAACCTTTCCAGTAAAATATCTTTTAGAAATTAAGAATATCTTTTAAAAATGAGAGACCGAGCTGAAACCAATATTGGAGACGAATACTAGAATAGCACAGTAAAATTCATAGGATAAATCAGCTCAGACATCGGGGACAAAAAGAAAATTGTCCGTGTCTTCTGGATTGTTTTCTCAACGACTTCTACACCATGTTAGACATCAATTTAGAAATTAAGCGCGTGATGGAACAAATTACAAAACCAAATTTAAAAAGAGCAAACTCCACAAACTGATGTATCAAGTTATAGCACTTAATTACAAACAGGGTTGGACCCACATTCATCACATTGAGAGCATTTGAACACACTAAGATTACAATCTTTCTCGTCGTTATATATTAGCTGCCCAACAAACACAGACACACAAAACAGCATATAAATTATATACTAAAATGAGAGTACAAGATGTACTTCAACTCAAATATAAACAGGGTTCAGAAAAAAGAAACAACAGACAATCAATTGGGAAAGCAGAAAACCCATTAACAAACGGTACCAAAATATTCTATCTAAGAAAACACTGAAATTGTTCCGCAGACCACTCATACGAAATATCATATATTTAGTGCCCCATTGGGATAATAAATGAATATTGCCTCCCACATCTTAAAATTTAGGAAAACAAAAATGAGCTTCAACAACCCATAAAACATAACGTCTTGATAGTCCAGTATCGTTCCAAATCTGAAATTTGTTGGAATGTTGGTAAATCTTTTAAACTCAAAAACAAGATCAATATCCTCTTCATTGAACAATCAACAAGGTAGTGGAATTGATTTTTTTTTATTTTTAATTCTAGTAGAGTGTGGCGAGGTTGTTTCTAGAGTTGAATTATGTTTAGTTTTTGGAAGGATGGTGGTTGCTAGATGAGGAAATTGATGAACACGATGAAGACGAAGAAACACCTCTTGTTGGTCTCAAGTTTGGTTTTAAGTTGCATGCAATTTTTTGTTGTTGAAGGTTTTAAATTACATGAGTTATTTTTTTTTGAGAGGAAATTACATGAGTTGAATTACATGAATTGAGTTTGTGTAATTTCTGGGTTAATTGATGAATACAGACACACTCACGTGCCATTCCATTTCCACTTTCTTTTTCCTTTTTATTTATTTAATTCAAAATGGTGTTGTGGCTTTTTATTTTTATTTTAATTAAAACAATACACACGTGGCATCTGACTAAGTTAAATGAATGCCACATATGCATTGACTTAGTCAAAATTGCTCTTTTGCAAAAGAGGCTAAATATAAGGGGTTAAAATTGCCATTTTTTTTAAAAAGGGACCAAAATCGCTACATTTTAAAAGTTAAGGGGTAATAAGTGTGTTTAAACCTTTTCTAAAGCATGAGTTGTTTATAAATATAACCGTATGAAATTTTTTTCAAATCTTTGGGGGGTGCCATGGCCTCCCCTGTCACAAGGTAGCTCCACCAGTGATCGAGAAGAATGTCTACCCTTTTGCGACTCTGAAGGTAAAGTAGAGAGATGAACCCTTGACCATAGGTGTGTTCTCAGCCTCGAAAGATAAGCTTATGACTAAAAAAACTACCCCTAGACTGAGTTATGCAATAAACTGATCTCAGTTAACAGTTCAATAGTGGCATCACAGAAAAGGTTACTTGAACATTGATATATTTACTTTCAATTGAGCCCAAAGCACATGGATCAACATAGACAAACTTTCCTCTAAAGCATAAGAAATTTTGTTAGAAGGAAACATTTGATGGCAAACCAGATTCTAATAAATCAATTGTTTGTGACAAATGTTGATATATGTTATCATAATAACAACCACTAAATTTCATATCAATCTTTGAGATCCTCCATTTGTCCCACTAAAGTGAGCAAGTAACCTGTCATCCTCTTCACTTTAGAGAAGCCAAGTTTGTTCCTTTTGGACATCAATTTAGAAATTAAGCATGCATTGAAACAAATTACAAAACCAAAATTAAAAAGAGCAGAATTCCACAAACTGATGTATCAACTTATAGCACTTAATTGCAAACGGGTGGATCCATATTCATCACATTGAGAGCATTAGAACACACTAAGATTACAATCTTTCTCATCGTTATATATCAGCTTCCCAACAAACACGCGCACACACACACATAACAACAAACAAGTTATATACTAAAATGAGAGTGTACAAGAGGTACTTCAACTCAAATATAAATAGGGTTCAGAACAAAGAAACAACAAACAACCAACTGGGATAGCAGAAAAGCCATAAACAAACAATACAAAATATGCTATCTAAGAAAACACTGAAGTTGTTCCGCAGACCATTCATATACAAACTATCATATATTTAGTGCCCCGTTGGGATTTAATATGTTAATAGTCTCCCATAACTTAAAATTTGCATCAGTGTATGGTATTCATTTAACTGACATGTCATGTCGACACCATTAATGATTTGAGAAAAAAGAATCATTGAACACCGGTAATGTTGGACATCAACATGACATGACATGTTGGCACCAGTGAGGTTGGACAATGACACACCTTAAATATGAAATGTCGGTGTTGTATAGATTGAAGTAGCAATGCATGATATTCAAAATAAAACGAACCTCATAGATCTTGTAGAGTTTGTGATCTTTTGTGCTTAACATGAATGTATCTGTGCACATATACTTCGAATTAGGAAGTGCTTTCACCGGAAACCATGAAGCCCACCATTGAGTGATATCAACAGTAGTCAATTTGGGTGAGCTTAAGCTTTTAAACTCTTGAATGGTAAGATAATCTACTTCCTCACAATGGAAGTGTATATCTTCCGCTCCTAGATGCTCAAGATTCGGACATCCAGCCAGAAGCAACATAAAATCTCGAACTTCATGAAAGACCATATCCCTCAATTGAAGGACATTGAGCGACGGAAATCCAAATCCAATTGAAGAAAAATCAATTCCCTTCACTTGGAAGCGACGGAGGTTGAGACTCACTAATGTTCTACATGTGAGAATACCAATAGGCAATTTGGGTAATTGGTCATCATTATCAGAAAGGTCATCCACACGGATATGGAGATCGAGATACTTGAGTCCAAAAAAATAAGATGAGATATGAAAGCCTAGAAAGAAAAAAAAAAAAACGAAAATAATGGTTTTAAAAATAATTTGTGAAATTAAACATCCATTTGTCCCTTTAAATTGAATAAGTAACCCGTTGTTAATGGTAGAGGGTAACATTATATCATGGAATAAGCTAGGAACATGTATCTTTCAAAAACAAAAAACTGTAAAAAAAAAAAGAAGATTTAAGTTTCTACAGACTGCAATACCTGCATAGTATGTATAGTGAATACAACTTACAATGAATTCCATTATTTTATCCCTTCAAAGTTTGGGTTGTAAACACACAGCATCATCAACATGCACCTACCTTCAACACAAATTTGTTGAAGGTACAAATGTACAATCAAATTAAGAATCAATGAGGGAAGCATAAGAGCCAAAAATTACTAAAACAAAGACAATTAAATATTGCCTGTATGTATCAAAACATGAGGGAAGCAAGTTTTGGCAAAGCATAATACAGGGGATGGATTCTCAAATTGATTTTTGAGCAGAATTACCAAACATAAAGCAAAATAATTTTAATCTACACAATCAGGGAGTGAATCCTGACTGTTTTTCTAGCATCTCAATCAATAATTTGACTTAGAGAATCAATAGTGGATGAGTTTTAAATTTTCAAATAACTATTCACTAACCATAACTTCTTACTTTCTAGAGTATAGTCTGTATATTGGTCACAAAGAGACCAGTACGGTGCTTTGAATAATACAAAAGAATATATGTTAAGCAAAGCATGAACAAATTCATTTCACTTTCACTACTCTTTAACGTAGCTGTAAAGGGTGTCAACATATAAAATCTAAAATGAGTTTAAAATTAAATTAGCATTGTTCAACACCAAATATGTATATTCCTAACTGTCAAAATGTTACTCATGTTTGGAGTTTTTGAGCTTTTCAAAGAATTTTATGAAGAGGTTTCATGTAAGTCTCGGTTAAAGTACTACCAAAATTAAAAAGAGCAAGGCTCTGCAAACTGATGTATCAACTCTATAGCACTTAATTAAAACAATGGTGGATCCACATTCATCACAGTATGAGCATTTAAAGATGATTTTTCCTTCAATTATGCAGCGAGTCAAAGTCATGACATTCATAATAGCCCATAGTTCAAACCACCAAATAGAAGCTAATGAAACAGCAAGTAGGATACAGAAACTACTATTTACACAGTCAATATGTTATCAATGAAATAAAAGTTGACATGTTGCAGAGGCCTTTGGGCATGTGGACAATCTTCTTTCTAATTCAGGTTGCCCCCTTTGGTTCCAGATTCCCATGATTTGTAAAATTCTTGCATTCTTCAAAATATATTTTGCTAACATTAGCTCACTTTGTAGGCCTGAAAAGTTATGAATAGTGCAAGTTCTAAGGTATGATGACAGGCATTGTGGAACAAGTTCTGGTTCCACCCAATTTTCTTGATCATCTTCTTCCTGTTAATAGTGCACATAACTAAAGTTAAAGATGTGTTAAGAAAAGATAGACCAAATATGATTCTTAGACTTAACAAACCTGGTAAAGCTCCAGATGTTGAAGCTTAGGGCACTGTTGGAGCACTTGCGGTAGCGCTTGCCAAATACCGTAAAGCTCCAACCGGGTCAAATTATGAAAGATAGGGATATCATTGTAACAGTGTTGCAGCTGATTCGCCTGAATTATGTAGAAAGACACACTATCAAATTGGGGGCAAAATTGACAAAAACAAAAAACAAAAAAGGCAGATGAATCAGATTTTTGTTTTGTTTTCCATCCCATTCCATCAGCGTATGGTGGTAAATACAATTGACTACACATAATCAGCGTAATGTGATCAAATTATTGAATGTAATCAATTGTGTTATGTTGGACACAGATAGTATACTATATAGATTGAGGTAGCAATGCATGATACCCAAAATAAATAAATAAAATGAACCTGGAAGAATTTGTGATCTTGTGTGCCAAACATGAATGTATCTATCAACAGAGACTCCAAATTAGATAGTGCTTTAATCGGAAAATATGAAGACCAACAATCAGTGATATGTGCACTAATCAATTTGGGTAAGCTTAAGCTTTGAAACTCTTGAATGATTGGAAAATCTACTTCCTCACAATAGAAGGCTATATCCTCCGCTCGTAGATGTTCAAGATTTGGACATCCAGCTAAAAGCAACAAAAAATCTCTAAATTCATAGAAGAACATATTGTTCAAATGAAGGACATTGAGTGATGGAAATCCAAATCCAATAGAAGAAAAATCAAAAGCCTTCACTTGGAACTGATTGAGATCGAGAGATACAAGTGTTGTACATGTGAGAATGCTAGCAGGCAATTTGGGTAAATCGATAATATTAAAAAGGAATTCCACATGAATATTGACACGAAGATGCTTGAGTCCGCGTTGAACAACAAGGTTAATCCATTTGTTGATATTGTGAAAACCGAAACGAAAGGCAAGATCAGTGTCACCGTATTCAATTTGGAGGTTGAATCTGTTGAGGAAATGAGAGGCAGAGGATTCACGAGAGAGCAAAATGGAGTACATAAAATAGTTGAAACTGTGAGTAGAATCAGCATCATTCAGTATGATGTCGCTGAAATCGATACAGTCGGTAAATTTCCAGAGATGAATCCATCTCTTTGAGAGAATGCTTGTGGCAACTGCCTCTTTGGTAGGGAGACGAGAGAGAATCCCGCTCAGAATCGCGTCCGGTAAACTGCTGATCTTGTCCACCGCTCGTGGTGCTGCTGCTTCAGAAATTCTCGGTCGCTGCATTTCTTCTTCTTCCTCGCACAACTGGATTGGACGCAGCTCATCAACAATTAGGGTTTCTTCTTCTTCTTCTTCTTTTGTTTTTGTTGAGGGAATTCTCTATTTTTTTAACATACTCTCTCCGTATAAAGAAAATAAACCAAAAATCATCAAAACAAAGACAATCATAAGTTGTTGCAATTTTTTTTTGAATGTTTTTATAAATATATCTTCATAAAAATTTGTGAAGTATTGAATATATCCATCCACTGATATTGAAAAGATCAGCATCAAATGAGGGTTAAAAAAGTCTTTTAAACAGTAAATGTACCTTAAAAGTCACAGCTTTTTAAAAATTTTCTTATAAATAGGACCGGAGGGAGTATACCAAAAGTGTTTTTAATTTTTATAAATATACGAACTTTTTATTTTAGTTCCTTCAAAAAATTTCTTCAACTTTTAAATCTTATAAATTTTGCAATCACTATTTTTTAAGTAAAATTTTGTATTTTTTAATGAAATTGTGCATAAATGTATAAATTATTGTAAAAATCACTAAAAAAAATAGAAATTTTTAACAAAACATAAATTAAATATGAATTTTTACCGCCAAAAATATATAAATTTATATTTAATTCATGTTTTGGTAAAAAATTCTAATTTTTTTTAGGGGAGATCTTTATAATATTATTAATTTTTCTGCAAACTTTTATTCAGAAATATAAATTCTGCATGAGTTTATTTTAAAGGAGGGATCAAAAGTGAAGATGAATTTTTTTTGGAGGACTAAGAGTTAAAAAATATAATTTAAATTACAAAAACGAAAAGTAGACATATTTATAAAGAACAAAAACATATTTAATAAAAAAAAATATAATTCTATTATAGCAATTTTAAAAGGACCAAACTTATGTCATTTATCCTTTATTATAAAAGCTAGACTTGATGAACTAGCATGTTTGCTCTAATCCCTTGCATTTTTCCCTCCTAAGCATGTAATTATTGCTAATCTAATCTATCAACCACGCACTTAATCACAGCCGTTGATTCAAACTCTATTTTCAAACTCCTCACTTTCTCTCTCATACAGAAACGTCATAATGACAATTGAAAACAGTGATAATCATCCTTTTTTTCCTCCCTAATACGCAATTAATGTCAATCAACTCAGTCAATCACTCTCTTCATCTCAGTCGTAGATCTCATAACCTTTCATGTATTAATGTTCCATGATTTGAGTCAACCACCCCCAACATCTCAGCCGTATATCTCATAACCTTCCATGTATATTAACGAATGCATTCCCATTATCCTCTTCTGCCATAATTTTTACGTCAAAACAGTTTAGACTTAATGACAATATCCTCTTCTGGTTAAAAAAATATTAATGGCAATCGAAACTTCAGGTTAAGACTTAATGATATGCGAAAATTCAACTTAATATTTATGGAGCATAATGATATGCGAAAATTGAACTTAATGATATGTGAAAATTCAATTAATTTCCATGAGTGCAATTTTTGGTTCATCAAAATATTGAGTGCAATCACTACGAACCAATGTTAATTTTTCGGTTTTGCAAGCATTTACTTGCAAGCATGGCTTTTGAAGAGTCACAATTGTGCAAATAGGAGTATTGTTAGTATATAGAAAGTCATCTCAATTAATGCATTTGAAGCAGGTGTTTTGTGAATTTATTGCTCAGCTATTTTTTTTTTAAAAAAATGCACCGTGAAAAACTTTATTGTCTTACTGTCAACATAAAACTTTACCCTTTCACTTAAAACTTTACTGCCAACATAAAACAGTTTACTAATATTCATGGAACTTAATGATATTAAAAATTACTACTTATTATTTCTATTCGAATTTGAAATTGTCTGTCATCTATATAACAGGTCAAATTTTAAATAATCATGGAATTTAATGATATTTCATTGTGATTAAAAGAAACATTATTACTTATTATTGCTAATCGAAAATTCAGGTCATGAATAGGGGTTCAGTAGTAAACCAAAAAAAAATGTGCAATGTCAACTATTCGTATTTATGATTGACACTAACAGATTTTGGAATTGGAAACGTCATAATGCATTATAAATCGTTATACATTAATTGCTTTTATGGCTGCAATGAATAAGAATTATTACCAATAGAAGACTAAGGTCAATGCATTTTAAAACTCTCAATAGGTAACTTACCACCAATCAATTAATGTGCGTGCTCTTATTGTTTAATGTCCATGCACAGTTAACTCTTAACTATATAAGTTGGATCTGGTTGTGAGAATACAACTCTTCTGTTCTTTTAGAAAAAATAACAGTTTCTTTCAATTTATAAGATGACAAACATTTTCACCTCTATTTCAGCCGTGACAGGTGGGAAGAAGGATTTGAAGTTGATTGTACGTGTGACCTGTATATGGCTGATCTGTTGGAACAAAGGGTGTTTCGCAAAATCACCTCTTGAGTTTTAATGATAACAAGGTATTAAACATTATCAATTGGATATGCTAAACATTTGTTTAAGTGTACATGATCCTAATCAAAGTACTATCCATAAAGATTTTGATTGAACAAGTCAAAGAGCAAAGGAATTTTATTGAAGCTTAATGCGTCTGAAGAAACGAGTCTGAAGAAAGCGCTCCTGAAGACACGTCATCAGAAGCAAGTTTATCAGAAGCATCTCATCAGAAGCCACTTCACCAGAGTTGACAAAGTACAGTGTACGAAGTGTACAACCACTAACTCTGCGCATGCCTCTGCAACCATCATCTCTGCAACTTGTCTCTACATCAAGACAAGAATAACAGTAATATTGATGCAGACGTTGTTCCGTTTCAAATGGAATGGATTTGAAATTAGTTCTTCATAGGACAATTATCAAATCAGGCAAAAGATCAATGGTGAAGAATCAAAGCTTCAAGCAAGACATGTGTTGATGTAACGGCTAATTCTCAACGTCTCTCAAATCCTCTATAAATAGGGATAAAGACTTGAAGAAAGATACAACACAAGAACACAACAAGCAAAGACCAATACTCTGTGCAAAACGTCGCAAACTTAAACACATCAACAACTTAGAGAATTCTTACAATAGTTCATATCTTAGAATTCTCAAGTGTCTAGAAAAACAGAATCTGTTCTGTTCGTATTGTTTTGTGAATACCTCTGATTGTATATCAAGTATTCAAAACCTTATTCAATTATTTGTAATTGTTAAGAGAAGTCTCTTTCAGTTGTGATTGAGCAAAGGAAGTCTCTTG
>Ga0228711_1010153_pt1 | contig 12483 bp, 6 predicted proteins | sample MedpolnodulmetaG_2_FD_177996 | JGI IMG/M metagenome (GOLD analysis project Ga0228711, IMG submission 177996) | Root nodule microbial communities from Medicago polymorpha collected in Santa Monica, California, United States - brown nodules | ecosystem: Host-associated > Plants > Roots > Nodule...
CATGTTTTGATAATATATGCTATGTTGGCCTTGTTGTCTTATCATTTTTTGTCTTTCTTCATCTTATCAAATAAACTGTTAACTTCATCCTATAGGTTTGAAGTGCTCATACCAAAACATAATTTGGGGCATCAGTAATCTCATATGAAAGTTCTCCATAATCATTTTCAAACTTCAAACAATTACAATGATGAAACCTACAATATTTATAAAAAAAACAAAATGTAGGCAAAAGGTATGCCTTAATATTATGATGTAAATAAACAAGACAACTTAGATACATTACAACAATCCCTACAAAGTGGTAATAGTCAGCCTTTCAAACTCTTGGTCCTTCATGGCCTGATCAACAGCATGTTCTTTCATGTTTATCTTTTCTTACCAAAGCCACCTAAATTTACTGATATTTTACAAACAACTTATTTACTTGCAGATTAAAAATATTGCCAAATCGCATTTTTCATTTAACGAAACTATGTGTTGCCGGTCTAACCCTTTACGCTGTCCACCGATAAATTCACAGGCAACCTTGACCATGATACAGTTTCCCTTGACTCAACAATCCTCCTGCGAATCACTATGGATAAACTTAACACAATGCAAGCAGCAGCCGCCAAAGTAAGCATAATTCCCGTATTTCCACTTGATTGATGACTCTTGAGAACAAAATTAGCACAAACATCTCCATCAAGACTCCTGTGAGTATTGTTCAACTTCATAACCTCGACTGCATTCAACATACCATCAACGACGTGTGCAAGGCTGCTCTTCGAAGGACCTATACTAACATTCAAAGCCCCAGCACTACTATCTCCATCAACAACAAAGTCAGCGTAAAACGGGGAAGCCAGCGCATTTGTAACTAAAGAGAGATCGAAATCTTCTAAAGCCAAATAACCATTCACATAAACATTGAAATACATCAACCGCATCGAAATGCTAGCAATATCACAGAAATGCAACCTAACAAGATACTTATATCCACCAACAACCGGAAACACCCAAGTCATATTAACATTCGGCACAGAATCATTCCTACTTTTAATCAACCTAGCCGTGTTATAAACATTATCCGGTCCAACCTCACGACTCGCCCCACCAACTTGATAATTAATCCTACCGCCAAAATAAAACTTCTCAGACCCATCACTTGATTTCAGAAACTCATCATCAGTAACCCAAGTCCTCGACAAGGAATCATTAAAAGGCGTAACTTTAGGTCCGCCAACCGTAACCCTGTAAACAACTTCAAAAGCTTGTTTATTCAAATCATCAAAACTCTTCAAACCCTCTTCACTCAAAAACTGTGCTGTCTCCAGAACAAGGTCTTTAGGTGCAGAAACCACCTCAATAGCATTTACAAACGCAAAATTCAAATCTTTTTCCGGCACAAACACAATCTCAACCTTTTCATAATCAACCCAAATAAGATATTCAACTACCCTAGGGTTTTTTACACAATCAATAACAAAACGTGTAAAATTGCTTAAAACAACATACCCATTAACCAAGATTTGAAATTTAGCATGACCCAGATCGAGATTCGATGAATTAAAGGCATGAAAGTGAAAACGGACGAAGTGGGTGCCTTTGGTTTTAGCGGGGAAAGTGTATTTGGTTGATTTGGTGAAAACCCTGGCGGTGTGGTAGATTGAAGGTGAATTGGGAAATGGGTTTTGGTTTGTGATGGAGATGGAGTGGGGGGAGGTGGAAAAAGAAGAGTGTTCAGGGGTGAAAAGACGGTTGTTGAAGGTGGTGGAGAGGGTGGAGCCGGTGTTGATGAGGTAGTTGTCGAGGGGTGAGAAGAGATGGGAGGAGATGGTGGTTGTGGAGAAGGAGAGGAAAATGAGGAGAGAGAAAGGGTTGAAGATTTTCATGGTTGGGTTGTGATTGTGTTGTGGAAGATGGTGATGAGAGGAAGAAGATGAAGAGGAGAAGACTGAGGTGGAATGAAGAGTCAAGTGGGACCCACACGGTATGCTCTTACAGCCTGTGTGTGGTAGGAAGCACTTTCTGTCTTTGTAGTTGATTCATTCAACCCACCTTCACTCTCTTCATCACCATTTCCGGGAACTCATCTAAATATTTGGTTTCTATTTTTGAAAGGTCCAAAATTGATCTTAGTATAATATTGAAAGTATTACATTTAATTTTTTAAAAATTTAGAAAATGTTATTTTTAGTTTAAAATTTCCTTTTTTTTTTTTGTCTTCCTTAATCAATGTTATGATACATTGGTTAACATTTAACTTTGAATGTATGTTCAAGAGTAATTTTAATATGGACTATTCTCACAAGTGACATACGTGGGTTAATATTTGACAAATGTTAAACAATAGAGGAAATATGTCGTCTTTTGATAGTAGATGATAATGATTATCTTCAATTTTACGTGTAAAATAATGACTTAATTGATATTAGTTTGATTCAAATAACAGAAAATAAATATGTACATCGTATTAAACCGATATCATTCAAATCACCGTCTTAACAACTAAAATGAGAAATGCCGGAACTTTAGTTTATAAATAGTAGCCTTGATTTTTGTTTGCATTTTTGAAAATTTTTGCTATTGGTCTACGGTGGATCACTTATGAAGGTGATTTTCTTAAAAAAAAAAAAACTTATAAAGGTGATCTACTAAAGAACTTACCTTGAATTTATTCATAAACACTTGTGATATTGTTTGAGAATGCTTATAAAACATTTTATGATGTCACATAACTTATTTTCAGTTTATTTCTATAATCTTTTAAAATAACTTATAAAAAGAGATTATGGATTATACAAAAGCAATTTAACTTTTTTTAAAAGAAAAAACAATATAACTTTATTTTATCTTCTGTTATAAAAAATAGTTAATTCATAATAAAAAGTGTTTATGTTATTAAATGCAAAATAAGTTTCCTTGAAAAAAAAAGTTGTTTATCCTAACATGACCTAATCGTGGGACCACTTACACATTCAATTTTAAAAAGGTACGCTGTCCATTACCAACAAAATTTAGGATGAAAGAATTATGTCCCTATTTAAGTTAAAAAATAAAAAAGACCAAGACTCAAATAAGTCACAAATAAATTTAATTTTAAAATATTCCCTCCATACATTATAAAAACACCTCAAAATAATTTTTTTTATTCTTCCGGAATTTGCCCATTGAGACTGAATGTGTAATAAGTCTAACATCTTATACTAAACTTCAATTTTTATGATTTTTATACATTTGGATTGATCATGGCCAATCCGGAGGTGTAAAATGCAATTTTTCCCCTCTAATTTAGACTTAATTAAATCTACTATTTGATGTTAGAGCTCTTATAATAATTTGTATCTTCTAGATTAGCCAATCTAGACAAATTTCGTATGATTAGTTAATCCAAAGATGAGTAAATTTGACAAAAATAAAAGTTTCAGGGGCTCTGAGATTGAGAATGTAAGGAGCATAAATTTTCTTTACATATTTACCTCCTCTAAACATCCCGAATGAAGATATATCTTACTACCACTTGATCAATATTTAGGAGTTAATAATTTATGATTTTAATATCTCATTTATAAAATCTTAGAAATTTTTGAATCCAAAACTTATTATGTTGAGTAATTAGTTCATAAGCCGTAAGTGATATGTGATACTAACAAATGTATCTACAAGGCTTCCAACAATGGTTTGTATTCAATCATATTAGCTTATAATAACTTATGCATGAAAATATTCAGAGAGCCATCCCTTCCTCGTTCCGATGTTAATTGGAAATTAATCTGAGATTAGGTCTCTCCAATGTCTGAAATTGAAATTAGTTTCAAAATTCAAACATAAACAAAAAAAAAATTCATCGTAAACATGTCTTAATCCAAACAATTCATACAACTAAACCGGATAAAATAGCATCCAACAATATTCTTATACTGATACATCCAGCAATCATACACTACACTTGAAGCAGATAATTCTTAGCCTCCAACAGTAACAGGACAGAAGCACAGGACTTTGCGATTTAGTACATGCAGTGCAGCCACTCCATTTGCAAAACATTTGAGCGCAATAACATAACAACAAGCAATTTGCAGCAACTAATTAACAGAAAGCTGTTACCTCAGTTCTGCATTGAAACACAAAACCTGATTAGATTGTTTTCCTCAATAATTTAATATTACAGAAACAAAGAAGAGTAACTTATACCTTTAAACATGACAGCGATATGCTTGTATTCCTCTTAATTTTCTGGTTCTGATGATTCAATTTTAACTTCTTTGATGCGTGAAATCTTGGGCCAATCATGTCCTACCTTTGGCTGGTATCTTCTACGTAATTCAGGACAATCTATCATTGCTAAATATTCAAGGTTTGGGAGGCAACACACATCATCAGGGAGTGAAAGTAATTTCGGGCAATTATTAATTATAAGTTTATTTAGACAAATGAGAGTTGATGACCACTCAGGAAGTTTCTCAAGATTTTCACAGTGGCCAATAAATAAGGTGTGTAATGTGTCCGCACATCCTTGCAACCATTGAGGAAAACTCAACAATTGTGGCAAAGAATCAATACGTAGTAACTTGAGCCTTAACTTGGGGATTACATTCTCATGGCCCAAAGACAATCTCAAATTATCGCAATTACGAATCATCAAACTATCCAAGTTTGGAATAACATGAAGTGGCAAAGACTTTAGTTTCCCACAATAATTAATATTCAACCTTTTAAGATTAGCAAGTTGTATTTCTCTAAGCAATGACTCCAAATTGTCACAAGAAACGATAGATAAAACTTCTAAAGAAGTCAATTTGGCAATCTCTTTGTCTGGAAAATCAGATTGCATTGTGGTTATCATTAGTTGTTGAAGGCTGATCAAATTTCCTATTCCATTGGGTAATGTTTCAAGCTTTAAGCATCCATTGAGTTTAAAAGTTTGCAAATTCTGAAGTTTGCACACTGAATCAGGGAGGCTCTTCAATTCTTCATTGTTCTCAAGATTGAGATATCTCAAATGTTTTAATTTACCAATTGAGCGGGGTAAACTCTCATATGTAGAATCAGTTAAGTGCAAAACTCTCAAGAATTTACACCTCGATGTCAAATTGTTCAAGAAAGCTACATTGTTGGCTTCTGATGGAAAAATTATGGTTCTCAATCTATTGGGAATTGATGTTTGTCCAAGCAAATCATATGTAGTAAATGACAAATGGAGAACATTCTCAAATATATTTTCATTACGAAATTTCAACAATTGAAACTCATCTTGTGCAACATATAGGGCAAGATCATGCACTAAATCATGCAATTTAAATGCACAAGCATTACCAAAGACATGGAATTCTTGAAGGAAAGATCTTGATTGTAGCTCGTGCAAAAATTGCTTGCCGACATCTTCTGAGGTTTTACCCTTGTTTGGTGATGGAAGAAAATCAAGAGCCTCCCAAAGCACAGTGACATGATAATTAGAAAATTGGAAGTCTTTTACAAAGAGGGAGAAGCAGGCAAAACATCGTTTTAAATAAGACGGTAATTGATCAAAACTTAATTTGATAGCAGGCAAAATATCATCTTCTTTTTGTGGTAAATTCCAAATCTCATTGTCCCTAACAAACTTCCATTCTTCTATATCATCTTTTAAGAACAATGAACTCCCCAATGTTCTTAGGGCCAAAGGAAGCCCTCCACATTTTTGCACAATCTCTTTCCCAATCTCTATCAATTTTGGATATTTTTTCTCTTCTCCCTCTTTAAATGACCATTTGAGAAATACAGACAAGGAATCCTCTCTAGAAAGACCTTGCAAAGTGTATGATGTGTTTGTGCACATCATTTTCGCAATTGAGTGGCTACGTGTAGTCACTAAAACTTTACTTCCTTCATCTCCTACTTGTAGTAAATTCTTCACCTCTATCCATTTGACATGATCCTCATTCCATACGTCATCCAAGATGAGCAAGAATTTTTTACCAGCAAGTGTGTTTCTCAAACGAGATTGTAGCTGCTGTACATCAAGGTTTTTAATGTTCTCTTGGTGAATGAGGTTAGGAGCCAAATCGCTATCGCTAGCTGAATTGAGGATTTTAACAAGCAGATGCTGAAGTTTAAAATCATCGGAGACACACACCCACATCTTTAATGGAAAAGTCTCGTCTAAACTCTTATCATTGAACACCGTCTTTGCAAGCATAGTCTTTCCCAAGCCTCCAATTCCAAAAATAGGAATAACAGAGAGACCTTTATGACCAGTGTCTTGCAATAACAGATCAATAATTTTTTGTTTATCATGTTCCCTTCCTATCACATCAGAATCAACTACATGCGAATGAGTCAACTCGCGCCTTTTTGCAACATGATTATCACTATCATTGGTTTGAAGGCCAAAGTTATGCCTATCAGTAGCAACCTTATTGAATCTCATTAATATGTTTGATTTGATGTGCCATTTTAAGGCGATAAACAAGAGGATTAGAACTGGAGAAGTAACGTCGTACCTTCCTTCTGATGCTACCAGAAGTGTTGACTATGTGCTTCCGCAATGCCTCGCACTGAAAATCATCGATTACATCTTCTGCATCGGAGAAGACACGCTTGATCTGTTGCAGCCATTCACGGAGCTCGTGATTCTGCTTCTGCTTTAGCTCAGCATCCAACAACACAGCTTTAATGAGTGACACTGTGTTTTTAATCTCTCGTAGATCATCATAGACGCCAAGCACCCGTGAAGCTTCTTCAACAGCACGGGAAGCAACCTTGGTGATAAATGATTCAGCAAGACTAAAGAGAAATGATTCGGCCATGTTGATTGATTGGTTTTTGAATTTTGTGAGAAGCTAAAATGGTTGTAGTCAAAGGAAGAAAAAGGTGCAGTTGCAGGCAACAACTTTGAATTAATAATACATACTCCCACCGTCCTTTGTTATAGTATCGGAGTAGTCTATAAAAACGTCGGTATTAAAAAAAGTTGTTGCAGTAACAAACTAGTCTGAAAAATATATTACTATTACTAAATTATCCTTTACATATAAATGTATTACATCCAAAATTTTATAGATGGTATCATATTTAAGGACAAACATTTTTTTTTAAATAGTCTTATAATATAGATCGAGTGAGTACAATACCTGTCAACAGCTTGGTGGAGGAGCAACATGGTATGAACTTAATTTTAAATGAGAAAACCAAAGATGGCTGCATCTAGGTGGAAGGGACTTAGTTTCTTACAAAACTAATGTTTTAATTCCTAGTGCATGGCATTTAGTGGTTGACAGTGCATCCGGTGGAGAAGGAAACCAAAAAAATTAATAACTGAGAAATGATATATTTAAATATTTGGTTAACAAACCATGAAGTGAACACAAGTATATTAAATATCATTAACCACGGTTTTCAATCTATTAACTTTATTAAATTAGACCCTCAAGTTATTTTACTTACATCTCATCAATTTTTTTGTCACATAATACCATTTGCTCCACATCATTAATTTTTTCAACACTCTCTATGTTGTATTGCTACTACTCTCATATTCTTTCTTCTCTTTGCCTATCCTCACAAGTGACACGCTCATTTTAAATTGGGTGTAAGCCAGAAACAAATAAATTATATAGTTAGATTTTATTTTGACACATATTGATTAGTTAGATGTAATTACATTGTTGATGCAGTTATTATGTTAGCTTGTTTTACTGATATATATAAAAGGCACCAAAGGCAATAAACGAAAGGGTTCATTTCAATTTTACCTAAATAAATATAGATGGAATATTACTTGAGAGTTGAGGCAGACTTTATTAATCTACTTACAGACTCAAATGGTCTTGTAAATCAAGTTCAACTTTACCTAAAGAAAATATTAACCATTTTCTTTAAACAAAAGCCACTAAAACAAGCTTCAAACTTTGCAATATCTGATACTGCTTCAAGGTTGTTTGCTTGTGCAGCCTCTTGCTGGTCAAATGTGTAACATCATGTTACTTGCAGCTTAATGTTCATCAAGGAATGGTCTCTAAATATCTTCAATTCTCGCTCAAATTGATTCATCACTATTTGCAATGAATGACAGCAGTAACATTTCAATACAAATTCAATGCCATTCTCACTCCATTAATCATCTTTGAGAATTCTATCGTGAAATTGATCAGTGAACAAGTAGAGAATATAAAGGGGAGGATAATATGGATTCATAGGAGGTAGTGTTCTGCTGGCGATCAACTGCTTACCATTATGTGCAAACAAATAACATTCAATCTCATGCTTGCACAGTTCAGGTGGGTCAGCATAACTAACTAAGAGGAAACACAGAGAAAATCCTACCCAATCATATAGAGAAAAATGATCAGGGACTTGTATTTTTGGCCAGGAAACAGTTCTTTGAGGTACAAACCAAGATGGAATTTCATCCCCTGTGATAAGCATGTCAAATCTTGCAAAGGGAAGACAACATTCCTGAAACACATAATTGTTCAGGTTAGTAGGTAATAAGGAGAGAGGTTATGTCATAGCCATCCTAAAGTATACACATACATGGAATTCTTATGTGCTACTATGAGAGTAATGCATAACACATCCATAGATTACAATTTTTATTACAAAGTTAGTCTTACTGCTCAAATTCTATTCTATTTTATTTTATTTTTGACATAAATGCTCATGTTCTATTTGTTTCATATGTTATTATGCATTGATAGACCTAATGTATCACTGTCAAAGTACCTCAAGAATTTGTACACAGCTACAGATAAGTCTAGGATACATACCTCCATATAACTATTATAAAGTTTTTGAAAGTAGGACGGTTGTCTAGGTGATGATGCAAAGAGACTGCATGGATTTGCTGGGTTAAACTTGGAAGTTTCTAGTGAATCACAATTGCTTGCATCCAACTGAGTCATACTTGATGGTATCAACACATGAAGAAAATAGAGCACAATGTGATAGCTTGGCGTGCAAGTTAACTAGTTAGAAGCATTTGCATTTACATTTTAATTTCAATTGTAATTTCACTTGCATCTAGTTAGTTAGAGTAGTTATGTGCTGGCACCAATGTGTATATGAATAAATGTATTGAACCTTTACAAGCTAATGAAAACAGTTACAACTTTTCTCCATTTTGGAGGTTTTCTTCTTTCATCCATTGCGGTTTATTCTTCTCTGAGATGGAAACTCTGGCAATAGTTGCAGCTTTTGGCAGAAACTCAGATTAAGAAAATCCAACATTGGAAGTTCAGAAATGGTGCTTGGTATCATAACAAAATTGTTACCAGTTAGATCCAAATAATCCAACGATGATAGGTTGCGAAAATAATCTGGGATTGATTCGTCAGAAAGATTACAGTAACTTAGATTTATATATCTCAAAGAGGGTAAATTCAGACAGAAGTTGGAAATCTGAATCCAGTGCAATCTGGTCGATTCCCAAACATCAAATTGTTGGGAAGAAACCGGTTCATTGAATTGGTCAATGGCCCTTTGCAACCAGCAAATGATAATACTTTTAGACTATCTAGATAAAAAATGGAGGAAGGTAGTTCATCAATAGCAGTATCATTGGCATGAAGTTCCTCCAAACTCTTGATTTCCTTTAAACCATCTGGCAATCTACAAAGTTTTGAACATCCAGAAATGTCCAGAATTATGAGGGAATTCAATCCATGAATGGTGTCTGGAAGACAAACAAGACTTTTGCAGTCTTTTAAGTTCAAACTAGAAAGTCCCACTAGGCATCCAAGTGAAGAGGGTAGTTTTCTTATAGATGTTCCTTTTAAAGCAAGCATCGATAGATTTTCCATGCTTTCCCCAAACTCTGGAAGGATTTTAAATTTACAATAGCCAGAAAGAATTAACTTCTCCAGAGAACTCATTTCCAACTTCCCTGGAAGAGATTTAAGACTTTTGCATTCTTCTAAATTAATCAAAACAACTTTCTTGTGGTGTACAAGGGATGGATGAACCTCAGTCAGGCCTTCACAGCCTTTGAGAATCAATTTTTCAAGATTTGGAACACCAAAAATCAGGCAATCTCTTTAGGTTCTTAGAAAAAGTCATATTCAAGTACTTCAGCTTTCCTATAAACTGCTCAAAATTGTAAAAATATGAAAAAGTTATCAGCATCAATCGTCATGGTGATGAAATTTAATAGAGGTCTTGACGAAAGAGTCTCTTACCTTTATTCCTTGCCAAATCTACTGAATTTTGCTATGAGATAATTTAATGTGAACAATTTCATCCAGTTGAGTTGTTTGTGGCAGGGAAACTACTCTGACCAAAGGTTTCCTGCGGATATATTTCACTTTTCCTGCGGTTGCTAAAATCCTCAGGAAATAATTACCCACGAAGGTATTACCTGGGAGTGCAAATCCTTCGGAAAATCCGCAGGAAACACATTTCCTGCGGATTACTCACTCATTTTCGCAAGTAATTCCGCAGGAAAGTTGAGAGTTTCTAGTAGTGTCCAGTGAAAAACTTTTAATGAACTAGGAAGGCAATCGAGGCCAAGGGGAAGCGTCATCTCACATAAACTGGGATATTTTAGTTGAATTGTCTTAGAGAATGCTTCACTGCTCCAACGTGCTTTATATGGTTGAAGTAATTTCTTCCTATGCTCTTAATTGCATCAGTTCCCTACAAAACAATAATAACAAAATGCATAATCTTATAGAATGAGGGAAAGCACAAACTTAAGCAAACAAATGGTTGCATTGCTTTGTGTGTGTAAAATATTTATTTAGTTTAACTTTGATATACTAGTTATTAGTAGCTCAAGAAAAATCTATACTGTCAATCAATCATAAACTGTCATAGTTAAAAACATTCACTTTGGTCTTAACTGCGTTAAAAATCTCATAAAATTATGTGATAATTGACAGTATTGGAGATATTTACACTTTTGTCAAAAAAAGATGTTTAAACTGATTGTGATATTGTTTGAGGATGTTTATAAAAACATTTTATGACGTTACATAACTTGTTTTCAGTTTATTTCTATAATCTTTTAAAGATCTTATAAAAAAGATGTATGGATTATACAAAAACAGTTTAAATTTAATTTATCTCGTGTTATAGAAATAGTTAATACATAAGCATTTATATGATAAGATGTGTTTATATTATAAAATGCAAAATAAGTTGTTTATCCTAACATAGCCTAGCCTAACTGTGGAACCACGTACGCATTCATTTTCACAAAGGTAGGCTATCCATTACCAAAAAATTTAGGATGAAAAAATGATGTCCATATTTAAGTTTAAAATAAAAAAAAGACCCAAGACTCAAATCACCCTCACAAATAAATTTACTTTTAAATATTCCCTTCCTACATTATAAAACACCCCAAAAATCAATTTTTTTCTCCAAATATTCCCATTGACACTGCATGTATAAAAAGTCTAATATCTTATACTAGACTTCAATTTTTATGATTTTTTTTATACATTTGGATTGAGCATGGCCAATCCGAAGGTGTAACATGCATTTTTTTCTCCAATTTAGACTTTATTATATGGGATGTTAGAGCTCTTATTATTCAGATTGAGCATGGCCAATCAGAGGTTAGGACGTTAGATCTCTCCTATGTTTGAAATAGAAATTGAAATTAGTTTCAAAATTCAAACATAAACAAAAAAAATAAATATTCATTGTAAACATGTCTTAATCCAAACAATTCATACAACTAAACCGGATAAAATAGCATCAAAGTTGTCACCATAGTACAATCAAACAGACTTAACATAAAGATACCTATGACAAGAACATGAGTATAACAAAACTAGAATCCAACAATATTCCTGCACTACACTAGAAGCAGATAACCACCATCGTTTACACCTTCAAAGCATTGCCAACCCACTTTTAATTCCCAGCCTCCGATAGTAACAAACAGAATCCATTCGCAAAGCATTTGAGCGCAATAACATAACAACATGCAATTTGCAGCAGCCAATTAACAGAAAGTTTTTATCTCAGTTCTGCATTGAAACACAAAACCGGATCAGATTGTTTTCCTCAATAATTTAATATAACAGAAACAAATAATAGTAACTTATACCTTTAAACTTGATAGTGATATCCTTGAACTCCTCTTAATTTTCTGGTTCTGATGATTTAATGTAAACTTGTTTGATGTGTGATATCTTGGGCCAATCGTGTCCTACCTCTGGCTGGTATCTTCTATATAATTCAGGACAATCTTCCATGTCTAAGCATTCAAGGTTTGGGAGGCAATGCACATCATCAGGGAGTGAAAGTAATTTCGGGCAATTATTAATTACAAGTTTATTTAGACAAATGAGAGTTGATGACCACTCAGGAAGTTTCTAAAGATTTTCACAGTTAACAATCAATAAGCTGTGTAATGTGTCTGCACATCCTTGCAACCATTGAGGAAAACTCAACAATTGTGGCAAAGATTCAATATATAGTAACTTAAGCATTAACTTGGGGGTTACATTCTCAAGGCCCAAAGACAATTTCAAATTATTGCAATTACTAATCATCAAACCATCCAATTTT
>Ga0228711_1010154_pt1 | contig 12483 bp, 14 predicted proteins | sample MedpolnodulmetaG_2_FD_177996 | JGI IMG/M metagenome (GOLD analysis project Ga0228711, IMG submission 177996) | Root nodule microbial communities from Medicago polymorpha collected in Santa Monica, California, United States - brown nodules | ecosystem: Host-associated > Plants > Roots > Nodule...
ATATATATATAAATCCTTTTAAGTCTTGCAACCCTAATTGCATTAATTAACCCTAATTTTTACTTCTGAAAAAAATTATGAAAAAATACACCCAAAGAGAATCAAACCAGGTACGGCTTGGTGACATTTCTATGTACTGCCGCTGCACCACAAATGTTTATGATGTCTAATTGTTTGCTTTCCATGTAGATATCCAATGAAAGCGAAGTCTTTATAGTACCGTTACCCACTTTCTACCTCTAAGCCTTTTTTTTTTTTTGGACAAACCATAAGCTACTTAATATGCAATTTATTTATGGACAAAACTTAGGTACAATTCCTTAGGTGCTTTTCGTATGGTTCTTAACTAAAAATACAACTTGTTTGGAGATAACAAACTTTGAGAGAATTATGGATTTAAGGAAATCAGGGTAAATTTAGTTAAGAACCATACGAAAAGCACATAAGGCATTGTACTTAAGTTTTTTCCTTTATTTATACCAATATGCAGGTTATTCATGCCAACATGTAAATAACGGTTGATTTTTTCCATGTAAAACTTATAACCACTTAATACATAAATACCCCATCACCTTAGGCACTACTTTGTGATTCTTTTACTATTTTTTTGTGTTTATTTTATGTGTTTATTTGGTGTTTATTTTATGTGCTATTTTTCTCTCTTTGGGTTGAGAAATAAATCTTTTTTCTTTTTTTTTTTTTGCTTTGTTTCTTAAAGATAAATAAATCTATTATCTATATATTATAATCCTATCCTATATATTATAATCCTATTAAGTCCTCCGATATTCCTTCCTTAAAATCATAATTCTTTCCCTCATAAACCAAATTAGTAGGTCCTTAATCATACAATTATCTCATAAAAATAAAATTCCACTTTATCATTTATACGCATTGTTTGTCTCAAAAAAATTATATGCATTGATATGGCCAGACTTTGTTTTCCCATGAATATTCCACTTTCAATTGTGTTTAACAACTACTCCCATTTTCATTGCACTATGTCCTCAATAAATGCCTAAAAACAAGAAACAAGAAACAATTCACTAACCCAATGAAATGAATGAACTGAAAGTTCTTCTTCCACCTCCCTACCGCCCACTAATGTTTCAATTGGTCTTCTCATTTTGTTATCTTTTCTCTCCATTTTTCTTCCACCTCTTTCTCATGTTTCTATCTCCATTTTCTTATCTGTTAAGGTAATTGATCATAACTATTTGGACAAGTAGGAAACTAAAATTGTTAATTAAAGGTGGACAGATGACAGTGAAATTATCAAACAATTCATGTCACGGGTCCACCTCAATTGTTTGATAACAATTTGAAGGTAGAAATTAACAACCTTAGGTTTTTTTTAAAGGTTGTATTGAGAAAATAACATATAAGAGATTCTTCCTCCCATAAATATATGAGATTCTCGAAAGAAATACTCAATTGTTGAGTCATGGTCCACCTCAATTGTTTGATAACCTTAATTGTTAATTAAAGATTCTCGATATAAATAAAATAAACGAATGCATTTTTTTTTTTTATAGAATTCACCCGGGCGTCGCACAAGTGTGCGATCTAGTATACTTGTCAGACTATATATTGTAATGACTGTGACAAGTATTTATGTATGAAACATCTTCAACTCGTATACATTTAAATCTCTTCTAATATATACTTGTCAGTAATGACCAGTCAACATAAACTTTTGCAGTGACACCAAAACTCAACAGACATATACAGCAACCAAAAATATAAAACTTGTAACATCAAAATTCACTAGTATCATGTATCAAACAATAGTATTTTGCACAGCTACATCTAAAACATAACAAATTGAAAATCACAGGGTCCTACTCAAAATTCAACCGACATATCCTGAAAAATGTAAAAACTTGTATCACCAAAATTCACCAGTATCATGTATCACACAATAGTCCCTTGCACAACTAGAGGTAAAACATAACAAACTGAGAAGCATAGGCTCCTACTCAAAATTCAACAAACATATACCACAGTGATGAATATAAAACTTGTAACACCAAAATTCACTAGTATCATGTATCAAACAATGGCATCTTGCAAAGCTACAGCTAAAACATAAATCCACAGTTGAGAACCACAGGTTCCTAGTTACCTTGGGTAGTTGAGCCTACTTTTAGATAATGAAAGGTGTTCTTAATCTTTTAAAACTCAATAGCCTTACCTTTTCTTTTGCCATGTGACTCGATGAACTCTTTTTCATGTATTTCCTTTTTAAAAAATTTCCTGGCCTTGTCCTGAATCGCATTCAAATCCCGACCAGACAGTTCTTCTTCATCCCTTATGTCTTTCCAATTGATGTCTTTCCAACTTTTTGCATCCAAGAAGGACTTGAGCGCTTTGTTTTCATCATCTGACCATGGCTTACCAATATTGCATCTAATTTTCGGATCTTGTCTTTCCTTTTTAAAAAGTTTCCTTGCCTTGTCCCGAATCGCTTTCAAATCCCGACCAAACAATTTTTCTTCATCCCTGATGTCTTTCCAATTCATGTCTTCCCAACTTTTTGTATCTAAGACGGACTTGAGCACATTGTTTTCATCATCTGACCAACGCTTACCACTATTGTATCCAATTTTTGGATTATCTTCCTTGGGAAGCTCTCCAATCTTACGGTTTTGGGACACCACATTGTTAGTTGGATCACTATTTGCCGCCATTATCCTGTAGATTGATTATGCACAATAGGAAAGAGAGATATTAAATCAATCAATCAAACACTATCTATTGAATTTGTAATTATAGAACATAAATTAATTTACAAACAACATATATTAAATCAATCACAATAGAGAAATGCTAGGAACGATCACTTTCTAACACTCACTCTTTTAGTGTGTGAAATCAAAGTGGGTCTCATACTTTGAAAATGAGTCCATAAATGGTCAAACCCACATTATATCCATCCAATAAGAGAGTGAGTACTAGAGAGAATGTTGTACCCAAAAAAAAAAGTATTTGTAGCACTCTCATCGCAATATTACAAACTACATATTAAGTTTACCAAAACAAAAAACATAATAAATTCATTGTTTATCTTTATTTATAAGCAAATAGCTTGTCTACTAGCGGACAACAAATGGGCACTACGTATCGACTGTCTGCTTTTTTATTGTCTTAATGTGTGTGTATACACTATCACATCATGCTATAACAATAATCTCCTATTGAAGTGTAGATTGTTCTTTCTTATTTATAAGATATTGTTCCTATTGTGGTGGAATTGTTTCTCCACTTGCTTCTTTCTTTTTTCCAAAGTCGTCCCTTCCCTTCCCCTCCAAACTCGCAAACAAAGCCTAAAAAAACCTAGCAAATGATCCGCAGTGTCTTAGGCTTTGTTTGCGAGTTTGGAGGGGAAGGGAAGGCTTTAGGGGTGGAAAATATAAGGGAAAATGGAGAAATCTTTCAAAAAATTTAAAAGAGTAGTTTTTTAGAGAATGATAAATTAATTCCTATGATTACTATATTTTTAATTTTAAGAATATTATAACAATATAGATTAAATTTGAAGAATTCATATAAACCCTCCAAAACTCTCCTTCAATACAATTTTTGAGTTCTTCAAATGAGGAGAGTTTTGTGTTATGAAGAAATGTTAACCCCCAAAGCCCTCCCATCCCACTTTCCTCTATTCTTTCCAATTGCTCAATCCTTTTTTTCCAAGCTTTCCTTCCCTTCCCCTCCAATGGAGGGGACTTTGAGAAGTGAGGGTTTTGGAGTTCACTTTTCTTCATAGTATAAAATCTTCCTAATCTAGAGTAGATTATTGGTATAATATTCTTGAAATTAAAAATCTATTAATCATAAACATTAATTTATCATTCTCAAATTCACAAACAAAGCTTTACGGTTTAGGGTTTAATAATAGTAGATAGATTATTGGTGTTAGAAAATTAAACGCTAAAAAACCTACATCAAATTTGATAAACCTAAATTCATATTAGAAATGTATAGAGAAATGAAATTATACAACATTGAAACGTACGAACGAACCTTGGAGAAGCAAGAAGGTAGCGAAGTGAAGTGAGGAATAGCGAGAAAAAAGAACGAAAATAATGCGATTTCTGAAACTTGTTGAGAGAAGTGGATGCGGCGGATGTGTTTGGATTGCAAGACGAAGAAAATGGAATGAAGTCATTGTCGAACCTAGCGGCGGTTTTGTCAATGAATTATGACCCGGATTATGTATGGTAATATGCTGATTTGTCCAATAAAAATTTGAATGCACACATCATTCATCGCAGTCACACTTAATTTCGGACGCGCACTTTTTTTTAAGGGAATTTCGGATGCCCACTTATTTTAATCATTTGTTCCGATGTCATATTATATGTCTCAGACCCTATAGGTTATGGTAATGCACTGAACAATATCTAACAACACAATATTACTGCAATTCAATTGACGAGAATGTCATGTAATTTAATGATTATGTGTATAATTATATTTAGACTTAATACATGTTTTGGTCCCTTAACTTATTTTTGGATTTCATTTTGTTCCCCTAACTTTAAACTGTCTAAATTTGGTCCCATAAGTATACCTTCGTTTACCCAAGTGGTCCTTTCTGTTAGTTTTTTTTTTTCTTTCAAAAAACGTTAACTTTGTCCAGGTGGGCTTTCTACGTGGGCATAACGTTACAATTCTGGAAAGTTAGAGAAAGAAGGATAAGAAAAGCGCATAGAGATAAGTTGATGAAAGGTACTGAAGATCCAAGGAAAACTGAAAACGAAGAAGATTCTGGAACTCGAATCCAAAATCGCATGTTAAAAAAGGTTTTTTTTTCTTCTGATTAGGGTTTTAAAGATTTCAAAGAATTTGTTACTTTTTAAGGTTCATTTCCTCATCTTCTGCGCGAATCTCAAGTTAAAACATGTTTGTTTGTTCTCATTAGGGTTACAAAAATTATCTAGGGTTTTGAAAAATTTCAATGAATTTGTTACCTTTTAAGGTTATGTATGCATGGATTTGGTCTATCTATTGTTTATTCCTTCTTCGATTTTTGTTTGTTGTGTTGGATTTGTATAAGTTAAATTAGGGTTTTATACTATTGTGTTGTGTGTGGTCCAATTTTTTCGAATATTGTACATAAATTTGATTAGGGTTTATTTCTTTCTTATATTAATGGTTAAAAAGAGATGGACTAAATCTTTGAGTTTGTCATACATCATGCTGGGAAATTTAGTAGTTTTATGGACCCTGAGTATGTAGTAGGACCATAAGAAATACTAGAATGTGACCCAGATTATTTCTCCTACTTTGCTTTGTTTACAACCTTAAAAAGATTAGGTTATGTTAGTCTTGAATCTCTGTGATAATGCACTTTTGAATGCACTAATTTGGAAAGCTTATAATACACTTTATGTCTCAACAGTTGATTCCATTCAACATCATTGTAGTAGTTTATAGCATTATAGCAGTTTAATACAGTTCCTATTATTAATCTATATGCTTAAAAGCTTCCATTAAACATTATTCATGTCAACATATTACATTCATTCATAACAAAACCTAAATAATACATTCGTTCATAACATTACATTCATTTATAGCAAAACATTAATATTACATTAATTCATAACAAAACCTAAACATTACATTCATTCACTCATAACAAAACCAACCATTACATTCATAACAAAACTAAAAATCTAAATACATCATTGTTCTTATTTCAAATAAAATCCCCTCAAAATGGATGTTGTTTTGCAAACTAACATTTTTTCTTAACACCAACACAATCCTAGAGCATACAAATCAAAAAATTAACGCCATTATCAACCATTGCCTTGTTCTTGATAACTCACTCTTCAACTTGTTTTTCCTTTTCTTCTGTTTTTCAATCTTCAACTTCTGTTTTTCAATCTTCAAATCCCTTTCATCCATAACATCATATTCATCAACTAACTTAAAATAGCTGCAACCTTTGTCACTCGAATTCCTATAGTTTCTACAACCCCATAATTTCTTCCCACGATTAGGATTCAATGCATCAGTTACAGTTCAAATTACAAGTATTTATCCACACCTACAATTTGGTACTAACCTTCTTCTCAGACTAGACCCAATAGATCCAGATGCATATGCTGTTCATGAACCCATTGAGTTTTTGATGTCTGGTTCGACATTTTAGGAATTAAGGGAAAGTATGATAATTTCACTATGTTGTTTCCATAGCGTTAGAGATACCTGTTAATGCCATATCTTGAGGACTTCTCTTGTCGTCGATCGATTTGATTGCATGTTGATCCCCGATGTGGGATGTGCCATCTTCTTCACGGATATCAAGATTATTTGGTTTTTGATGCTTATGATGATCATCAGGAGGGACATATTTGATATTGGCCAAATTTTCTTCTTGGTGTGTGGAGGGAATGGCTTGGTGGGAATGGTTAAGAGGGTGATAATTTTGAGGCGACGGATTACCGAGCCTAGGTGAATAAGTGGAGGAAATGGTTTTGTGTTGAGCTTGTTTAAACGTAGCAGGACTGTTATTTTTATTGCATAAATTAGTATTATGAGTGTTTCCAAGGATAGTGATTGGTTGCGACATAGGAAGTTTTTCAAGGCTTAATACTTGTTGTTGAGGCTTCATGACTTAATCATCATGGACTTGTTGGGTTCTTCGACGTTTTAGGTCGGGCGAGCTTTTGTTGGGTCGTTCCACTTCATGAGTGCGTGTTCTAGGAGGCAATGGGTCAGGGGTGTGCTTTTTATCTTTATGTGTTTGGGTCAAATTTGAGAGGGTCTCAAATCGGTTAGACTGTGAAATAGTATTTTTAATACCATTAAAAACCTGCCTTTTTCTCCTGGTAACAGTTAACCACTCTCTATGCAAATTGTTTTCCTCATTATTAAGAATATTAGAGGGGGGATCCATTACCTGATTCTTCAGAACATCGCGTGATTGCATGTGGTTTTGAGCATGATTGGAAGAGTCAGGCCTGGAAACAGAGTTAGCTTGTTGAGTGACATTATCATTAGACATCGTTGCTTCATTTTTCTTCTCAGTATAGTCACGGTGAAGATTGCCATAACATCCACACGTCGTGCAAATGATGTGAAGACCATCATATTGCACCTTGTACCAATGATCGTTGAGCCAAATTTTACCAACAACCGGATGAGTGAGATCAACCTCCACACACACGTGCAAATTTTCCACGCTCTATCTTCAAAGTATTGTTATCCACTTTTATGGGACAACCAATGGTAGAGGCCATGGCAAGCAAAAAGCTCTCATTATAGTAGACCAGATTGAGACCAGGAAATCAGATCCAAACGATAGTGCATTTCACTTTTACTTCCGATGAGGCGAATTCTAGTGACCAATGAGAGACTGCTAAATAATGGTCATCCAAGGACCATCAGAAATAACTTTCTCTCCATCTGTGGCTTGATCAAATTTAACCATGCAGAATCCATTATCATTATCCATGATTTCGAATCCACCTTGTACTTTCCAAACTTTCTTCAGACGATCCTTCAATGTGTTGTATCCTAGAGTTTTTCCCAAAAGTTTAATTACTAAGGCATCTTTCCATGGAGTGCACATATCTTCAAAAACCTCATTTTCAAGAAAAACTTTTGGTAAAAGTCGATTGCCATGTTCATGTTCTATTCGAACTAATTTTTTAGCAATCATATCTTCCTTTTCTTGGATTTGCGAATTCTGATTGGAAACTATAAGTTTGTCACGGAAGGACGTGGTTGATGTTGATGACAAAGAAATATCCGGAGGTTTTTTGACATGTTGTTGATTATCGCCTTGCGTAGAGAAGACGAAGTCAGAACTGATTGGTACTTCGTTGTTGTTGTAGTTTTTCCTTCGAAAACTAGGTTGTCTTTGATTGATCCAAATCAATACCAATTGATTGATTGAAACCACTCACACAATAATAATGTAACAGCAAAGTGAATTCAATAGGTGTATTTTACTTTTTACCCAGCAGAGCTATCGCAAACTATATTATCTTTACCGTATGGCATAACATGAAAATTTCACGTATATGAAACTAATTTGAAGTCGATGATAAATGTTAGTAGAAACTAATTTGGGAATTATCTCAAGACTACAATTGTGCTTGATTTTGAGGTTGGAATCTCTTAGTTATAGTTTCAATAAAACTTGCATAAAAGGTAATAAAAAAAATGAAAATAGGATAAGGTAGAATTGGATTACATAAGAGCATGTTTGTCCACAAATTATTACAAGTTATTCTAGAGAAAAAAAACATTATTCTGATATTAATTGTGTATGTTTAAGCTTTTAAAATTAAATGGAATCTAGAAAAAATGATAAACTGTTTTTCAGTAGTTTCTGAAAAATTTCCGAATTTTAATTAGTGTTGTAGATCAGAGAGAATATTAGAAAATAATATTGAAACAAAAAAAAGCATACTGTAACAAACTCAACCACAAAAAGCATTGTCTTCCTGTAAGTCCAATAAGTCATGAACCTTTTTTTCTATCAAAGAAGTCATGAATTATGCAAGTCTTATCTGTTAATACAACCCTAAGTAATCCGTGTATCTGTCTGATATATAAATAATCCAACTAGCTTGGTTATGGTAGTGGGGAAATTCAGTTGCCGTTGCATAATACTAATTAAAATAATAAAACAAATCAAGTTTTATACATGCCACGTTATCAAGAACATGACAATCCAATCATCATAAATGATGGCAGCCTGGACTTGTGCACAACACAAGCTGACATGTTAGTATGCCACACTTTGCTTCACATAGACATATATGCCAATTTCTCTTGTTTTAGGGTTATGTAGCACTTAACCTTTAGATCGAAGACATTGAATTACTTCTATTTTCTCAAATTATTATTGATGTCTACATGTCAATATCGGTGTTGAATCTGGTGTTTGTGTCTACTGTATTAGTGTTCCATAAGCTATGTCAGTCCTCTGATGAACCACACTAGACAATACCAAATTGCAGTTAGCACTAAAACCAAACTGCAATACATATACTGTTTATTTCTCTAATTGCAACATATATTGTAAGTAAGTTGTACCACAAGAAGAAATACTGGCGCCAACAGAACTAAGCGAAAATTATATACGCTATTGCTGCAAATGAAAAAATCACTTGTTCGTGGCATAAGATTCTTAAAATGGTACATAACCCTAGCACTCAAATCAGCAAAACTTTATCATACTCTCCTTCCCATTCCCAATAAGTAAAATCCAAAAAAAAAAGAAGAATCAAAATTTTTACATTTGATATGATACTATATATATATATATATGCAACAGAAAATGCTTGCTTCAGTAAACATACAATCTATAATCTAAATGTACAAACAAATCATGTCGTCATTGATCCAAATCCGAACTCAAAATCCTAGAGGCAGAGCTTCTTTCATCCCTAGAATGATTAGAAGAATGGCGTTCACTTTCCATTTGTTCACTTCCCATTTCTAACGTGAACGATTGATAACCTGTCGGACTAGAGAGCTGACCGGAGCCAAAACCGCTAACAGATCTCTCAATATCAAGCCTCCCCGCAACAAGAGGAATTGGCCGTCCGGGTATCGAGGGCACTAATTCATCATCAGTCTCCATCATTTTAACAACCTGATCCATTGTTGGCCTAGCATATAACTGTGGATGAGAACAAAGCACAGCAATCAACACATACTTCTCAAGAACTTGATCCGAACCCTGTTCTGGCATCCCATCTTCAATAACATCCAACGCCTTACCCGTTCTAACCAATGACCAAGCCCAATCAGTCAAAGCAGAAGGTTGTCCATCATCGTTCGTTTGAAGAGCCTTTCTTCCACTCAATAACTCAAGAAGCACAACACCAAAACTAAACACGTCACTCCTTTCTGTTAATTGTCCATACAAAGCATACTCAGGAGCAACATACCCCATAGTTCCAGCAACCCTAGTACTCATATGAGTCATTCCCTCAGGATTAAACTTTGCAAGTCCAAAATCAGCAACCTTAGCTTCAAACTTATCATCCAAAAGTATATTATTAGCTTTAATATCCCTATGAATGATAGCAGGTTGAGCTCCATAATGCAAATAAGATAATCCCCTAGCAGTTCCAAGAGCAATCTTCTGACGAACCGGCCAACTAAGTTTCGCCCCATTAGATTCAAACAAATGATCATGAAGACTCCCATTTTTCATCAAATCACAAACAATAATCCTCTGGTAACCCTCTAACCGCGTCGTGGCACTACAATAACCTCTCAAAGCAACAAGATTCACATGCCTAACACTAGCAATAACCTCAACCTCATGAGTGAAACTAGTATCACCAGCAGCAGAACAATTCTTAAACCTCTTAAAAGCAACTTCACTTCCATCATTCAACAGCCCTTTATACACATTCCCATAACCCCCTTTCCCAATTATATTATCCCTATGAAAATTCTTCGTCGCCTTCTTAATATCATCAATTGTAAACCTAATCAAAGTAGTACTATGATCCATTGAACCCAACCCAGAAACCGAAACCGACTCACCGATATTAGCACCATGATCCTTACCATCCCCAATTGCCTTATCATTAAATTTCCTATAAGCCCAAAACCCTAAAACTATGGACAACACAACCAAAACAGAAACAACTGAAACAACAATAGCAACAATCTTTTTCTTACTACCAGATGAACCTCCTGAAGTAAAATCAAGTGCAAACAAACACTTAGCAGTACCAGGATCAGACGGTCCAAATTGATTTGAAAAAGCTGCAGCATAAATTGAAGGATAACCGGTACACTCAGATAAATTACCAATCTGTTGACCAAGAGAAGGTAAACCAGATAAACTAGCAGTACAAAGAGCACAAGGTGTGTTATCTTGAAGTGATTGGTTACAATTTGATTGGTTATTTTGAATAGTGGATTTAGGAACAAGTGCTTCAAATTGTTGTTTTGTAGTGACGTTGACGCAACCTTGTGAGATCCATTCAGTTTGGAAGCCACAAGAAGAACGAATGTTGTAGGTTGGTGCGAATTGGTTGATGTAGGATTGAAAAGAGTCCCAGCATGGTGTGGAGGAGTTTGAGGGAGGGAGGAAAGAGTCGGTGCGGCGGAGGTAGTCGGATTGGACAAGGCGGAGAGCTTGCCGGACGAACTGGCATGGTGTTGAGGTGAAGGAAGAAGGTGGCTTTGAGGTGGCTCTGCCGCCGCTGAGGGTGTTTAAGAGGGTGAAGTTGAGAGGACATGTGGCGGAGTGGGAAGTGGTTAAGAGGGTGGTGAAGATGAGGACGAGGATGTTCATGTTCATGATGATGTTTTTGTATTGAAACAATGAAAGTGTTATGTTTATGTTTATGTGAATGTGAATTGGTGGAAGTGGTTAGTGGTGGTAATAAGATATTGTTGTTTTCAACGATCTTGTTCCTTAAAGAAGACAAAACCAAAAAGGAACAAGTGAAATGAAACACAGACACAGTACGTATGTAGTAGAAACTAGAAAGGCTGCTAGCTTTAGTTACGAAGATTTGTTTTACTGTGAAACAGGACAAAAAAAATGCTGGTTTGACCTATCACTCATACATGGATCGTTAATGAATCTATTTCATGTCTTTTTTCTTCTTTTCTTTCTTAAAATCAAATCTTATATTCAATCAGTCATCTAGAAACCACTCACCAAACTAGGAGAAATTTTATATGCTACAAGAAAGGATGCTGCATTAATTTAATTGATTGACTTGAATAGTTAAAAACAAACATCGAACTACTAGTGTTTGGATTTAAACTCCAATGGTAATTTTAAATTTACAGGTTCATAGTTAACAAGCATGTGTATCATGTGTTTTCTCTCTAATAACTAGACGAGATACTCGTGCTACAACACGGATAATGTGGCTTTGTCGGATGGTGTTGTGTACGATGATGTTTGGCTGACTTACGTAATTCAAAATGTTAGTTATGCATAAAAATTGAAAGTTGGAAATGACTTACATGGTCCGTTTAAAAAAATGTAAGCAATCAGTCAAATATTAGTTCATACATGACAATATGATATCTCTTATTTATTAAAGTTAACCCGGAAGCAAATGTTTGCCCTAATTTTAACCTAACCCTAATGGTTAATTTTACTCTAATACTCCTGTTTAATTATTAACCCTATTTTTTTCTTCTCAACAAAATCACATCTAATCTCCTATTTTTTTAAAAAAACAAATCTGCCTTATCTTTTATTTATTAAAGTTAATCCGGAAGCAAATGTTTGCCCTAATTTTAACCTAACCCTAATCGTTAATTTTACTCTAATACATCTGTTTAATTATTAACCCTATTTTTTCCTTCTCAACAAAATCACACCTAATCTTCTTCTTTTTTTTAACAAAACAAATCTGCCTTATCTCTTATTTATTAAAGTTAACCCGGAAGCAAATGTTTGCCCTAATTTTAACCTAACCCTAATGGTTAATTTTACTCTAATACCCCTGTTTAATTATTAACCCTATT
>Ga0228711_1010155_pt1 | contig 12483 bp, 6 predicted proteins | sample MedpolnodulmetaG_2_FD_177996 | JGI IMG/M metagenome (GOLD analysis project Ga0228711, IMG submission 177996) | Root nodule microbial communities from Medicago polymorpha collected in Santa Monica, California, United States - brown nodules | ecosystem: Host-associated > Plants > Roots > Nodule...
TTTATTTAATTAAGTTTAAGGGTAAAACAGTAAAATAATTTTAAAATCCCTCCCCCTCCCCTTGCGAACCAAACACGTTTTTAATTAAAATATCTCCCCGCCCCTCCCCTCCCCGCCCCTCCCCTCCAAAACTCTCGAACCAAACGGACCCTAAAGGAGCCAAGCTCTGTGAATGCACAGAAATATATTTCCTCTTAATATTCTCTTTACATTCAATAATATCCCGGGCAATTCATGGTCAGGCTTAGTGGGGCCTAAATTTGGGTGTGACAAAAAGTTAGGTGTAGAAATGATCTATGTTGCCAATCGCGCCGCTTTTGCGGGCGATCACGGAGTCGTGTAGATGCAGCGAGGTCCACTGCGACGCGTTACGTGCCACATTCAACAGTGTGCTGGTTGCAGCCATGTATCATGTCGAAATTGCAGCCCAATCGCAGGCTTGTGACTGCCTTTAGGGTTCACCTGCGAAATCTCTCAAATATCCCATTTTTAAGAGTTCTGTTTATTTTTTAAGGGTATATAGATCATACTGTATTATTTTATTTGACCTATTTAATTATTTTTCGCAAGAACGAATCTCTTCTGCGATTTTTCTCATTCATAATCTAAGCCCTATTTCTCCTACTTCTGTGTGCCAAGTATGAACCCCGTGTTTCTCCCGCTTCTTCTTTATTTATTGCTTACCAGTAAAAAAAAATTCAGAAGGAGAGTGTGATTTCAGCAAGCATTTGAACAGTTTGAGTAGTCAAAATATTATGTCATACCTAGTAGACTGCTTTTCAGGGTTATGATTTATTTTAAAAGCAATCAAAATTAAACAGCATAATTCAAAAAATACTCGAAGTTAAAAGCAAGCAAACAAACATTACTCGGTTAATTTTCAAGTGTTTAAGAGCATACCAGAATCTGTAGCAAAATGCTGGAAGAAAACATAAAAGCCAACCCAGCAAGGCTACACATCCAAAAAAACAAAAGGTTAATAGTTAATTAGCCTTATTTTGCAAGATAATATGAATCATGATACAAAGCTCAAAATTCAATTTTCAACTTACACTGTAATAACGAAGACACGGACAGCCCCAAAACACCGATTCGTAACATCAGATGCAGGACAAGATCAGTAAAACATTAGAAAAAATATACATTGAGGAAAAGTTTAAAAACAAAATTGCAAAAGATGAGCAAAAATAAATCCTTAGTATAAAATTTAAAGAGTGAATTTGGTCACAGTAACAGCAGTATAATCTCCAAACATACAAGTGAATTTATAATAAACTTAGGTATGTCCCTAAATTTAAGCTATAACTGAAAAAATGTAATAAAAGGTATTCCAATTCCAAACACTTTGACATGATTAGCGAAAAGTTCCAAGTCTTGTTACAACCTAAACAGATTAAATAGTTTCAATTGAAAAAACCTCTACTATGAATTGCTAATTGTTACAAGCATAAGCGAATTGCGATGGAGATTAGTATAACCTAATTGGTGATTAAGACCTAATTGAGGTAATAATAACGAGGATTGCGAAAAAAGAGAATGAATAATTTGAGAAGAAAGATGAAATAGAAAGTACGAACCGTGTACTGTCATCGCCATGGAAGCAATCTCTCTCTCTCTCTCTCTCTCTCTCTCTCTCTCTTCGATTTCCGATTGCAAATAACGGAACTGAACAGTTGATGCTTGCTCTCAATTTTAACCCGCTTTTTTCTTTCCACTTTTTTTTATCAATTATTTTCGATCTCTGTATGACTACCAGCTTAATTAATACACTTCATTATAGATAATATAAATCGTTTTAGGAAAAAATACTAGCAGAAAATAGATAATATAAATTGTTCTTGGAAAAAAATAATAGAAAACAGAAAAGCTATGAAGTTATTTTTTTGAATTAATAAACAAGAAGTAAAATATAAATTGTGTTCTAAGCATTAATAAAGTCTCTGATCATGAGTTTGATTTATTTAGTCGAACAAACTTGAGTTAGATTTTACTTACATTTCGATTAAATTTAGAAATTCAAAATTATTAAAGCTCATTCTCTTAAGAACTTGATGATTTACACAGAAAAATAAACTATAAAAAAACAGTTCTTAAGTGTAGTTCAATTGGTCGCTACTCAATTGTGGGAAACGAGTTTTCTTGAGATCGAAAACTTCTACTCTATCTTGGATTCAAGTGGTTAGTTAATGAACCCTACTATAGAATGAATCGTTCAGGAGAGCTGAACTCCAAATTACCACAAAATTATCGGGGCCTCTTCACCCTTGAAACGGGAGAGTTAATACGAGCAAACAAACAAAAAAAATATTCTACCTCCACCCACGGTTTCAAGGTCATACTCAAGAAGCTCAAGAATTTAAGATCCATCAACTTTTTACAACATTCGTAGCCTCTTCATTTCCCCTCAATCAACCAGTTTATTGTACTTTTTTTTGTTGTTGAGGAAATCAGTTAATTGTATTGCACACAAATTTAATTTGTTTCTTCATAGGATAACATAAAACCAATGCTTGAGCTTCTATGCATACATGTTCTTTGCAAGCATTGTTGTTGTCCTTGCAGGAATAAAATTGAGTGAAGAGAAAATCAAACATACAAAATGGTTTTCTAATGTGTTTGATGCAGCTATAGATGGGTTGCCCGCGGTGGTTCGAGATCTTTGTTGGTTGATTCATCAAAATGTAAACCTGATTTTAATATCTTGATTCATGCATCAGAGCATGGTCCTGATTTTATTCAATGTGAAGTCTGCACCATTAGATCGGTGGTGGTGCATGATTCTATGGTAAACAATTATTGTGCACAATACAACACCTATGTCACTCTTGCATGATAGAAACTGAAACTTATACATAAATTTCTTTGGAACTTGTAAGTACAGTTCCAAAACGATAGGTCGTAAACATGATCTTTTAAGTTTTCACCGTGTGGCAAGTCTAGTGCCAAAAATTACAATTCTTATGCTTAAATTTAATCATGAAGCCAAATATGCCACAACATTTTTCCAGTCATAACTATGTCAGGGATTGATATTAAAACTTCAATTTCTTCACATCATATCACGCAACTCATCTCAATCCTTGACTGATGTCCGTAGTATCTTCACATCATGGATGGGCCTGATTAAGTGGAAAAAAGAACAGGTATATGTCAATTTTTTTCAAGGAGTTAATAAAGATAGACCAAGAAAAAAAGATCATAAAGGAAGATCAAAGAAAGTTCTTGATTTAGCTTAGCATGATCAAAGAATGTTTTTCATAAAATTCCATTTCCTGGAAGACACCCTTATAACATAAAATTCGATAGTTAAAACTACAGTGTATAATAAGGGTGGTAAAGTGCTGGTCTAAAGAGGATATACACATTAAAAAACAAAGCCTAAATTATACATTTGGTCCTTTAACTTATTTTGTGGCATCACTTTAGTCTCATAACTACTTTTTGTTCCATTTTGGTCCCCTAACTTTACCTCAGTTAGTCAAGTTAGTCCTTTCCGTCCAATCTCTGTCAACTTTACACAAAATGTTGGTTTTCCCCTTCTTACCCAAATAAACTACTCAACGTGGATAGTAAATTTAGTAGATGTCTACACATACCCAATTAGCCCCTATATATCCAAGCCTTATAGATTCAACGTGCTTTACTAATTGTAAATCGAATATGCACGAGGCGCATTCTTCCTTCTAATCCGATATTTTTAAATTTACAGACCTTGATAGATGGGCATTCATTGCCAAAAAACTTTGCTTGTAATCGAATATTGCAACAGTGCATGAGGCTCATAGAGCAATTCCTCAGATGACCAACGCTTTCAAGGACACCCAACATTATCAGTATCATATACCCAATACTGGAGATTTTATGATCCCCAATATCACAAAGTGTCATTAAACTGTTTTAGGCAAGATTGTTGGTTTATATATAGTATCTGTAAATGGTTTATCTTGAAAGATACAACATACCTGTCATTGTTATCTGTTTGGACACTGCCAAGTCTTTTGATGATTTCCATTCCCCGACTTACTCTTCCGAATATTGTGTGTTTTCCTGGTTGAAACAGAAATTGAGTACTAATAGTCATTCCAAAAGTTTCACTATACGAATTCGAATGATGAATCATCTGATGCCAATGTTTTGGCTAAAAAAATACCTGACTCTACTCTAGTAGTTCATAGTAAGTAATAATTACAGGTTTATGTTAGCCTTGAATTTGGAGATTATATTAGAGAACTCACAAACGGCACTTAAAAAAAGAGTCCCTTGTTTTTTGCATTTTTTCAAATTTAGTCAATGAAACTAATGCAATGCATGCAGCAGCATTATCTACCTCAAATCAGAGAAAATATAAGAAACATAACATGAAGCTGTCTAATATCCCTTTTGGCATATATGCTTATTATAGTTCTTTTGACAAACGAATAACAGAACAGACACAACAAGAGAGATTCTAATCAAACCCCGAGATAATCATCCACATTCATATTAATATAAGGACCTCATTATCTATTATGTTTGCCATTAGTGACCTCAGATTACATTACATAATGATTAAATAGCAATATAAAGGATTCTTCTACATTCTTTGGTGATTGTATGGATCAACATATCATATCATACACAAAAGTAAAAAAAAAATGAAAAGATAACAGGAGGTGAACAAGATACAAATACGAAATATTTTACTTGTCACAACTCTACAATGAGAATATTTGTATGCAATAAGCATGGTGCATTGTCCACAAACAAACCAGTATCTGTGTACTATTATCGTTTAAATAAGCTCAAAATCCTCACAGTACAGAAAAAAATTCAACAACAACCTACAAGTATAAATAAATTCCAAAGCAAAGTAGTAGGAAGAAGCGCATAAATTACCATCAAGAGAGGGGCACGGTGCGAGAGTAATAAAGAACTGACTACCATTAGTATTAGGGCCAGCATTAGCCATTGATAAAATACCAGCTCCAGTGTGCTTCAACTCTTGTTTAATCTCATCTTCAAATTTAGCACTGTCATAAAAAACAAAGTGGACAAATTGAATTCATAACTCATCACCCAAAAAAACCTAAGCCCTATTTCAATTAAAAACTTCATTTGCAGCTTATAGCATAAGTGCTTATGAAAATAAGCACTTATATAGAAGCTATTTCTATAGCAAAAGATAAAATAAAGTCAAATCATTTTTGTATAAGCTATCTTGGAGAGCTGATGAAAATACGCCCAAAACAGTTTATGAACAAGTCATATGTTCCCCCAAACAGTCTCAAAAGTGCTTATGCCACTAGATAAGCTAAAATAAGCCAATCCATACAGACCCATATTTTGATAACACAGTTACAAACATAATCAACATAATGATGATGAGTTTAAGCATACCCATAAATGGATTCTCCTCCTCTTCCAGTCCCAGTAGGATCCCCACCTTGTACTATGAAATCCTACTCAACAAACCACATAAATCTATGTAAGAAAAAACAATATCCAAATTATAGTCATAAATAACAAACTATGAAAAAATGGGAGATTACCTTGATGATTCTGTGGAACTTAACGTTGTCGTAATAACCTCTACGAGATAGTTCAATGAAGTTCCTACAAGTTCTAGGTGCATGCTTGTAGTACAACTAAAAACCCAAAAAAAAAAAAAAAATGTTAAAACCCTAATTCTGTATCAGGTTTAGCTAAAAAATTTAAAAAAAGAAAATACCTCGACGGTGAATGAACCCATGGAAGTTTCTAGAGTAACCTCCGGAGCACCACCTTCTGCGCTTGCCCACATTTTTCTCTCACAACACAAAACCACGATTTTCCCTCTCTCTCTCCAACTCTAACGCACGCTAGAACTTGAATAAATATATAAACCGTTTACGTTGGGGTGAACCGGGTCGGACCAGACCAGACCGGGTTTTGGAAACTATTTCTATTTTCTTTTCCGCTCATTTCATTTTTGTTTCAGATTTGAAAGGAATGGAAAAAACGAAGGATGTCTGAGATGTTAGACGGTGCAATTCGACGGGTTGTTGTGATCGGAAACGGCTTCGCCGGCGCTGAGAATCAGAGCATTGGATTGGTTCGAGCTCTCGGTCTCTCCAATCGCATTTCCTTATACGTAAGCCTTTGTTTTCTTCTTTTTCTTCTTTCCTGTTCACAAATCATTGCATTTCAATTCAATCATATTTTCTGTCATTTGGTTTCGTTGCAGCGCGTAACGAGGCCACATGGAGGAATCAATAGATGGTTTAAATGGCTTCCAGTTTCAATTCATAAAAAATTAGACTCCGTTATTAGAAAATTTTGTGGTCATTCAAGATTTCTATCACTGACTCATAATGTTGGTATATCTAGTATATTAGAAGCGGATGCTCACAGCATTGCAAAAATGGCTCGTCAAACATTTTACAAGTATGTAGTGTTTGTTATTTTTTTGGTTATGATTAAATGGATCTCTTTATAAATTAACTGTGTAAGTGACTTGCGTTATTAATTTGTTTTTGGAATTCCTAGGGATGGTCCTTTGTTGGTTGTTGCGTCTGGACGAGACACCATTAATGTTGCGACTTCCATTAAACGGTTAGCTTCAGACAATGTTTTTCTTGTTCAGGTTAAACTTTGCACTTTAATCTTTTTTTTTTGTCCCTTTAATTAAAGCATGGAAATTAATGTCCCTTGTTCAGAGTACATTCATCATAATTGATTGCATAAATGCTATTATTGGGGATAACTGTTAGTAATTGCATCAGATACTCGATGTTGCTTGTTTTTAAGAAACTGTGATCAGAAGCTTAATTCATAAAGAATACATGTTGGTTTCGTGAATTCATAATGACTCACCTGTAGGGTAATGAAATTGTATATTTCTCTTTGGTGCATGTTTTTGAATTTATTCTTTTCTATTCCATATATGCATGGATTATGTGTAATGATAATGAATGATGGCATAGTGATATACATTATATATGTTGTTGTGTAACTCTCTTATTACATGCTCAATTCAGATACAACATCCAAGGTTCCTCCTGAATAGGTTTGATCTTATAATCACTCCTCGACATGATTATTATCCCCTGACTCCTCACGCCCAACGGCAATTACCTTGGTTTCTTCGGAGGTGGGTTACACCATGGGAACCTCCAGGTCGCAATGTGGTAGGTACTGTAGTTGCATGCGTGGATATTGATGTTTATGCCCAAGAAAGAAAAAAAACGTTTTGGTTTTCATATCTTAAGCGGAGATGTTCTACTTCTTGTCCTATCTTGAAGGTCACCGATTTTATATTATTTCAGGTCCTTACTGTGGGAGCACTTCATCAAGCTGATTCGGCTGCTCTTAGGGTTGCTGCTTCTGCTTGGCATAATGAGTTGGCTACTCTGCCAAAGCCCCTGCTTGTGGTTAACATCGGGGGACCTACAGGTATTTTATCTTCCATTAAGTGATTTATATTGCTCTTCTATTGTATTTTATGAAGTTTTATACTGTTCATTAATATCTGTGTAGTTTAATATATGTAGAAATTGCTATATATATATATATATGCTCATGCGCCTGATGACTGCATAATTTTTGTCCTAAAAGGATGAAAATGTTCATCAAGCTCGGCCTATAAGTCTCCTAGTGTTGTTTTTTCTTAGGGTTAAATATGTTTTTCGTCCCTATAAATATTGTGAATTTTGATTTCAGTCCCTAAAAAATTAAACTGAATGTTTTCATCCTCACAAAAAATTTTATTTTGTTTTTGGTCCCTAATGAATATAATTTTGACATGTTTTTGAATTTTTTTGAACACAATAAGAATATACAAAGGTTGAACATAATAAACGAACATAATATAGCTACAATTTGAACATAAAAGAGTTATAATCTTGATATTTACATGAACATAGATTGGGCTTTAAGGACAAAAAACAAAATAAACTTTTTTATGAGGATGAAAACATTCAGTTTAATTTTTTAGGGACGAAAATCAAAATTCGCTATATTTATAGGGACGGAAAACTTATTTAACCCTTTTTTTTATCATTTTTTAGTTAAGGGTGTTGTCAATGTCTAGAAAAATCGTGTCATTCATATTCCATTTATTTGTGATTGGAAATTAGACAATCCTCTTTTCTTCTCTTTAATTTGATGATCCCTTGCAAATTGGAGGCTTCTTTATATGACTCTATAACCTAAGCTTTGATTGCAGGAAAGGAATTCCATTGCATGCTCTATGTATAGTGTTGTGCAGGGCATAATTGAGATTTTATCAAAAAGTAGGTCAATTTTGCATATGTAAAGCTCATTTGTTTGAAACCTTAAAGAAGGGGACTTGAACATAAAATTTTCAAAGATTTATATGCCCTGTATTTTCTTCTTCAACTATGTTTTTAGACATTTACATTGGTGAAATATAACCATACATGTAGTATATGTGAAATATGAAGTTTCTAGTGGCACCTTGTATTTCACCTTCTGTCTTGATGTTAAATCTTTCTTTTTTTTTCCGGTCAGGCAATTGTCCCTATGGTGTGGATCTGGCAAAGAATTTAGTGGTTATGCTTCAGAATGTTCTATGGAGCTGTGGTACAATCAGAATATCTTTCTCTAGAAGAACTCCTGAGAAGGTATATGATATAATTTTTTTTGCAATTTATAAGATTATTTTTGCCTTTTCAGTCCATAGGTTGGATGAAGTTATAACTTCTAATCTATGTTGGCTTCTACCATGAACATGCTCATGGTTGGTGATTTGTCTGTAAAACGCTGAAATCTGATCTGGTCTTGGGCATGTATAAATGATGCGGTCTGGATTTCAGATAAGAAAAGTTTAAAAGAACCTAATTTTTTGGGTATAATGTCAAATAGTTTATTATAAAAAAAAAAAATAGGTATGCTCTAATAACAAATTCAAATTTGCATTCACTGCAGATCTCCAAAATTTTGGTCAAAGAATTTTCCAAAAATCCCAAGGTCCAAATATGGGATGGAGAAGGTATTTAGTGGTCATATTTTTAAATCATAGGAAAGGAAATTCAAACTTGAGTGTTCTGGTAATGGAGGTTACTTACTGTAAATATTTTTATTACTTATAGGTCCAAATCCACATATGGGACATCTGGCCTGGGCTGATGCCTTTGTTATCACAGCTGATTCAGTCAGTATGTTGAGTGAGGCCTGCAGTACTGGGTATGTAAGATCAGCATGCATCTCATGAAAAAGTAAAGTCAAAATGAAAAGGAAAAAAATCCAAACATTGCTTTAAGTGAAATCATCAGTGTCTTGATTTCATATCTTTTACTACAGGAAGCCTGTGTATGTAATCGGAGCAGAATTGTGTACATGGAAGTTTGCTGACTTCCAAAACTCTTTGCAGAAGCAAGGAGTTGCTCGACCATTCACTGGGATGGAAAATGTAAGTTGCCAGATGTCCTGGAATGTTCTGTGTTTTTTGTGTGTTTAAATTGATATCAGTCTTTAAATTCAGAATGAACTAACCATGACCCCTTTGTTCTTATTTTATTGTTAGGAAAATGCACTAGTTATAATGAAGAAAAAAAATTAGATTGCAAAGCCAGATATATAAATTTGTTTGTTATTTCATGCTACAATTTCAAAAGTAACATATAGCAAATATAAGAAATTTTCGAATGGCCTTATCAGAATTATTTGTGCAGTGTTTTTCTCATCTTGGCACAGCCAGATCACACGTGCCCTCCTACTTCCTAGCCAGTCCAGAGCATTAAATGTTGCCTTTTACTAATTTATGTTTTTAAAATACAGATAACTGAAAGCTGGTATTATCCTCCACTGAATGACACTGCAGAAGCTGCTAGTCAAGTGATTGCTGCTCTTGCTCAGCGAGGATGGACTATTCGTGCATAATTAGTCTCCCAATATTTTATTGGAATTCTTGGAATTCATTGACTTGGTCTAATTGAAGAGGAAACGCCATCTTGCTCAATTTCCACTGACTCCTGCTTAGCTTCAAAGTGCTTGCCAGCCACTGCAGCTTCCTTCTCTGGCAAAAGTTGTAGAGATGGCTCTTACTTAAGTGGATTGGGCAATAGGTGGTCACTTCAATAGTTGCTTATAAAAGAATTGTTATTGTCAACCTTCCCTCAATGGTTATTATTGTGAGCTTTAGAATTTAGATAGTCTGCACCACTCATCCAGATCATTTTTTTAAACTAGCCGAGTAAATATATCATAATGTACAAAAAAATTATTGAATGATATATTAATTGCCATATTATGTTTTTTTATTTATTGTTCCTTACTCCCGTCTCTCCTTAAGTAGACATTCTATGCTTCTGCTCCTGCAGTCTGTCATTCCTCTTTACTATGCTAAGATAGGGTCGAATCAAACTTGCCGAGATCAACTTTCCTGGAGTTGATATTTGATTTTAGAAGTTTCATCCTTTATTTTTTAATAAGACGTATCAACGTCCAAGGAGATATCTTCTGTAAGCTCATTGTTAGGCGTGCCCATGTCTAACAGCAAGAGTTCTTTTGTTCAGATTCCAAAAGTACACGTTCACTTAATTGTGCCCGAGTCTAATATTGAAATGTCTTCTAGAAAGTTGCATGGTCCTATTACAATTTTTGGGCTTTTGAGTTAGGGTTTTACAAGTAATAATATATGTAATACTCTTGTTGACACAAAAAAAATGCAATATTGTTGAAAGGTTTTGCATCCAAGGTGCTTGTAGTGGCTGATCATTCCTATCATATCCATAGTAGGATTTTTTTATCATATTGAAGTTGCTTTTCCTTCGTTCATGAATTTTTTCGTAGTTTTTCCATGATGAATCTGTGTCCTTCCTTCTGGATCCTTTATCTATACTGTTGTGCATTATTTCTAACAAAATGGTATTGTATTTCTTGGCTTGGGTTGCTCGATTATAATGGCAACTATCAAGTACATAATTTTGTTGCTGGGGATTGTAACACCAGATTTATGTCAAGAGAGTTGTTCTTGCATGTATCGATTTGAACAATAATATGCGTTGTTATTGACAGAAGAGGAGAAACAGTACGGTTGGTAAAGCTATGAGTCACGTTCATCTACACACATGTTACATACGGGGGGAAATGATAATAATTATTATCGTTAAATATGTTTTTGGTCCCTACGTTTTGCCCTTTTTTGACAAATAGTCTTTACATTTCAATAAATGTTTTTAAAATCCCTATATTTTTCCTCCGATAGCACAAATAGTCTCTGCTGTCAAATAATTAACGAGAAGCTGATGTGGCAGCTAGTGGATCCTATTTTTTAAGGGTTGAATATGTTTTTGGTCTTTAGATTTTGCGTGATTTTGAAGAATAATCCTTACATTTCAACAAATGTTTTTAAAATCCCTACATTTTTCCACCGCTAACAAAATTGGTCCCTATCGTCCATTTTCGCTGACCGGACAAACGGAACATGCCACATAGATGCCACCAAGGACATTTTAGTAATTTTCAATAAAGTGCAGGGGCATAATTGATTTTTCAGCTGAACCTTCTCTCTCATCTTCATCCTCTCTCCGCGTTTTCTCTATTTCTCCCCAACCATCATCAGCCTCACACACTCATCCTCAACCACCACCATCCTCTTCACCATCAATTTGCTCAGATATGTTCTATCTCTCTCTTGTCACTGCCAGCGACATCCTCTTCTCCCTCACGCTGTCAGGGAACCATTCAAACTGCAAGTGACAATGACGGACTAGATCGGAGTTAAAGTTGGAATTTTTGTGAGTAAAGTTTTGGGTAAAGGTGAATTAGGCCCATGCACTTTATTGGAAATTACTAAAATGTCCTTGGTTGCATATATGTGGCATTTTCCGTTTGTCCGGTCAGTGAAAATAGACGACAGGGACGAATTTTGTTAACGATGGAAAAATGTACGGATTTTAAAAACATTTATTGAAATGCAAGGACTATTCTTCAAAGTCAAGCAAAATATAAGGACCAAAAACATATAACCCTTAAAAAAAATGGGGTCCACTAGCTGCCATGTCAGCTTCTCGTTAATGATTTGACAGTAGGGACTATTTGTGCTAACAGAGGGAAAATGTAAGGATTTTAAAAACATTTATTGAAATGTAAGGACTATTCGTCAAAGAAGGGCAAAATGTAGGGACCAAAAACATATTTAACCTTAAGTATTATCAGAGTATTGTTTAAGAACCCATAACAAGTAACGTTTGCATAGAAAGTGGTGTAACTATGACTTTGACTTGTATTTCCGAGACAAATTTTCGTTTTATGTATATCTTAAACAATGGCTTTAGGACACTTGTTAGCATTACCGAATACTTATAAATGTTCTCAAGGAGAAGTTTATTGTTACACTATGGTTAGAATTGGAGTAATATTATGAGCATGAGGGACATTCATATGCAGGGGCAGATTTACCACCCAGCTAGCCTGGGCACGCGCCCGGGCTCAACCCATACTCAGGGGCGGATCTCTTTGGGGACCCATGGGAACCATGCCATCCCCAAAATTGTTATATAT
>Ga0228711_1010161_pt1 | contig 12478 bp, 17 predicted proteins | sample MedpolnodulmetaG_2_FD_177996 | JGI IMG/M metagenome (GOLD analysis project Ga0228711, IMG submission 177996) | Root nodule microbial communities from Medicago polymorpha collected in Santa Monica, California, United States - brown nodules | ecosystem: Host-associated > Plants > Roots > Nodule...
AAATATAAAATATATATATATATATATATATATATATATATATATATATATATATATATATATAAATCAATTTTATATAACATATATCTCGGTCAAAATATTATTTCCAAATCTTGATTGACTCTAAAATTGTTTAAAATAATAATAAATACTCCCTCTGGTCCTTATTATAAGAAACAATTGACTTTTTTGATTCATTGTATAAGTGATGTATCTAGTCTATATTTACAATAAGATACATTAATTATCCTATGAACCTAAAAAGTCCATTTTTTCTTATAATAAGGACCAGAGGGAGTAGTTGTTATTATGATTTAATTTATGATATATGGTTATGACCTTAGTTATATTGGCGTTTGATCATTTATTTAAATATGACATGTGTCATAATTTATTTTATTTAAATACGGTTTGCGTGTCGTGATTTATTTTATTTAAACACGACTTGCGTGTCGTGGTTTACTTTAATTATTTTATTTAAACACAACTTGCTCAAGTTGAAGAGAAGACAACACCAAAAGATGATTTCGATGGAGAAACTTTTGAAGCTTGCTCGTGGGTCAAAGAATTGTAATAATGTAGTTTATTTAATTCTTACGTATTATGAGGTCATAATCATACTACCTAGTTTATTATTTTATGCATGTGATGCATGAAATGTGCGTTTAGATTAGTGCATGTATATTTTAAATATTTTATATATACTTGTTATCTTTGAACATTAATGCCATGTATAATAATAGATGTGTGTATAAGATACACATGTCGGTGAGATCAACTTAATTAAAATCCTTCAAATAGAATATTAAGTTGAATGCATTTCAAAGGATAACACCCTTCAAGACTAGTCTCGAATGTGTGGGTTCGCCTCCGCGAAGTGAATTTTCTATACTAGTAAGTTGCGGTGAGGTAATTCCATTTGCCCGACTATTATTCTTTGAGTCTAACTTAACTCAATTATTTTAATAAGATTAAAATATATTTAGAAGGGTAATTTTCTATAATAGTAATTTTCTATACTAGAAGCAATGTTTGGGTACACCTATATGATAGATTAATGTAAGGAGCTACTCATCAAATGATTTGAAAGTTGTATGAGATACAATTGGAATGAGTTCCTACCTAAATAGCTATGTTTTGGGGGATTAGCCCCCGCTGACTCAAAACAAAGTGAAATATGAATTTCAACCCACTAGGAAATCTTCCAATTAGATTTTGTGAATCAAATGTTGAAGGTCATTTGTTTCGAATAAAATAGTGGGAGCATATTTAATTAAAGACCTGATTAAATATATTTTAAAAAAACGATGTGAACTGATTCAACAAAGGGTTGTTGTTAAATCACCAGTTCGAGTCGCACAAGATCTAGATAAATCTGATATGTCATATCACTAGGATGAGAAACATGATTTTTTCATGACTCAACAAGATGGCATGATTCTCATGGAAGATGAGCCCTGACTTACTAGAAAGTCGTAAATGACCTGAACTTTGAGAAGTGGCTATACGCCATGGGATCTTATAAAGAATCCATGTACACAAATCATATATGGATATTGGTTATATCATCCAAATGAGTATGACTCATAAGATGAATGTGAGTTTTCTTATATAAAATTGGCATGGATGGTATTATGAATACCTTTAAGATGTGATTGATTGTAGAAAATTTCGTGCAACTCATAATGCAAATCATGACGAAATCATTACATCATCGTAATGTTTAAATTTAACGATCCCACTTGTCATTGTTAAATAATATGAATTCTAGGAGATCGATAACGACGTTGCATTCTTTAATTAGAATGACCTTGTATATGTATTTGACATATATGTAGGGTTTCGTTAATCCAAAGGATTTTAGAAAGGTATATATATTCCAAAATTCATTTATGAATTGGAGCAAGCTTCATGACGTTGAATTATTTGTTTTATTAATGGAGTTTTATGAAAACTTTGATTAATAAAGAAATCATGTGCACACAAGGAGATTAGTGGGAGTATTGATATTAGTTTGGTGGAGTATGTGGATGACATATTAGTTATCAAAACAATTTATCTACACATGTGAGACATGATTAGAATTTTTTTTATAATATGTACCAAAATTGATTATAGTGTTAGACACTAGATTACTATCAAGAATATTCATGCATGTCTTAAAGGACTAAGGATTGTTTCTTGAGCACGAATGGAATGGATCATTGTAAATGAGTTACAAGGATGACGAGTTCCATACTAATGTACAGTATATCTAGATTGCAATCTGGAATAAATGTTATGTTTGGATATCACCTATGTAAGTTGTAAAAGTACATACTTCATATAGTTGTTGTTTCTATTACATATGTCAAATATATGATTTGGATTGTTTAGCTCATAACTGAGCGAAAACATGTGTTTCTTGCGTTGCGGATTTCATTGATCCTATCTGAGGTGAAATTGGTTTAATCTTGCAAGTAATAAAAACTTGATCTCACCAATGATTCAAATGTATATTTTTACACTTCAATTTCTTTTCAATAGAAGATCAAAAGTGAAGATTGAAAGAAGTATAACCTACCAACATAGGAAATAGTTCCTTATTTTCTAGTAGAGTGTCTTGCCCATAGTGTGCTTGATGTTAACACTTGACCAATATATATTGAGTTAATATTTGATTGGCTTTTAGTGCTAGTGGTAGATTGTTGGAGTAAGCCCTAATAGCCAATCTATATTACTTGGGTGTGGCTTCGTATCATGATATTGATAAAAATATATATTGTGAATATATAATAATAAGACATTTCTTTTTTGATTTTGTTTTGTTTCAAAATAATAAAGTCCCTTTGAATAATTAGTCCGTTTAATGGAGCATTAAGTGTGACTTAATTGTGAGACCCATTAAACCGAGGAATACCGAGGAACATTTTACTCAGAGTGTTTTAGTGTTTTAAATTTTAAATATTTGACGCTTTTTTAAAATTTGATTTTCAAATATTTCCACTTAATTATGAATAAAAAAAATAAAAATAACATACATTCTGAGTACAAGGATCCTCGGAAATGCTAGTTACTTTGTGTCAGACCGCGCAGATGCACCAGTCTGCTATGCAGTTGTCAAATCAATATTCCGAGGACATTTGTTCCTCGGAAACTTTATTTCCTCGGAACCTGGATTTCAACCAATGATTTTCCGAGGACCCATTTTCCTCGGAATAAAGCGACATTCCGAGGAGAAACAGTCGTTTTGCTAGGAGTTATGTGCCTCGAAACTCCAATGATTTCTTGTAGTGAAAGGATGAGTACGCGTGAGAAGGAAAGTAAGGAAGAAGGAGTTCTGAATGAGAAAGTTATAAAGCACCAAATATGTAGGCCAAATCTGATGAGGTGGCAACCATCAAATTTCACTAATTAGAAAATTACGAAAATGCCCTTCAGGAGGGCAAAACTGTCAAATCAGCTAGATTAATATTTAATATATAGTTAGTAGATTACTTTAAGGTCGAGCAAGTTAATTTATTAAAGTAACTAGGAAACAAAGAAATGGATATTATATTTCTAACACTATACTCAAAAGCTAAATTAGTATCTAAGTATTTCGACGTGATGGTAAGAGATAACTTTCAGCTTAACTAGAGGTTATGAGTTCGAGTTCAACGTTAGGAATGCAGAAATATTGAATCTCTTAAGGAAGAACCTTTTATTTTTTGAAGGAATCTCTTAAGGGAGAGCCTTATCAACTATTGTGGTCTTATCCGGCTCGAAGAAATAATCTATGCAATTATGCCACGAAGGATATCCAATTCACACAAAAAAAACTAGCTGAATGACACGGATAAACATTATTTGACCCAAATTGTAGGGAATAAATATTATTTATACTAGCAGAAAGACGGGAACGATGCGCCAACGCATATGATTATCTTATTATGTTTGTTTGTATAATTTTGATTAAAATTTTTAAAATTTAAAATATTAATAGAAATTATTGGTATATTGATTTATAAACAAAATATTCTCAAGACATATAGCAATTATTTATGAACTCAACATATTTTAGTTTGCCTGCATATAAAATAAAGATAAAATAATGATCTTTTATTGTTTATTCTAATAGTAATCAGTAACATCATAACATAAAAAAAACAAAAAAACATAAAGGTGTAAATGACATGTCATGTAAAAGAAACATTGCTATGATTGCGATAAAGCTACATATAATTGACCATGACTGAAAACATGTCGCGAAAGATAGATTCCGACATTGGGAATGGTCGACCCTTTAACATTAATTTTTGCTCACATTTGTTACTAATATTTTTTTAGAGGATTTAAAGTTCTATTTTAGAAACATACCGCATGACATTTCATATATTGCATTGAGACAAGGGTTTGAGCTCTCTAGGTTTATGGAGGATGTTTATTTGGCACAAAAACGCAATGTTAATGGCGGTGTTTTTGGGTTTGTTAGGTATGGTAATGTGAAGGACGTTGACAAACTGTTAAAGGCGGTGAATAATGTGTGGTTTGGTGATTGGAGGGTGGTAGCTAAGGTGTCTAGCTTTGATATATTTGGCAATAAGATGGGTGGTGGTAGAGAGAGGGGAGAGAGAGAAAAAAGTTTAAATGGAGATAAAAAATTAGAGGGAGAAAAAAGAAAGGTTGGAGGAGTAACTGGTTATATGGGAGAAACTAGTAAGGCTGGTGAGGGGAATGTTCATGAGGGTGTGAAAAAAAAGGGTCTTGGGTATGCTCAGGTGGTTCGTGGAGAGGAGGGAGGTGGGGAGAAGATTGTGCGGAGGGATCGTGGGAATGAGGAGTTAGATGTGGTGGCAGCGGGCAAAAAGATTATTCCTAAGTATGCATCAACGGAACAAGACGTGAATTGGGATCGTAACGGTATGGTGGTTTCGGTTTTAAATGGTGAGGCAATACCGGTGGATTTTTGATGCTGGGTTTGAAAAGATGGATATTATTCCTTAAGGGGCAGACAAGGTACTCCTGAGAATGGAAAATGACGGGGATGTCACTAGCATTCTTAAGGAAGCATCGGAATTTTTTAATAATTTCTTTTCAAATCCCATAATATGGAAGAAGGATGTGGTGGTTCGTGAACGAGGTGCCTGGGTGAGAATTTACAAAATACCTTTGCATGCTTGGAATGTAGATTTTTTCGAATTATGTATTTATGACTGCAGTCGTTTCTTATGAGCGGATGAGATTACGTTGGATAAAATGCGCTTTGATTATGCGCGTGTTTTATTAGCAACTTCGTAATTGGACATATTAAATACTGAGGCTGAGGTTTTGGTGGATGGCGAACTCTTTGACTTTAAGATTATTGAAGATATGGGGTTTGCTTTTGGAGAGGATGCCTGCTTAAATGACGACGATGAGTCTTCAGATGAAGAGGATTCAGTTGGACGGTGTTCATGATGTGTTGGCTGCAAGTGGGGATGTTGATGTTATGGTGAATCATTTATCTGACGAGTGGCATAATGAGCATGTTGGTGCTGCTACCTGAATTAATTCCGAGTCAGCTGATGTATCCGTGAAAGAGCCTTCTGTTGTGAAGACAATGATTTCGTTGATGGTTTTAGATCCTTCAGCAACCACTACAAAGCATCAGGAAGTTGATAGAGGCAAGAAGCAATTAGACGTGAACAAAGACATGGACTATAGTGATGCATTGATAAATAATAAGACAACAGCAGACAGTGGTGGCAGACAGTCTCGTCAGTTGCATGGTGTTGTTAAGAAAGTTTTCAAGCGTACAACTTCATGTCCCTCAGGTCGTGCATACCTAACTACCGCAGTCCCGTGGAGCTTAGAGTGGGTACAACCGCACAAGAATATTGTTACTGGTGATGGTTGTCAGTTGGAAGTTAAAAGAAAAAATTCAAATCCTTCTGATGCACATAGAACGCTCAAGAAGAAAGGAAGTGGGCATCTACGACATTGTGCTCAAAATTTGATGCGTATAGCCAGACTATCAGAAAAGGACCGTGGGGAGGTTCTTTGTGCTCTTTGCAAAACTCATAACCGTCGTAAAGTGATTTCAGAAGGTTCGAAGGACAAGGTAAATATTATTAAAACTTCTTCTCAAAGTGGTTCTCAGGCTTGAGTTAACAATGATTGGAGAAACTGGTTGGTTCTTCATGGTAGTGATAAGGCGAAAGCAGATGATGTTAGGGGTATTGGTAGGATGGTGGGATTGAACTTTAAAGGGGATAAAAATAATAAATTTGATGTGCTGTCTAGGGAGGGAAGAAAAAATGCAGAGGGTGGAGGGATAGAGGGGTAGGCCGTGAGGCAGGAGGGAGTTGGGGAGTGGGGTGTTTGGTGGGGTGGTGTGCGTGGTATTGATAAAGATTATCTCTTGGAATATAAGGGGTTTAGGTGATTTTGAAAAAAGAAGGGAGGTGAGTCAACTGGTGAGGGAGAAAAAGTCGTTCATTATTTGTATACAAGAAACAAAGTTGTCAGTTTTTGATGGGGTGGTTTGTAAATCTGTTTGGTATGACTCAAATGTTGACTTTTCTTTTCAATCGTCGAGTGGTGCCTCAGGCGGGTTGGTTATGCTTTGGGATTGTACAGAGGTTGAGGTGTGGGCATCGTTGCAGTTTGAGCACGTCATAGGGATACATGGTCGATTTGTGAAGTCTGGTGAGGAGTTCACTTTGTTGAATGTTTATGCTCCGTGTGATGTTTCTCGTCAACAAGCTCTTTGGCTCAATATTTCTCAGCGGTTGTCTGCTTTTTCTGATCATAATATTTGTGTGTGGGGGGATTTTAATATTATTCGGTGGGCGGAGGAACGTCGTAGTGTGGGAAATGCCGGTCTTCACACAGGGAGTGCTTATTTTAATCAATTCATTGGAGTTAATTTTATTTTTTTTATGGATTTACCTCTCTGGGGTCGTAGATTTACATGGTTTTGGGGAGACGGTAATTCTATGAGTCGCCTTGACCGCTTCTTGTTATCAGAGAGATGGTATCTGACTTGGCCTAATTGCGTTCAGGTGGCCTCGTCAAAGGGCCTATCTGATCATTGTCCAATTCAGCTTAGTATTGATGAGGAGAATTGGGGCCCAAAACCGGTGCGCATGTTAAAATGTTGGGAGAAGTTTTCAGGCTACAATGAGTTTGTTCGTGAAAAGTGGAGTAGTTTTCAGGTGGATATGTTTTAAAAGAAAAGTTGAAGCTTTTGAAGGTTGCATTGAAAGAATAGCGCCAAAATCATTCAAAAAATGTACCAGCTAAAATCTCATCTTTGAAGGACCGCATTGCTAATATTGAGCTTCAAGGCGAGTCTGTGGTGTTGGCGGATGAGGAAATAGAAGAACTTCATGGACTTTCTGAGGAATTGTTCTCTTTATCTCAAATTAATTCTAGTATTTGTTGGCAACAGTCGCGGATGCAATGGTTATGTGAAGGGGATGCAAATTCTAAGTTTTTTTCATGGTATCATGTCTAGTAGAAACCGTAGGAATGCAATTCAATTTTTTATGGTGAATGGAGTGTTGGTGGAAGGGGTGGAAAGTGTCCGTGCGACTGTGTTTGATCATTTCTCCTCTCATTTTCAAAATAGTCACGTGAATAGGCCGAGAATGGACGGTATTCAGTTTCGGTCTCTAACATGTCGACAAGGGGTTGGCTTGATTAAACCTTTTTTGATGGATGAGGTGAAGTGTGGGATTGCGATAGTTTCAAGTGTCCGGGTTCTGATGGTATTACATTTGGATTTATTAAGGATTTTTGGGACATGTTGAAGGATGATGTGATGCATTTCTTGGTGGAATTCCATAGGAACGGAAAATTGACCAAAGGAATAAATAGTACCTTCATTGCACTTATTTCTAAAGTTGATAATCCGCAGCAGTTGAATGACTTTCGTCCTATATCTTTGGTGGGGAGTTTGTATAAAATTTTGGCAAAGATTCTTGTGAACAGGCTCCGTTTGGTGATTGGCTCGATAATATCGGATTCTCAGTCGGCTTTTATTAAAGGTCGTTAGATACTTGATGGGATTTGGTGGCTAATGAGGTTGTCGATGAGGCAAGAAAATGCAAGAAGGAGTTAATTCTCTTTAAGGTCGATTTTGAGAAAGCATACGACTCTATTGATTGGAACTATCTGGATGAGGTGATGCTTAAGATGGGGTTTCCAGTGCTTTGGCGCAAGTGGATTAAAGAGTGTATTGGGACAGCTACAACGTCCGTTTTGGTGAATGGGTCCCCTACAAATGAGTTCACTTTAGGCAAGGGGTTGAGGCAGGGCGACCCCCTTTCACCTTTTCTGTTTCTTTTGGCTGCAAAGGGGTTCCTAGTGTTAATGAAATCGTTGACTGACAACAATTTATTTACTGGTTACAAGGTGGGAAGGTTTGATCTGGTTACAGTTTCTCACCTACAGTTTGCGGATGACACATTATTATTGGGTGAAAAATCGTGAGCGAATATTCGTAGTATGCGAGCAACTCTTCTTCTCTTTCAAGACCTGTCTGGTTTAAAGGCGAATTTTTCGAAAAGCCTGTTGGTGGGGGTGAATGTTCAAGGTTCTTGGTTAGCTGAAGCAGCGTTGGTTCTTAACTGTAAGGTTGGTGCTATTCCGTTTATGTACCTTGGGTTGTCAATTGATGGAAATGCTCGTCGATTGGCTTTTTGGGAGCCACTTATCAAGTGAATTAACTCTAGACTGTTTAGGTGGAGTTTGAGATACTTGTCAATGGATGGTCATTTGATTCTGTTGAAGTCCGTCCTGTCCCCGTTGCCTGTTTAGAGGGGGGCCGATTGATGGATGGTGGCCGCGAGGCATCTATTTGGTGGAGGGATATTTCGTCTTTGCGTATGGCGGAGTGGTTTCATGGTAATGTCAGTTTGTTTGTGGTTGATGGCAAAAATACTTAATTCTGGACGGATGTATGGGTGGGTGATGTGTCTTTTAGAGATAGATTTCATAGATTATTTGAATTGTCATTGTTGAAGGATCAATCTGTGTTTGGCATGCATCTGTTAGGTTAGGGGAATGAAGGTGGGGCTTGGAGTTGGAGGCGTAGGTTATTCGCGTGGGAGGAGGAGATGGTAGGGGAACTTAGGCTTTTACTTCATAATGTCACTTTGCAGGTTGATAGGGTTGACAGGAGGCTGTGGCGTCTGGAAACATCTTTTGTTTACACAGTTAGTAATGCTTACAATTTTATTACTGCTAATGTTCCTGTGGATCTGGTGGAGCTTGAGTCGTCTTTGTGGCATAAAGATGTCCCCTTGAAGGTGGTGTTATTTGCTTGGCGGCTCCTCCAAGATAGGCTTCCTACTAAAGACAACCATTATCGTCGTAATTTGATTGACATCGACGCTCAGTTGTGTATTGGTGATTGTGGGGAGGTGGAAACATCTTCTCACCTATTTTTGAATTGTAATCTTTTTGGTTCCGTTTGGAATTTTGTTCTTTAGTGGATTGGTGTCTCTTTTGTGTTACCTGGTGATGCTTCAAGTCATTATTATCAGTTTAGCTTTACTGGCGGTGCTGCCAAAACAAGGCGTTCCATCTTACAGGTTATTTGGTTAGCAACAGTGTGAGAAATTTGGAAGGAAAGAAACAATCAGATTTTCAATGACAAACATTGCTTTATTCAGCAGGTGGTGGACAAAGTTAAGTCTCTAACTTTCATGTGGTTGAAGGGGAAATTCGGCAGTCTCTCCCTCAATTATCATGGTTGGTGGCTTAGTCCGTTTACCGTCTTAGGCATCGGCTAATTGTTGTCTTTCCTTTTTTCGTTCGTTGGCTTATTGCCTTGTATTTATTGATTTGAACTTGTCTATTACTTGGGTGTTTCTTCCTTAGCACATCTTGTGCTAGGAAGGCCTTTTTGATGTGGTAATATATTTCATTTTAGCCTCTTCAAAAAATCATTATATTTTGCTCACGTTTGTTACTAATATTTTTTTCATAGGATTTAAAGTACAATCTTTAACATTATTTTTTGCTCACGTTTGTTACTAATCTTTTTTCTAGAGTATTTAAAGTCCAATCTTTAACATTATTTTTTACTCACGTTTGTTACTAATCTTTTATTTAGAGGAATTAAAGTCCAATCTTTAACATTATTTTTTGCTCACAATTGTTACTAATCTTTTTTTTAGAGGATTTATAGTTCAATCTTTAACAATATTTTTTGCTCACGTTTATTACTAATCTTTTTTTAGAGGATTTAAAGTCAAATTTTTAACAATACATTTTGCTCACGTTTGTTACTAATATTTTTTTATAGGATTTAAAGTCCAATATTTAACGTTATTTTTTGCTCACGTTTGTTACTAATATTTTTTTGGTTTAAATGCACTTTTGGTCCTCTATGTTTGTCGTCGTAGCGATTTTGGCCCCCTAACAAAAAAAAATGCAATTTTGACCCCCTAATTTTCGCAACTATGTTGAGAAGCCGCCATGTGTCCCAAATAAGGGGTCAAAATCGCAACTTTTTTGTAAAGATATGGGGGCAAAAGAGCATATTTCCCTAAACATGACAAAATTAGGGGGTTAAAATTCCATTTTTTTTGTTAGGGGGTCAAAATCGCTACACTGGTAAACATAGGGGGCCAAAAGTGCATTTAAGCCTATTTTTTTAGAGGATTTAAAGTCCAATCATTACCATTATTTTTTGCTCACGTTTGTTACAATTGATCAAAGACTAAGGAAGAGTAACGTATATAATAAAATAATAAAATAATATGGAAATTCTGTTTTTTGTGGAAGGGAGATGAAAATATTTGGCAATCTTTGTCGGTTGTATTGAGGGGAACAACACAGATATACAACATAGAAGCGGCTGATAAAAAAGTAACATGAGTTTTTGTTTGTGCTAGGTTTTTATGAGTTTTATCTTTCTTTAACAGAGGTAAAAGAGGGTTAACAGAGACGATTTGTGAGATGAATTACTAATCCACATGTTATTTTATAATTGGCTATTTGTATTTAAAATTAAGAGTATTTTTGAAAAGAAAAGTCCAACCCAAAAGCGTGCTGAAATAGGTGGTTTTCTTTATATATAGTATAGATTCCATCCAATATTTTCTGATTAGGTGTGTTAATTTCATCCATCCAGTTTTGTAAATTTTAATATTAAAATTTACACCATTATGTACATTTAGGGAGCCCCTAATATGGAGCCAAAAAATAAAGGTCTACCGATGGACCTCATTAAATGACCTGCTACAGCCTGGATATTAATATGTTAAACGGCGTTTGCTGTTATTGCTGAAGTTGTTGTTTTTATTAAAGTTTTTTGTGTTAAATGGTGTTTTTATTAGAACGAGGATGAGTTCTATCTTTAATGATTTTTTGTGTATGATGCAGTTCTAACAAAAAGCATATCCACTATCCAAATTCATATCCAATTAGACACACTTCAAACAAAAACAGTGAATGTCTTCCATTCTTCTCTCATTTCATTTAGTTTTCATTTTAATTTTCGGAAAGAAAATTGTTTTTGCCGTGCTATCTTTTCCTATTTCCCAGATTTTCAGCCAACACAGTATCAAAAAACACACTCATACGCAATGACTTTTGGTTTAAAGGATAATGTTAAAGGAAAAAAAAATTAAAATAACAAACCATACTCGGTGATAACTTATCAGATCTAAGTAATCGATGACAACAACTATTGAAATAGACAAACAAGTAAGAAACCAAGTTCAGATGTATTAACTGGGCTTCTTTCTTTATAATTTTACACTCTTGCAGATCATGTTGTTCTGAATCACTTCTTCTCCCTCTAACTTACAAAGATTGATTGGTCGGAGGCAAAAAAATGGCACCCACTTCTTTCGTATTGAAGTGGTAATTGTTCTTTAGAAGAGAATCAATTGCAGATTGATTTTGTTGGAGATATGTGTTGGTAGAAGAAGAAACTAAAATATAAAGAAAATAAGTTATTGAAATTTATGCCATCAAATATTTTAGTCATTTTCTCAAAAATGATTGTCAGACGGTTACTGGCTATAGCGAGTCACACTGTGAGGTCCACAACTGGTCCCTTAATTTTAGGGTCCATATTAGGGGCTTCCAAACATATAAAAAAGAAATAAAAAGAAAAAAAATAATAAAAACAACTCATTTTACTGATATTTGAAAAATACATTACAATAATGTTGAAGCTTTTTACATAAGAACCTAAAACTATTTCTAATCTTATTACATAAGAACCTAAAACTGTTGGTGGGGAGACAGAGGGGGCACAAGGGCCTCTAGGGAGCAAGAGACCATGATGGTCAAACTTACGCCCAAATAGACCCAACCTCACACCAGACTGACCCCTTCCCTATTGACTGATCATATGACCCTTGATGAATTTCTAAAGAGGCCTTTTTCTATGAAAGGCCAACGATGGAAACACATCGTTGTAGAAGAGGAGAAGAGGAGAAAGAAGAGAGTGTGAGAAATTGTGAGGAAATGAGCCTATTTATAGGGAGGGGGGGGGGGGGGGGGGGAAAAAAGG
>Ga0228711_1010162_pt1 | contig 12478 bp, 8 predicted proteins | sample MedpolnodulmetaG_2_FD_177996 | JGI IMG/M metagenome (GOLD analysis project Ga0228711, IMG submission 177996) | Root nodule microbial communities from Medicago polymorpha collected in Santa Monica, California, United States - brown nodules | ecosystem: Host-associated > Plants > Roots > Nodule...
TTATTTTTGCACACACACGTCTCATAACGAAGTAGTTTTTTTTTTTTTGAAGAATCAAAAATGGAATATATTAACAACGGTGATGGTTCCTCTTTAGCACAAGGTGTACTAAAGAAGCCACCCCAAAGAACAAACAGCCACAATATAATTACAATAAACAGGTTAGTCGATACCCAAACAAAATAACGGGTCCGACCACAATCTAATCGTGCCATAAACAAACTTGGCATTGTTAGCTTCCAGCTACCAAAGGGAATTGTGCTTAACCTTCTCCAGAAGACCTATGATATTAGTTTGGATATTCTTAAATATTCTATTATTGCGTTCATTCCAAACTATCCACACACACAGTAACCAAAGCATCTGCATAAATGACCTGCGCTTTGTAGACCCTCCTATAGAGTTAGTAAACTGAAAAAAAATGATCATGGAGGGTAAATGGATCGACTCCGGAAATGCCAATCCAATTCCTTATGTGCTGCCATAAGGATCCAAAAAGTTCACAATGGAGAAACAGATGATGTGCCGATTCGTCGTTGCCACACCCTGCCACGCACGTGATAGCCTCTGATGGAAGAATGCCCCGCCGTAAAAGATTGGTTTTCGTGGGCAGCCTATCTCGAAGCAATCTCCAAGCAAGAATAGACACCTTCAAGGGAACCTGCTTATGCCAAACGAGATCTTCTGTTACATTAATTAAAGGTGCACCCTGAAACGTTAGTATCTGATAAGCACCACGCACTGTATAGCCTCCCGCAATATCCGGGGTCCATTGCCACCTGTCAGAAACATCAGTATGCACAACAAAATTGTTAAGTATAAGACGACACTCGCCTAACATCTCCTTCTCCCACGCCAACAACGGTCTCCTCCAACTCCACGCATCTCCTCCTACCTCCCAACCTAGAGTGTACATATCAGACACCGTACTCAACTTATTCAAAGCTAAGCCAAATAAACGGTTAAACCTCCTACACAACGGAAGATCACCTATCCATCTATCATACCAAAACAAGGTATTCGATCCATCTCCTACCCTCCTCGCTACCCTATCATCAAACCAGCGCCCCCCCGCGACACCATTTCCATCCCTAATCTTCGCTATCTCCCGCCACCACGAAGAAACACTCCGGCCCCCTACCTCCAACCTCCCAGCCTCCTCTCCATATCTCGCCACCAAAACCCTATACCATATCCCACCTCTATCAACTAACATCCTCCAACACCTTTTTCCTAACAACGCAAGATTAAATTCCTTCAACTGCCTCACCCCCAACCCCCCATACTCCTTTCTAGAACAAAAATAGCTCCAAGCGATCTAGGAAACTTTCCTGTTATCCTCACTCCCTCCCAAAAAAAAAAATTTAAACATAGATTCAATGGAAGAGATTATACCTGACGGAGCTTTGAAAAAGGAAAAAGCATAGACAGACAGGGAGGTCAGGACAGACTTAAGCAAAACCAACCGGCCCTCAAAAGAGAGAAAACGACTATGCCACCCCGACAGTCTAGATTTAATTGTATGCAAAACACGGTCCCAAAATGCTAGTTTTCTTGGGTCACCACCAATCGACAAGCCAAGATATAAGAAAGGAACCTTACCAACCTTACAGTGCAAAATAGATGCCGCCTCGTTTAACCAAGAGTCCGCTATATTAATTCCAACCAGTAAACTTTTATGGAAATTTACTTTCAAACCTGACATCGCCGCAAACAAGGACAGGACCGCCCGTAAAGATCTTACATTGGCCTAACTCTTAGCACCCAAAAGCATTGTATCATCAGCACACTGTAGGTGGGAAACCACGGTATCATTTGCGTGACCCACCCCATATCCAGTGAATAAATTGTTCTCAACCAACGATTTCATCATGACGTTCAATCCCTCAGCCGCCAACAAGAAAAGAAAAGGTGACAGAGGATCTCCTTGTCTCAGGCCCCTCTTTAAAGGGAACTCATCTGTAGGACTGCCATTTACTAGAACAAAAGCAGTGGCAGTCGACACACACTCTTTTATCCACTTTATCCACAGAACCGGGAACGCCATTTTACTCATAACTGCATCCAGATAATCCCAATCTTTCGAGTCATACGCTTTCTCAAAACCAACTTTAAAAAGCATCAACTCCTTCTTATTTTTACGAGCCTCATCCACCACCTCATTTGCAATGAGTATCTCATCAAGGATCTGCCTATCTTTCACAAAAACAGTCTGAGTCTCTGCTATCAAACTTCCCATAACCATTTTCAGACGGTTTGCTAACACTTTCGACAATATTTTATACAAACAACCCACCAAAGAGATAGGCCGAAAATCATTTAAACTCTGCGGGCTATCCACTTTAGGAATCAGAGCTATGAAAGTAGTATTAATACCTTTTGTTAACTTGTCGTTCCTGTGGAAATCATGAATGAAACACATAATATCCCCTTTCAAAACTTCCCAAAACTCCTTAATAAAACCAAAATGCACACCATCTGGTCTGGGACTTTTGTATTTATCACAATCCCAAATTGCGGTCTTTACATCATCAACTGAGAACGGTTTGATTAACCCATTTCCATCCACATAAGATAAAATTTTAAAAGCGAAATTATCAACCCCCGATCTATTAGTATATGAAGCCGCAAAATGGTCTTTGAAATGGGAGAATACTGCCTGGCGAATAGGTTGAACTCCTTCGATAAGAGAGTCGTTGACCAAGAGTGACACAGTGGCATTGCGTCGCCTTTGACTAGCTAAAACCGAATGAAATACTTTGAGTTAACATCTCCATCCTTCAACCAAAGTAACCTCGACTGTTGCCAACTGATACTAGTATTAACACGAGACAAAGAATGAATGTCATGCATAATACCCCTCATTTCATCTATATCTTCGACTGACAACCAACCAACCGCTCCTTTATCATCAAATTCCGACAATCGAGTTTTTAATGAATCAATCCTACCCGAAATATTTTTAGCATGTGTCGAATGTCATTCCTTCAAAGCTACCTCTAACAATTTCAATTTTTCTTTGATCACAAAACCGCCCCATCCCTCAATTTGGAAGGAATGCCATTTTTCTTTAACAAATTATGTGTAACTCGGCACATCTTGCCAACATTTCAACATCCTTGTCGGTCTAGGGCCCCAATTTTCCTCATCAATAGATAACTGGAGCGGACAATGATCAGAGAGACCTTGAAGTAGGGCTACCTGAAAACAATTTGGCCAACATAAGCACCATTCTTCTGACAACAAATACCGATCAATTCTGCTCATAGACGTACCATCTCCCTTAAACCACATAAAACTACGCCCACTTAACGAATTAGTTACTTTATAGCTTATACAAGTTAAGCTTCTTTCTTTTAAAAAAAAAAGTTAAGCTGGTGGGTTAATTAAGTTTAAAACGCTTGATAAAATTAGTGGTTGAATTAACCAATAAATATAAAATAAAAAAATGTATAATTTTAAATTATTTAGAATTTCGTCAATTTAAAAAATATGAGTAAAAATGAGAGAAATTTTATGTGATAATCTAAAATACTTCTTAAATTATGACATAACCTCGTGAGAAAAGAATTGTTATCAGATAACTTCTTTTTTTTCTTTCAAAAAAAAAAGATAACTTTTTTTTTCTTTCTGTTATTTATGTAAGCATTATACACGGTAAGTTGACTTTATCCTCGACAAACATAACCGTAATATAATAAACAAGTTCTTATTTTAACTAAAATAATGATTTAAGTCTTGCATTAGTGTTATATGAATGATATAATTTTAAGATTTTCATGTGTGTATTATCATTATGATAGTTATTTTTCACTTTTTCAGATTGAAAATTCACATATGGAAAATTCACATATGATTGGACTTCAGAGGAAAAGAAGAGAATATGCAGGATTTTTTCACAATGATTTGAAATATGTAGAGTTGCATGGTTGTGTGTGCACAATAAATGTAATCGAGTTGGCTACTCACTTGTTGAGGAACGCAGATTCGCTTAAGAAAATTACTTTTAGTTCTCTTGACAAATTTTATATGGGTGCTGGAAGATGGACTAAGGGGTCTAATGTTTGTTGTTGGGGGTTTAAACGTAATTTCATTCATGAGATGCTTAAAGACGATGTAAATGAACATTGTCAGCTAACAATTGTGTAGGTTAATTTATTTATAATGATTTTTGTATTATTATTAATTAATAACATTGTATAATTTACTTTGGTTAGGAAGGAATCATTGTAGTGTTAAACAAAGTGTTTGATTCGTTTTGTGATGGACAAAATTGATTTTTGACCGAATCGGTTTATGTTTAGATACAATAATGCGTAAGTGGTTGTTATCAACCAAAATACTATTTAATGTAGAATTGATTCTATCTAACCTCAAAAGTTAGAAATTGTAGCTTCAAAGATAACTGATTTTGGAGGATGACAATTGATTTTGAAGAGGAGAACCAAACAAGTTGGTAGAGCTCGTTTTCACGATGGAGGCAAAAAGAAGCGCAAAGTATATTGCTATGTATGGTATTCCCCCCCACCCTTTCTCCCTCTCCCTCTCCCTCTCCCTCCCTTCTCCACCATCACTTCGGAGTCAACCCAAAATCTGCATTTTTTGTCGTAAATTCTCTTCCATCGTTTCATCACCTAGTCCGAAACGGTTTTGTTTCCAGTACTTTAGGTTACACCCCACTCTTTACAACATGAATCTCTATTCGCCTATATTAGGAAGATTTTACGATACTAGATTTGAAGATCATCAACCTCACTTTCTTGAATCTTGTTTTCTTTGCAAAAAGGCTTTGGGAAACCAAATAGACATCTTCATGTACAAAGTCATTGATCAATTTCCTTAATCCATCTTATTATTCCCTTAAGTAGTAGACTTGATAAGAAAAATTCTTTGATATGCTTTTGATTAGATATATTTTTCCATTGCAGAGGGGACACACCGTTTTTGTAGTGAAGAGTGTAGGTGAGAAAAAATTGAAATTATGAAGCAAAGAGAAGAATATGAACATTGCTTTGAGAAAAAAAGGAGCAAAGAAAATCTGCTTTTTTTTTTCCATACAAGGAAGGTTGCTGCCGCTTAATTAGAACATAGAAGTTGAAACTGATAGTTAAATTTCAAAATTCAGTATAAATTATAAAATAAAAAAAAGAAAAAAGAAATAGGCTTATATTAAAATGGGTGGATTCTAGGGTGAGGGTCCAATTAGGTCCCTCACCGGTGAACCACGAGAAAAACACCAATAGATTAAATAGGTGGTTCAGATTTATTTAAATTAAAAGAGGGAACATGTAGAACTGCTCACATTCAATCATATCCTGTAATGGTTTTACCCTGTGTTACAATTCGTGTAGAAATTCTTCCCATAATCAGATAACTGCTCTTCCCCTCAAACCATCAAATTTGTAAATCAAATTACATGAACCCTAAACTTAAAATAAAAAAAATTCTTCTTCTTCAAACACCAATTCCCCTAAGAGATAACTGGGCTAATGCAGACAACTGAATTAGATGTCACTTATAATGTATATTCTTCATCGAGTTGCTTTTGTATATGTAAAAGAATTAGTATTTGCGATGGAGCCGTTCTAGCGGGGTTATTTTGGAGGAATTGGAACAATTAGTGTTTATGTGAAGTTCCAATCAAAAGGCTACATATTCATGCTGTTGGTAATTGTGGAGGAACGTTTGTGTTCGTGTAGAATGGTACATCCACTGTGTGTATGACTGAAATTAAACACTGTTTCTGCTGAAGGTTCATGTAATTTGATGGTTTGAGGGGAAGAGCAGTTATCTGATTATGGGAAGAATTTCTACACGAATTGTAACATAGGGTAAAACCATTGCAGGATATGATTGAATGTGAGCAGTTCTACATGTTCCCTCTTTTAATTTAAATAAATCTGAACCACCTATTTAATCTATTGGTGTTTTTCTCGTGGTTCACCGGTGAGGGACCTAATTGGACCCTCACCCTAGAATCCACCATTAAAATGGGTAAAAATTCAAGTTCTAAAACAAAATTTAGAGGTCAATATATGTTAAAGTCTTTTTTCCCATAAGTTTTTCCTTTCATTAAGAATTTCCCGGTTGTTTTGGATCAAACAAATATTTTCTCACGTAAAAATCACAACATGATTAAGGATGGCAGTGCTTGGTGTTCCTTGTCATTAAGATACACCGACAACACCAAATTCTTTTTTCAATTATCACTTTCCTTATTCTCTATCTTCTCTCCATCACCATCCTCTTTCTATGTTCAGAGAATACACTACAAGCACTATACAAAAGCATCCTCAAGTTTTGGCCTCCATTAAAGCTTATAAATACAATAAATACCCTTATAAAAGTATAGATATACTTCTCCCAACATTATTAACATTCAGATGGGCACTTCATGTCTCATTATTTATACTAACGTTCATATGGACACTTCATGTATGTTTTTTTACTCTTTTTATTGTGCTAATACATATAAATTATGAATAATAGTTTTTATGAAATTTTGATTTTAATTCAAATTATATGCAGAAATATTTTGCACTTTCATAATGTAACAGATTATACTTATCTTTTTCAATTACATCAGCAATATAGCAAATATAATACAAACTCTTGTCTTTTTAAATCACACAAACAATATAACATTCTTGTAAACAAATTTCGTTAAAGGTATGATTGGAAATGAAAAAATACAGCAAAAAAAACAATGTATTCTCCTGTAGATTCTATAGATATACTTGACAAGTTCGTAACGAGATATACGTGGAAAAAAAAAACAAATACTAACGAGATATGCTTACTAAACCCTAGTTTTTTAGGTTTTCCATCCAAGTCGGTCCCCTTAACACAACACAACAAGCATCTCAATTCAAACTAGGAACGAAGATTCTCACATTCAGCGTCTTCTACAACAACCAAGTAATTTTCTTTTGCAGGTTCTACTTGCAATTTTAAGTTATTCAATTTTGTTACCCGTTTAACTATAATTGCTTCCTGTGGTGTATCTTAGCATCATGAAATTAATACAATTAATCAATTATAGTTTTTGATTGATTATGCTTTTAATTTAATTATAATTCTGGTGTGTGTTCATTACTAATTGCAGTAGCAATGAAGAGGAGGTCTAAAAAGCCCAAGATTGAGTTGCCTGATTGTATTTTATCGATCATATTTTCAAAGTTAGGTTTGAAGGATTTGGTGAAAACCAGTGCATTGTCCAAGCGGTGGCTTCAGGAATGGAGATTAAGGATGGACCAAAACTTTGATCTCCAAAACATGTTTGACCTTCGCTATAATACAGTTCAAGAGTTACCAAAAAGCCTTCCACTGTTTCAAGGGTTTCAATCTGAATTTGCCAAAAGATTGGATCAATTCATGCTGCATTATCAAGGCGATATGATTAGTTCAATCCGAGTAAATTTTCCATTAGGTGATGAATATAGATCTGTCATTGGTAGATTGATTTCCCAAGGAATCACTAAGGGAGCCAAAAGTATTGAACTTCTATTGTCATATGAAACAAACGATAGTGATTTTGTTGTGGAAATAAAGCCATACAAATTTTCCTTGACTCGCTTATCTCACACTGATTCTCTGACGAATCTGCATTTACAGAAGTGCTGCCTAGTAGCACCTATGGAATTCTCTGGTTTGAAGAATTTAAGAACACTTGTGTTGCATCTAGTTGATGTGGAGCGGGATATGCTTCATGGCATATTTTCCAACTGCATCCATCTTGTAGACTTGACCCTTGATGATTGTAAGTTCAATTTTGACTTGGAACTTTGTGGATTGAAGAATTTGAGAACTCTTGTGTTGCATCTAGTTTCAGTGAAGCAAGATATGCTTCATGGTTTGTTTTCCAATTGCATCCATCTTGTAGACTTCACCCTTGATGGTTGTAATTTCAACTCTGACTTGGAAATAAACAGTTCAACATTGTTAAATTTGAACATTGTTAACTGTGGGTTTCATATGGGAGTGAGGAGGAATATAGATATCATTGCATCAAATCTCTCATCCATTGAATACTCTTTCAATTGTAATTATCCAATACATAGAATGAACATTGAGGCTCATATGTTATCCAAGTTTAGCTACAGAGGTAGTCAAATTTCTAGCTACGACGGTGGCCAAATTTATAAGGCTTTTGGGTTTTCTGGACTGAAAAATGTGACGACGATTATATTTGATGGGCTCCGTGAATGTCTCCAATCTGCTGTTGTTATGCTTTTGTTTTCTCAATGTCTCCAACTTGAGAATGCCACCTTTAAGAACTGTCGGATCATAAATAATTTGAATATTGTCAGTCCAAAGTTGCGTCATTTGAAAATAATTGAATGTGACTATAACCATATCTATCCTCACAACATAAACATCAGTGCATTGAATCTCTCATCCTTTGAATATAGTGGTCAGGCGACGAGATATATCTTTGTTACGGCTCCAAAGTTATTGAAGGTTTTTTGGAATGCAGCTAAAAGAGAGAAAAATCCAGATCCCTTTGGTCCAATTGCAAGATTACGACATATTGAGAATTTAGTTATGATCTTGAGTACTTCACAGGTGAGTTAACCAACCATGTTTAATTGTTAAGATTTATTGTTTATATGTAGGTTGTCAACGCGTAGCGGTTGGTCCCAAATTTCAAATGGTGGTGTGGTGCATTGCGGCCTCGCTTCTATTCAAATATTTATTTATTTATACATTATATAATTAAGGGTTAAATATATTTTTAGTCCTTATATTTTGCGCCCCTTTGAAAAATAGTCCCTATATTTCATTAAATGTTTTTAAAAGCTTCACATTTTATCTCCCTTATCAAAATTAGTAGCTGATGTTAATTCTCTAACGGACTGCTGATGTGACAATTAGTGGAGCCCAATTATTTTTGGGTTAAATATGTTTTTGATCCCTACATTTTGCGTGACTTTGAAAAATAGTCCTTACATTTCAATAAATGTTTTTAAAATTCCTAAAATAATAAGGACTATTCTTCAAAGTCACGCAAAATGTTGGGACTAAAATCATATTTAACCCTAAAATAATTGTGACCCACTAACTACCACATCAGCGTTCCGTTAGAGAATTAACAGCAGAGACTAATTTTGATAACGAAGATAAAATGTGAGGATTTTAAAAACATTCAATGAAATGTAGGATTATTCTTCAAAGGGGTGCAAAATGTAAGGATTAAAAACATATTTAACCCTATAATTAATTAAGTGTGAGATGAATAGAAATTTAGAAGAAGAGTGAGAGAAAGTGAATGAATAACTATGTAAAACTTTATTGAATGAAGGAGTTGTGAAAACTCATGATAAAATACATAGATAGTGCAATAACCCTTTTATATAGAATGGGTTATGCTAACTAACTATGGTTACTTGATAGTAAACGCTATGATCAAGTTAATCTCTAATTAATTAACTAACTCAATCTTATCCAACTAACTTTTATCTGAAAACTATCTTCTAACAAAGTTGTACTAATATAAAGTGTATACAATACTAACACAACTATACACTAGACTAGTGAACCTATGCATCTTCTGTGGTTCCTCTGGGCAAATCCTATCGATGATCCTCTAGAGTGATCCTATAGAGTACATCCTCGAGTGCATAGTTTAGCACAAGTAACTAACAGCCTATAGTTTGGATAATACAACCAATAAATTTATGTTATACCAAAATGAGCAGAATTGTCCCTTACTTGACATAAAGAAACTTACAATCAAGAACAAAATGATCAATATGATCCGAGGAAGTTTTTCCATTAAACCAATCAACTCCCAATTTTGCATCAAATTCAGACAATACCGTTATTATGGTTTGCTGGTTCAGCATTATATCCTAATACCAACATCAAAGATAACACATTTGCACTTTTTCTTCTACATTCATAGTTTAGTCTTGATTATTCACTGTATTCCAATCACTCAAGAAGTTGAGTTGTTTCTCTCGACAAAAGCTTTTTCCTATTGTTTGGTTCTTTTAAATGCATTGTTACAGTCATGCTATGTCGTGTCAGACTCGTTCTGCGTTGCAAGGAGACAATCTTAATATGCGACGATTGAGAGTTGTTGTGGACTTGTGGCTGCAAATTGCTGCTCCATAGGGTTCTACCAAGACACCAGGGCTGTTTGCTGCTATTGATTGCCTAGGTTTCTTTTGATTATTTGAGTCACTAGTTGCTTTTAATCCACTCTAAATATTACTATTGCAAACAGGTAGCAGAATTAAAGAAGATCTTGGTTAAATTTCAAAATCTTAGACAATTGGAGTTATTTATCGAGGGAGCGTATGATCCTAACAAAGACTACTTTTGGATTTTAGATATTGCAATGTCTTCTCGGCATCTTCAAAAACTTTCTCTTACCGTGAGTAATTCAACTCTTTATTTCTTTTGTTGTTCACTTTTTATTTAAAGTGTTATGATTTAATTTTTTTATGAATAATAGTTTTCTAAAGAATTACTCGCTTTGTTCCTAAAGAATTATAGTATTATGATTGTTATTTTTCAATTTTCAGGTTAAAAATCTACATTTGGAAAATTCACACATGAGTGGATTTAATAGGCGAAGGAGAAGCTATGCAAGATTTTTTCATAATGATTTGAAATATGTAGAGTTACGTGGTTGTGTTTGCTCCAAAAATGTAATTGAGTTAGCTACTCATCTATTAAGGAAAGCAAATTCTCTTAAGCAAATTACTTTCAGTTCTCGTGACAAATTCTATACAGGTGATGGTGGATGGACTAATGACTCGGATGGTTGTTGTTGGTTTGAAGGGAATCTTATTCATAAGATGCTTAAAGATGAAGTACATGAACAATGTCAGCTTATAATTTTCTAGTGTTATTTTGTTTATTTATAATGACTTTTGTAGTGGTATTAATCAAATTAATTCCTACAAACATTGTATAATTTACGTTGATATGAATATATGATGGAATTATTGTATTGTTAGACATGTTGGTCTTGTTAGGCTAAACTTTCTTTTTTATTGTTGAAAGATCTTATAAATATAAGTGTTTATCATATAACACACAAATGTATAATCTTCAATTAGAATTAAGACAATCTTTAAAGTAATTAGCTTTGTTGTTGTAGCCTTTGACGAATACTTGTTCACCAAGAAAACTGACCAGGGAACTGGTGTGTGGTAGAAGGATTCAGTTGCGGAGTTTTAACTGGTGGAAGGTGCTTGTGTAAAAAATGCTTTTTGAGTTTTTCTTGGTCGATTTAAACTAGTTGCACAATGTGAGTGCAATATTTTTAACTTGGGTTTCAAGCATAAGACTTGATGCTTTAGCCGTGCAATCAAGCTGGTCGGACTTAGGTTTGACTGTAGGGGGTCGAGCTTGGTCTGATAGAGGCATTGATGTATATAGATCCAGATTTTCATAGGAACTCTATAAGCCTGAAGCTCAGGTATCCTAGAAACTTTGGATTGGTTCTTTGTGAGACATGTTTTTGTACCTCTATTTCTTAAAAATATCAATGCATATGATATTTGCCAAGGAGTCTTGGTTGTCAGATGATATATATTTGGATGTATAAATGTGCAAAATTACACTCTTCCGTGTAATCTTTCTTATTATCAAGGCTCGTTTTTATGAATGAGCTGGTTAATTATTTTTGATAAAAATGTGGTGGTTAATTAAGGAAGTTTAAGTTCCACAAGGGATTAGGAGTAATCTCTATAGTCAAACACTCTTTGTTTATGAAGATGGTTTATGCAAATGGAGACTTCTTTCACTATAATATATTTTACTTTCTATCTTGTGTTATTTTTACATGTTTTGTGTAAGAAAATATTTCTGTGAAACTAATTTTATTTTAGTAACAATTTATCTTTGTGGATCAATTTCCATGATTCACATGTAATTTCTTCTGGTAACTACAAAACCAAATGCAAGGAAACTTATGATACTGGTTTCCTTTGCACAACGAGCATCTAGTAGGGCCACACTCACTACAAGAAAAATGGGTTTTAGCATCAGCAGAAAAATAGGCAAAAAGTAGACGCTAATAGCATCAACAAAAGTGACGACAGTAAAAGCCTTGAAGCTAAACACTAGCATCCAACTGAAGCAAAAATAGCATCTACAAACGTGGATGCTAAATTTGAGGCTAAATGGGTATGAAAAGTGTATCTAAATGCAGACGCTACTTTAGCATCTACAAACGTTGATGCTAAATTTAGCATCAACACAGTGTTGATGCTAAAATTAAATCTGATAAACAAAATTTGGCATCAACATAGTGTCAAATAAATGCAGATGCTAATTTGATGATTTTCTAAATAATAACATCCACAATAGCATCTTGTTCACTGATGCTAATCCACCTGAGTGTATGCTATTATTTTTGTTGGTTAACGACCACCAACCAGGCTTACACAATAATTTTTAAGATTTAATAATAATAAATTAAATTAACACTTAGAAGTTGAGGCATCCAACGAAATAACAATCA
>Ga0228711_1010163_pt1 | contig 12478 bp, 12 predicted proteins | sample MedpolnodulmetaG_2_FD_177996 | JGI IMG/M metagenome (GOLD analysis project Ga0228711, IMG submission 177996) | Root nodule microbial communities from Medicago polymorpha collected in Santa Monica, California, United States - brown nodules | ecosystem: Host-associated > Plants > Roots > Nodule...
ATATGACAGATGGTCAGAACTTCAGCTGGATTTGAATCCTACTGAGAGGTTCTTTAAGAAAGAAGAAGATGTTTCTTTTGTTCTTTTGAGGCAATCGGAAAAGAAAGAAATTGCTAATATAGTCAAGATAAGTATGTATTTACAAAATACTGTCTCAATTCATCCTATTTCATCCGATCCAGGATGTGATGGGGTTGCGAAAGATGAGCTTTATAGTTCCGATTCATTGTTGAACAAAAATAGACTTTTTTGGTTATTTCATCTATTCCATGACCGGAATAGGGCATGATACTTGTTACACCATGATATGGCAAATCTATTCAATCTATCAATAACTAAGCCGGATCTAGTGTATGATAAGAGATTTTCTTTTTATATTGAGTCTTCCGAATTGGAGTGCAAACAAAAATTCATAAATGAGGTCAACTCCAGGGATGAATCAAAAAAGAAATCTTTATTGGTTCTACCAAATAAATCTTTATGGGTTCTACCTCCTCTTTTTTACGAAGAGAATGAATCTTTTTATCCAAACAATACCTATGGATACATAAAAAAACCTATGGAATCAATTCCATCGCAACTTGGAATATGGAATTCAAAGGTATCAAATAGGAAAAAATATTCTTAATCATAGACCTACAAGGAAATACACGATCAACCAACATTTCTCAAATCGGAAGAAAAATAAAACAGAAGAACTGGCCTCTTATTTTGATTTATCAAACCGAGAGATCTATGAATAAAGATCCAAATGCATATAAATATAAATGGTCCAATGGGAGTAAAAATTTCCAGGAACAATTGGACCATTTCATCTATGAGCAGAATAGCCGTTTTCAAGTAGTGTTCAATCGATTTCAAGTAGTGTTGGATCGATTTCAAGTAGTGTTTGATCGATTCCATAGGAATGCATATTCGATTGATTGGTTCGAGGTTATTGAGAAAAAAGATTTGTCCAAGTTTCTTCCATTTTTGTCTAATTCACTTCCTTTTTTCTTTGTGAGTTTCAGTAATATTCCCATTCGTAGGTCCGAGATCCATATGTATGAATTGAAACGTCCCAATGATCCACTCGGGAATCAGCTGTTAGAATCCATAGGTCTTCAAATTGTTCATTTGAAAAAAAGGAAACCCTTCTTATTGGATGACTTTTATACTTCTAAAAAATCAAAATTATCCTTCAATGAAGGAACAATATCAGAAGGAACAATATCACCATTTTTGTTCAAGAAGAGACAAAATTGGATATCATTCCATACTAGATAGAAGAACAAGAAAGAAGAAGAGAAGAATATTACGTTTGGACCATTCCTCGATTTATTAAACAAACCATTCGGCGGTAAAAAAAAAGAGAGATTTATAACCTGAAATCTTTTTATAACATGGATTTCTCAATGATATCCCACAATTTCTCAACGATATCCCACGATCAAGAGAATTGGCGGAATCCCCTTAAACCATTTCATAGAAGTTCATTGATATCCTCTTTTTTAAAAGCACCTCGACTTGGATTTGAATTATTCAAGAACCATGAGGATCTCAAATTCAAGTTAAAGATGATGTATTTTTTTTATAATCCATATTGGATTAAGACTCAATCTGATGAAAAAGCTTTTCCTGGGATATCTTTACGATCCGAAAAGGGGAAAAACATAGTCCTTGTTTAACAAAAGATTCTAAGAAATCTTTACGATCCAAAAAGAGGAAAAAACACAGTCCTTGTTTAACAAAATGCTTTGAAAAAGGGCCGATGTATAGAAACAGAAATAGTGTTTTTTTCAACTCTCTCAAAATTGAAGCAGTTCCACCCATATATAATACAATTGTTACTTACCCAGACACGAATATCTAAATTTAATATTTTTAGATATTTTTTTAGACCTATTGGCGATACTATGTAGGAGTCCTAAATTTCAACAATTTGTATCCATTTTCATGATCTTAGGGATGGATCCAAGCGAATTCTTCAGGAAAAATTGTGTCTTTCACCACGGAATCCTATAAGTGAGATTTCGATGAAGTGCTTAGATAATTTTCTTGTGCACGTGTGCGAAGATATTTTGGAAAATGAGTCACCATTGATATCGACACATTTGAGTGAGTTCTTCGTTTTAATCCTTATCCTTCTTCTTGTTACCGGATATCTCGTTCATACACATGTTTTCTTTGTTTCTCGATTCTCTAAGGAGTTACAAACAAAGTTCGAAGAAGTCAAATCTTTGATGATTCCATCATACATGATTGAGTTGGAAAAACTTCTGGATAGGTATCCTGTATCAGAACTGAATTCTTTCGGGTTAAAGGATATGTTTCTCATTGCTCTGGAACAATTAGGAAATTTTCTAGATGAAAGACGAGGTTCGGCTTCTGCTGGCAACATGCCAAGGGGTGGTGGTCCCGCTGATGGGGTCAAATCCATATGTTCGAAGAAGAAAGATTTGAATCTCATCGATCTCATAAGGATTATACCAAATCCCATCAATCGAATCGCGTTTTTGAGAAATACTAGACATTTAAGTGATACAAGGAAAGCGATCTATACCTTGATAAAAAAAAAAAAGTGTGAATAGTGATTGGATTGATGATAAAATAGAATCCTGGATCTTGAACAGTGATTTCGTTTTTGATAAAGAAAGGGAATTCATGGTTCAGTTCTCTACCTTAACGACAGAAAAAAGGATTGATCAAATTTTGTTGAGTCTGACGAATAGTGATCGTTTATCAAAGAATAACTCTGGTTATCAAATGATTGAGCAACCGGGAACAATTTACTTATGAAATTTAACTGATATTCATCAAAAGTATCTACTAAATTATGAGTTCAATACATCCTGCTTAGCAAAAAGACGGATATTCCTCGCTCATTATCAGACAATCACTTATTCAGAAACCCCATGTGCGGCTAATCATTTGGATTTCCCATCTCATGGAAAACCCTTTTCGCTCCGTTTAGCCCTATCCCCTCCTAGGGGTATTTTAGTGATAGGTTCTATAGGAACTGGACGATCCTATTTGGTCAAATATCTAGCGACAAACTCCTATGTTCCTTTCATTACAATATCTCTAAACAAGTTCTTGGATAACTATCCTAAATGTTTTGATATTACTGATATTTTTGCTGATGATGATGATGACGACCTTTTTGATGATAGAGAGGGTACCATTTACAGTCTTTTACCTAGGAACGAAGATAGTTGCTATAATTTGGATGGGTATGATAGTGACTATCTCGACCATCACTATGATAACCATTTGGAGTTTCTAAGTATGCAGGATCCGATACCTTAGGATATCATACCGGAAATAGATCGATTTTTTTCTCACGCTTCAATTCGAATTAGCAAAAGCAATGTCTCCGTGCATAATTTGGATTCCAAACATTCATGATCTGGATGGGAATGAGTCGAATGACTTATCCCTAGGTCTATTAGTGAACTCTCTTTCCAGGGATTCTGAAAAATCTTCTACTCGAAATATTCTTGTGAATGCTTCGACTCATATTCCCCAAAAAGTGGATCCCGCTCTAATAGCTCCGAATAAATTAAATACGTGTATTAAAATACGAAGGCTTCTTATTCCACAACAAATATAAGCGAGTTATTTCGCTTATGGCGAGTTTCTTCGGGTCTGTAGGGCAGAATTTGAGTTTTTGACCCCAAATTGCTCAAATTCGATCATGTAATGCACATTACATTTCCAGCAACTCATAAAAACATCAAAGATCATCATACATGGCAATATTAACAGAATCACAACAAATCAATGGCAAAAGGGATACTAAAGTTCTTAGATCATTTCTAATAATTAACATCTCTAACATAAGATACACACAAACCAAGTATAGGGAAGCTATCTAAGAACTCACTCAGCATGATTCTTGTAATTCCTTCAAGGTCCAAGCTTCCCAAAATCAAACCCTAGCTTCTTCATATCATAGTATGAGGAAAGGATGTGGAAATCAAGCTTAATCCCAAGTTTGACATTGCTCCTCTAGTCATGAAGAAACCACAACATGCACATAATCATCAAGGAATGAAGATTCATGATGGATTGGTGAAGGTAGAAGGAGAGGGGTGGTTCTAGAGAGAAGGGGGAGATAATTCTTAGCTCTCAAATGTTTAGAGAGATAAGTGATTAACATGAATGAATAGTTTTGGTCCAAAACTTACTTATATAGGCTCCCCATGAAAGTACCATATTGCCCTTGGTTCTAAGCGTGATTAACTTGACACTGATAATTGAACTTGTGCTTGATTGACATTGCATGATAGTATCTTCCTTCATATCTATCTTCCACATACACTTGTCCTCGGACAAGTTCGATTGATAATTTCCAATAACTGATGAGTGGGATATTACACTCTACCCCCCTTAAAGAAATTTCGTCGTAGAAATTTAGAGATTACTTAACCACTACTGCGATTAACATATAACATCTTTGGTTCTAACTCCATGGTGTTCGATTATACATGATCAAAAGGGTTCGAAGTATACTTCCTTGACCAAAAACATGTAACATATCCTGAATTAATCCACATATTATCAACTCTTATCTTCTTAATTCTGAAAGTCGTCTCAAAATTTAAAATTATCTTGAAATACCGTGATTTAAACTTATCCTAGTTGCGAGCTTGACTAGTTACCTCGGGTCTGTAGCCTACCCGCTTAGCAGTAACTAGTCGCATAATTAACTTATCAATAACTGAAACACTCATGATTTGTCTTTCTACTGGGGTCCTAATGGAATCCAGGTCTGCCTTGCAGTGCTTACTTGCGTCTGAAGTATCATTATGTCCATGTGCGTACTCAATACATCTCTGCCATAACCATATTTGTCGAACTGATAGTTTGTTGAATCGATACTTCGGGGTGTCTGAGTAGGTCCACATAACTTGAACACAATCCCTTAACTATGAATAACCTCTGAAATTCCTAACTTAGGCGTAACTTACAAGAACACACGGTCTTCCTTGCTGAATTTTAAGGCTTTTGCCTCTTACCTGCACAACTTATCTGACGACTCTGCGAAATTCTTGTCTCTTCTCAGAGTCTTAGGAAAACTTCCAAACCTTGTCTTAAATTTTACACCAAAGAATCCATGGGTAACTTATACAAACTTGACATGGAGAAAACAAAATATACACGCTAATACTCCTGACAATCATTAGTATGTCCCTTAATTCACATATTCTTACAATTCCTGACTTAGACCACTTGTACTTGATCACTTTCAACAAAGTTCTGAACATCTTGTACGAACACTATTGTTAACCTTGTTAGCCTTAACTTTCACATAACCATCTCACAGGGTTTAGCATATTACTTAAACATCGTATACACGTTCATACTTTCAAGTGCCATGCCTTGTTAAATAATAACAATACTTGTCTGACACTTTTGTTTCACGAAAACTTTAAATATTACCATATGGGTCCTTGGAATGAATAGGTGCATAATTTTAAAGAAACATCATGAAACTGAGCCCATAACGGCACTGCAGAACCACAGGACGAGTCAACACATTTTGGAAAGTTGTGCAACTCACCCCAAGCTCGCTCATGGCGAGTTGGCTCTAGAGTTTGCACGCTTTAAGCGAGTTTATTTGCTTATGGCGTGTTCCTTCAGTTTCAAAAATGTAAGAAAAAATCGTGTTTTAACATAAAATTCAATCCCAAGTCCCATAACGCACACCTTACCTCTAGGAGTCATAAAATCATTGTGCAACAATATTATGGCAAGTATCATTATCACTTAACAAGCATGGCATTAGAGGTATGAATAACATCGTGCAAAAATTACGAATCATATCTTCTTTCATAGTAGATCTCTTAACTTCAAAAGTGGTTTCTCCCATGTTCTTCTGTAACTCGTCTACATATCTCGGGCATACAATTATTGCATAACATAGATCATGAAGGATTTTTTACTCACATGACGACATTTCTTTCCTCTATTCCATGACTACTGAACCTGAATCTTCAGAACTTCATATACGGATAAGGCTCCGTCATTATTAACCTTTTGCTAAGTAGTGTTTCCTCATTTCAGATATCTGTTATTACGTTTTCGTTTCGTGCATAATCCTTTCTAGTCGACTGATATTCTCATGTGTACTCTAAAATTTACAGAACTGAATAACCCGATTGCCATGCTAGAGACGATTCCAATTTCTCTTGTCTTACTTAAATAAGGACATGTCCTTCATACCCTTACTACATCTTTCATCTACTAACTGAGTCCCATCACTTTGAACTTGATGCTTCAAAACTTCTTACTCATTTCTTATTGCTTCCCTTTGGAAACCGTACTTGCTGGTTCTGACATTACTTATCATATCTCGTGATAATTCTTATTCCAAAGTTCAAGGCATTCGTGAATCTCGTGAAAACCTTTACCGTCCAATCTCTGTTGTGCCACTCTGATTCATCGGCTAACTTTAGCCACAATCATTAATATGTAGAGACTAGTGAAATTCACACTCTCTCTACCACATGGTTATCAACTTCTTGAATTATACTTATGAATCCACATTCTGCGATCAAATGGAACTACCTTGCACTTCTCGTCACTTCCTACAGTTAATTCACATGGCAGACTTATCATGTACTCGTATTATCTTCCCTTGAACAAATATTACATACTTGACAGTTGAGTTTACTTCCTGATGAAGAGGCACTTATACTTAGAATTCTTCCTGAGCAATCTCGATTCTTAGAACACGTCATAACTATTAGGCCGCTTCGTAGTTCCAAGACAACTTGCAGAGGTTTATCAATCGTGGACACACATACTCTTGATTACTTAACTTCTACTTGATTGCAAATTGAGGTCTATACATGCTTTTTTTTCAAATGTACTTGTGTCTTATATGATGAGGTGTGTTGATGAAAAAAAAATCAAGAGTGTATTGTGACAATTAGAGTTGAGTTTGAGTTTGCTTGACTTGAGTTTCAATCTTTTGATATCTCACCGTGTTTTGGTTTCAAGTGAAAAATAAATTATAATGAGAAACTTCTAAGTTTTTTGGTTTAATCATTTCCTTTCATTTCGTGTTACAAGGTCCCTGACTTTTGGTGTGTGTGACAACATAATTGTTGAGGCATATCAATTTTTTTCTTGCTTGGTGGTTGATATAAGTGCAAGTAGTTTTGAGGGAGAGAAGAGAGAAGAGAGAAAAATGATGGAGAGAAGGTTTGAGGTAGAGAAGGGAAGTCAGGAAAAAAACTATTTAGAAAAGACAAAAGGTAACTCTATATCTTCTATTCATAGAGTAATTAATTTTAGGCTTAATTGCACTTTTTCCTCCTATCTTTTGCTAATTGTGCGATTTTGCACCCCCTCTTTTTTTTTGAGCGATTTTGCACCCCATCCTTTTGCCCCCCTTTCTGATTTTGCACCCCATCTTTGTGTTCAATTGCACTTTTCCCCCCTATCTTTTGCTAATTGTGCGATTTTGCACCCCCTCTTCTTTTTTCTGAGCGATTTTGCACCCCATCTTTTGTCAGTTTTCCCCTCTTTTAAGGATGATTTTGAACAAAACACAATTGGCAAAAGATGGGATGCAAAATCGCTCAAAAAAAAAAGAGGGGGGTGCAAAATCGCACAATTAGCAAAAGATAGGGGGAAAAGTGCAATTAAGCCTTAATTTTAAGATTTATGTTTTGATTTCATCTTCTATTTTAAGACTATGCCTTCACTGTGAATAAATTGCACCAATTTTTAAAATATCGAATTAAGCATTATTGATGCTCCGCACCACCTCCCTCAAGTCCAATTCAAAATATACACTATCCAGCTGAAGATCTAATTCATTGCAAAACTATCAACAATTAAAAATGCACAGCACTTCTGATGTGTACATTCATGTAGTTGTCTAGCCTTTTGATATTGTTAAATACTATATGGTTCATTAGCATGAAAACTCTCAGCTTCAGGCTTATAAGTATCTAACTCAGCCTTAGGTATCTACTAAAAAATAGATGCTCCAATTGACATATGGTGCAGAGCAAGGGATTGATGATTAAGAGGGTATCAGTGAAAGTTTTTTTAGGCTCAATTTATGTGTTACATAAACAGTTCTGGTAGTATTATGTTATTAGCATAAGTATTGGAATACACTTATGAAATGCAGCCAAAATCCAACTTGTCAAACTAAGGTTAGAATATCGACTAAGAAATTGTTCATATTTAGTGTCCAACAATGTCTCGAATAGAATTACTTCGTATAAAAGAACCGGTTTCTCTATTTTCTTATTCAAAGTTCTGCATTCAACCAAAAACATTAGAGCTTGCTTATCAAAAAAATAAATTATAGGGAATATTTTGTCTTGGCTTGGCTGTTTAGGATAGAGAATATTAAGTTCATGTGATGTGAAATGTTAATATGTTTGTTAATGATTTCTCCCTCCAAATCGGGGCTGAACTGAAACTATTTATCGATTTTTATTTTCTTTCCTCCTTATTGGTGGTAGATTTCAATGTTATGGATTTTTGTTTGTGATTTTGCATTTTTCTAAAATTGATCTTGTAGGCTTTGTTCTTTATTGATTTTTTGTCTATTGGTTCCTTTTTTTTTCTTTGTTTGTGTGATTTCTGTTTGGTTTGATGTTCTAATGTATAGTTCTGATCCTGTTTGGTGGTTTGGATAGATTATCCTTTTCCTTGAAACTCATTCACCGATCAAGTAAGAATATTGAAGATATGGGTGATTTTTTGTCTATTGGTTTGTTTTTTTTCTTCTTTGTTTGTGTGATTTCTATTTGGTTTGATGTTCTAATGTGTAGTTCTGATCCTCTTGAATTTTTTTGGTAAACTGTCCCCGATAGGAATTTAGTAAAGGAGATTCATTTCTATTTAAAACAGTACCAAATTTGATGCAACTCATTATGTAGACAAATTTGCCACTAAGTTTGAGAATATTTTTTAGGGATTTATTCAGTTCCAGTGGATTTTCCTGGCTCTACATAGCATAAAGCAATGAAGGGTGCATCTGAAATTAGGAAAGGGATTCAGTTTATGACTAAAGACAAGATTGATGGTTTGTCAAAAGGGAAATTAAGTTATGGATGGTTTATTAGCACATATAGTTGATGCTGAGAAAAGTGGAAAATATGTGCCTAAAATTGAAATAAGCAATACCATCATGGGGTTGATGAATGCTAGCTACATCTCAATAGGCACCACTTTGGCTTTTATGATCAAACACATCGGGTTAAGTCCTGATATATACCAAAGAATCATATCAGGTAATTTAAAATAGAAATTATACTATAGTATATATGCTTATGTTTCATTTTTAATTAATGTTTATATATAGGCACTAAATTCTGCTTTTTTTATTTGAATGGTAGATATTAAAAGATCCTCAAAAGAAAGTGGTACATCAGAGAGCACGAGACTATACTCTGCTGCACCAGGAGCATTCAGAGAGGCTAAAACAGATATCACCTATGAAGGCTTCACCATTCCAAAGGGATGGAAGGTACCTCTAAATTGAATTGATCATATAAATCAGGAGGAAACCTAGGAATAATATCATAGCTATAAACAATTCTGTAAAACTTAACATTGTTATCTTTCAAATTCTTCTCCATGTATTCAGCAAATATGTCATCTCCAACTCTTGGTTTACCAAATGTGTAAACCCCTTGAAGCCTCTCCAAAAGAAATATCTCCTCATGCAACATCAATATTGCAAAGAGCTCCACCTAGACTGTGACCACTCAATATAAACTTTGCTTTATCATTTCCCTTTCAATGTTTCTTTAGTAAATCTCTAAAGAAGTAGTAAGCTTCAAGTGTATGCCTATGATTTGTTTCAATTTGTTTAGGCCACCCCATGTTGCTTCTCTGTAAACCTAAGGCTTTCATGAAACCAGCATGAGTTTTTGCAAGTCCAGGAAGCTCCAACCATGATATATCACAATCACCAGCCCATTGATCGTTTAGCGTTTATTCTTCTCACATTTTTCCTTCACTTCTTATATCCATGGTTTGATATAGTTTATTTATTTTGTATATCCAATTCAGGAAAAAATAACTAACATGCTTGCTTCTTTGTAATGTTTCTAAGGAAGCCCTATTCAAATAAATATGCCTTTTTTTAATTTATCACATATATATGATTTAATACATCTTATTTTAGTTCAAAATACATTGCTAATTATATCACATCAAATAAAATCTCACAAATATGAATCTCTATCCTGCAAATGCCTAACAAGATTTCAGGAAGAGTGGAAAAAGAAAGGTACAAGAGAAATACACTCAAAAGAAACAAACGTAGCTCTGCTATTGCTTTTCCTGAGATAGAAGCTCTAAATCAAGGACACTTTGAAAAAGAAGTGGTTGAATGGATGACTAAGAAAGACAAGCTGCAAGTCCTGGTATATTATCGCCACTTTAACATAATTATACCATGATCATTTTATACATAACATTTAATTAACATTGCAATTTGTTTCCTATTTAGCATTTCCCCAATGAAATATCAAAGAGATTTCTAAAAGGAAAGCGGAAAACGATAACACTCATCGACAGCCAAACTCAAAGAAGGTACAAATGTCGCTTGATAACCGCGGAAAGAGCAAGCTACAAAAAGTGCTTAGGTGGCCAATGGTTCAACTTTTGTCGAGAACGAATGTTAGAGGTAGGTGGTAAATTAATCTTTGACCTAGAGAAGCCACCTAAAAATATATATGTTCAGGTTGTTCCCAAATAAGTTTTCGATGTTCATGATCCGCACCTTTGACAGTTGCCCTTAACTATTTTGACTTAGCAATGCTATTTTTTTGGTTGATTTTGTTCAATGTACTATAATTTTGATAACTTTATGACTGTGGCACCTGCTTTTATAATTTTGGCTAAAATGTAATCGTAGTTTGCACATTATTGGTTACTTCATTGGTTCCAATTATTTTAATCTTAGTTATTATGTTGTATTCCTGATCTCCTAAACAGAATTATTTTAATTTGCGCATTTTTTCTTTGCATCACATTCTCTATCGAGTACGTAATTTAACCCGTGCGAAGCACGGGTTTGTAATTAGTTAGAACATTATAAATAGAAAATTTAAGACATCAAGAAGAGTTTAATCTTTATTCAAGTTTCTTCAATGGTAGTTTGCTTTTCATTTGCTCACAAGGATATTACGTTTCTGTCCATTAATTTTATTGGTGTCATATCTTTTTTCTTCATCCATGTATTCTAGTCCATGTGAGAAATGGAATGATTGGAAGAAGACAGTGAAGGAGAAGGATGAAAAAGCTAAATTGATGCGCATTAGAAAAGGGAAAGAGAAAGTGAACATTTTGCTTTTTCAATAATTAAATTTGAGTAAAAAATCATAATAGTTAAATTTAAAATTACAATGATACCCTTTACTTTGACTTTTATTAAAGGAAATAAAGGGTATTTTTTGTCCAACTAAAAAGGTGTTGGGTGCTAACACACACTTTCTATTTTTTAGGTGGGCGTGTTGTAGCATTGCCTATATATATATATATATATGTGTGTGTGTGTGTGAGAGAGTCAAGATCCGTTGACACCAAATCTTAAATGTATATTTCATTTAATCCAACGACTCATAATTAATTCATGATTCTATTAATTATGTGAGTATCCTTTTTCTAATCACATACTATTTTTATTTTTTTCAATCATTAAAAAACATGGTCATTTTCTTCTGGAATTTTCTTTTACGATGATCCCACACCCAACCATCTTAATATTATTCTTGTAAGCATCTTTACCCCCTTAGTTAATTCTTGCGGATCGATTCCAGGCCATAAGACATATTATACCAAATTTATGAAAACAATAGCAACCTGAGAGGAAGTTAGTGAATCTAAGATTCTACGGGTATTTTTGATGAGTTTTATTGTATTTGTGGGATTTTAGGTTTGGCAATTTGTGTAGGGGCCGAGGTTCGAACCCCAGACACTCCACTTATTCATCTTAAAGGTGAATTTCTCTAGCCACTAGGCTACTTGACCAAAAAAAATAATATGTCTTTTCTATTGTGCAAATGCGAAGAATTGCGAACAATAGTTTTTATGAAATTTTGATTTCAATTATTTTAATTTGATTAAAAATTTGGTATATGCTGTATAGATATTATATATTTTGTACTTTCATTTTATAACTGATTTTTTCAATTATACCACCAATATATAACAAATATAATATAAATTATTATTATTTTGAATATCAACAAAATAACATTCTTATAGTGATATTGTTTAAGGTTATAATTGAAAAGGGAAAAATCAGCCGAAAATCATGTAATTTCTTTATATTTCTTATCTTTTGTTTTTTTTTTAATTCTTTATTTACTTGGAATGTTTTTAACTAATTTGTATCAACGTAAATACCACTCTTGCTCAATAAATATGTCTTTTCTTAATTTTTTTTTTTTTGAAGAGATCAAAATGGAATATATTAACACAGGCGATGTAAACCCATCAGTACAAGGCATAC
>Ga0228711_1010165_pt1 | contig 12478 bp, 4 predicted proteins | sample MedpolnodulmetaG_2_FD_177996 | JGI IMG/M metagenome (GOLD analysis project Ga0228711, IMG submission 177996) | Root nodule microbial communities from Medicago polymorpha collected in Santa Monica, California, United States - brown nodules | ecosystem: Host-associated > Plants > Roots > Nodule...
TTGTTTGTATAATACTTGTGCTGATATAAATTTATTTCTTTGTGTTTGCAGGGATGGACTTTGGCACACTTCACGAACATCATTCTGAGGATTGAAGATGAGGACCACGACCCTACTATTTCCCCAATTCTAAGTCAATGGAAACCTCCGAGGGGCTTTTCTAATCCTGGACACTACCGAGTTGTCATTGATTCGTTGGACCATTCTAATGTCACCTGGAGACCGTATGAGAGACAACGACACATCACGCCCTTTCAGGACATATGCTGGTACTCTGGATGGAGGACATCACGCCAGCGACAGGATGGTCCGTCACTTGCCAGAGCGGGTTCTTAGGCAATACGGGTATGTCCAGACTATTCCTAGGGCTCCTATAGACATTGAGCTTCTTACGGAAGATGACGTGGCCCATGCCTTCACGGAGTTTGCTCTACATGTCCTCAGCCATCAACAGAGGGGTCATCCGGTTCCGGATAACCAGCCGTGGGCTCATACTATTGTGAACCCCCCTGCGGCCATTCCTGATTACGCAGCTGATGCCCCTCCTCGTCTTGTCCCTCCTTACGAGGAGGTTATTGTTGAGCAGTAGTGGGTCATGCATCCTCCCGACCCATACCAGATCATCATCAACATCATGGCCATAGTGGACGGTGCAATGGGACATCCTGCTGTGTTTCGTAATCCATAGGAGGTTATGCGCTTGATGCAGGGCATACAGTCTGAGTGGAGCATGCTGTAGTAGATGCCAGCTCTGCGGAGGAGGAGTAGGAGTCCACGGGATGGACCAGTATGACTTGTGTAGTTTTTTTTATGACATTTTGTTGGATTTGGTTATAATATTATCACACGTACGCTTTTTGGCGTTTTTTATGACATTATTTGTTATTTTATTCTGTTGTTTTATTCCGTTATTTTTCGTAATATTATTATGAGTTTAATGCTTGATTGAATGAATGATGAAAAATGTATACTTGAATGAATGTATGAAAGGATAATTGAAAAATTAGGGAAAATAGAGGTTTCTGCCTCTTCTGATTTTTTACACAGACTGGGCGTGAGTTAACTCACGCATGTGTTAATGGATACGTGAGTTAACCCACGCAGTTGTTTGCTCTTGCGTGACTTAAGTAGCGCAACGTTAGTTAACTAACACATAGTTTTACACTTGCGTTAATTAACTAACGCAATGGCATTTTCGGTAACACTGCAGGGCGCGAGTTTTGTACTGGGGGGAGAGCAGAAATCAAAGTATTTATACACTCAATCTCTTATTTTGTAAAACTCGATGTGTATTCCACGAATTTAGGATGAATTCATTTCTAAAATATTAAGATTCGAATGAATTTCAATAGAATAAAAGAGTGCACGTTATAAAAAGAAGGGTTAAATATGTTTTTGGTCTCTATAGAATTGAGACCTTTTAAGTTTAGTCCTTATTTAATTTTAATAGTTCTTTTAGTCCTTACAAAAAATTTCTGCACTCAGTATTAGTCCCTACTCAATTCAAATATTTTTAATTTATGCTTAAACTCTTAAGTTTTTGAACAATTTTTACATACGTGTTAAGAACGTTACTAAAAGTTCTTCCGCAAAAAAATATCGCAAAAATTGATTTCTACCTCTAGATTTTGTTACTTTTATCTTCAACTTTTTTTTTTTTGGATTTTATCTTCAACTTTTGTAAATCTAATAAAAAATGTTATAAGCTCCAAGCTCGTGTTGTAAATGCTGTTACTTAACAAGTCTTTGTTTAATTAATTGTCTAATCATGTACGTTAAATATGGCTTCACAAATAGTAGTAGAGCCATGGTGTTCTGTTTTGTTGATCAGGACCATATATACGTAATAGACAATTTGTTTCAGAAAAAGTAACAGACGATAAATAAAAGGACTGCTTACCTGGGATGAGTAAAAACGCTATTAATAATTGTTAGTATCATTTCTTCCATTTCATTTCATGCACTTAAAAGTTAGAGGTAATAACTCCAATATCATTAACTCAGGTGACGACTTGTGGGTCTGCACTGCCAGCCAGCTGACTAACCTCTTTCAACAATGCATTATTCACTATGACAAAAATATAAGCAAAAGTGAATAAAATAAAATTTATGTATTTGGTTTAAAATTTGGCCTAAATATATCAAATGTCTTTGACTTATTTTTGTTTATATTTTGTAACGGAGGGAATATCATCTTTAAACAATTGAAAACATATGATAGTCCACCCTAGTTTTTAGAGAGAAACTTAATCTTATCTCTAGTTTCCCTCTCTCTTCTTCTTCATTCATGAAGATTGTAGTTCAGTTGGTACGTAATTGGACTAATTTCGCAAGAACGTGAGTTGAACTTATGCCGACAACGTGGGGACTTTTTTAGTGTATGATTTGTCATGCCGGTCTTAAGATTTTTTGTACTCCAGACGAATCAATAAACTTGTGTCTTTGTAATTATTCAAATGTCTTTATTTTTGTATTTTTTGTTGGATAAGATTCATTCATAATCAAGGTTATCTAAAAAGATATTTTAAATAGAATTAATCAATGCTTAAAACAATAGAATTAATCAAAACGAATTAAAAAGAAATATATTTATATAATACTAACTAATAACTAAAAATAATAATTTTGGTATCCCAAATAAATTGGTGTATGGGTTTTCGCCCCACTCGTCCACCCTCAGGGCTACCCCCAAATAAATTGGTGTATGGGTTTTCTCCCTACCCGCCCACCCTCAGGGCTACCCTTGTGATTTGTAAGTGTTTTTTTCCGAAGAAACTAAATTAGTCTACCTAAATTGGCACCAGAGATAATCGAACCTGAGACCTTGAGGAGGAGCACACTCCTAGATCCCAAGCCAATACCACTATTGTAAGTGTTCAAAATTTGTGTTTTGAGATCTGCACTAATAAAAAAAGGGTGGTTTTAAGCATCTTGTGATGTTCGTTTGATTCGTTTGATTCACATTGATAGATTAATTCAATCAATTAAGTTTCGGTGAATGATATGAGCGTCAAGTTGTTTCAAACAAATTCAGACGCATGTGTATATTCTGATCACTTTGATTTTGTCACATTTGTAGGCATGTTGCTATTTTATCTTATTAACTTGTGTGTTGTGAGTTTGATTGTAAATTCATCATTTTTACACCTTTTAGTGACCTTTGAATTCATGTTTATTCGATGTATTCTATCAAAACGGATGAATAAATATAAGTTTTAGTAATGAAAATATGATAAAAGTATATATAGGAGAAAAAATGGAATATAATTTCTTTAGTATAGTAGATGGATATATTTGCAACAAAAATATATCCAAAGTAAATACTCTAGATCTTTGAAAATATCTTAAGTTATATTTCCAAATTTAATGATAAAATGACAAATGATATGAGATTATAATAATTTTTATTATTTATTTAAATAATTCATAATATACAAGTATTTTTTTAATTTTATTTACTTTCTAGAAAATGATTTTCAAAATGAGGTACGGTTCCATTGGTAAGGAGTTGACTCTCCTGCAAAGGTATGAGATCAACTTTCGTGTCGACGTCAAAATTCGATAACCAATCAATAATATGTAACTACAAGGGTGAGTGCTATCTGAACTAGAGGCTTGCATGATAACTAACTCAAACAAATAATAAACTAAGCGATTTTACTGGTGAACAATCAAAACCAATTTTTATTTTATTTTTAAATTAAATGTACTGCCTACAGTTAATCATATCGAAATAACTGAAATTTATTTAAAAAGTTGACTTCTTTTAATATTTTTTTTTTTAAGGATGTCAACCGAGAATGGAATGCTGAATTAAATGGTTAAGGGTTCCAATCTAGGTATCTACCACTTGTGCTTTGGTAATTCAAACCAAATTCGGATGTTTAAAAGCTAGTGTATAACTGCTTTTTCCGGCATTGGTTGTTCCAGTATCTCGTACGACTATACGAGAGAGTCTTGTGATTTTTGAGACAGGTTATGGCAATGTCCTTTAACATGTGGTGCATTATTGGAGACTTAAATGGCATTCATATCCAAAAGATACGAGATGTAGAGTTGACGTTGTTCGTAACATTGAGTGAAGTTTTTTCTACTAAACAAAAAACATTGAGTGAATTTGCGTCAATAAGGTTTCATGGATGTCTGAATTTGCGTCATAGATTCAAACATGTGTTATCTTTTGTAGTTGAAGAAACGACACTAAAGTCTATAGTTGCCAACTTGATGGCATGTTCTTAACCAATGTTAACAGTTAACAAACACAAATATCAATTTTATTTTACAAAGCAAACAACATAGAAAATGAGATAACCAGCTAGTTTACACAGCCGAGCTTGGTAACGCAAACTTGTAACCTAATTAAGGTTAAGGTTTTGTTTTATGTTGAAGGAAAGTAAGGTTAAGATGTTGGAAGGTCCTTTATATAACATTTTTGCCTATCATTTTATCATTCTACGTGCCCGCAAAAATAAACATCAAATTTAATTGGAGAAAATATTGTAAAACTATAGTAGTATATATATATTTTTAATTTAGAAATTGATAGACTAGAATTATAAATCAGTAAAATTAAAGGAACACAAAATGTATACAAATCTTCAAAGATTCGTTTTCAAATAGAAAATAAGTTATTTGATTTTCAAACTTCCTCATACCCAACCACTTATAGATATATATGGACCCATCCAATTAAGTTAAGCCTTATCCATCATATTAACAAGAACAAAAATTATATTCTCACACACAAGGAATTGATGCACATTGAAGACAAAAAGAAAAGATAAATTTAATTGTAAGTGATGTAATGAAGGAAAAAAAAGGTACACAATAAAATAGAGGTATAAGAAAATCCAAAGTTATATTGTCAGTAGCATATTATTACTATTACATATTTACATAATACTCCATATAAAGTAAATGAGAATCCAAATATTGAGTCAGTCACTAGCCCACAGAATTGGTATGGTAGATAACAACAAAGAAGCTAGCTAAAATTGTTCTCTTTTATTTATATATATTTTACTTTTTAGTTTATCTTCAAGTTAGTGGAAAGTCCCACATGATCACTTCATAGATATCTCTGTCTCCTGCATCAAATCATACCATCCATGAATTTTTTCAAATCAATATATTTTTTCTTATGTGTTGAGTCATGAGAGCCTTCTAGTATAGCAAAATTCAAAAATACCGCCTAATGTCATTTTCCTTGTCCTGCCATGGTTTGAATAATGGAATCATATGGTTTCTTTCTTGAGTTCATGCACTTTCGTCACTATCGATTCTCTTTCATTCTAACTTCTTGCTTTTTCCATTTTGATTGAATTGAAAGCCAAAGGTCATAACAAAGGACATTTATTATCACTAGTTTTTGTTTGTTTTTTGGAATTATTTTCTCAATCATATCAATATGTACCTTGCCATTGTTGGCATAATTATATGTGTTCTTAATTTCTCTTATATAGTACATAAATAATTGTAGCTTTTTCTATGGGGTACCTAAAAATATCAAATATGGGCACCTAAAAACACCAAAGTGAGTAGCCTTTTCTTGGATACTTTTAAACAAAAATGAATAATTTGCTCCAAACTAAATAGCTTTTTTTGGGCATGAGGGTAAGGCACATATTATCAGATGATTGTTGTTTCCACATCAAAGGGTGATATGAAACACCAAGAAAATACCAATATAATCTCAACGGCAGTTAACTGCATGCCGATGATTTTTAAACGGTGGCAATTAACTGCCGATAAAATTCGAAGTTAAAACTGTCATTTACTGATGTTTCTTAGCATTGTTTGGAGTGTAGACAACAATCTTCTATTTATCATATATGGGCACCTAAAAAAATCAAATGAACACCACTCCGAGAAAAAGCTAGACATGTAAAGAATAAATAAAAAAGTGTTGAGAAACAACAAATCTAACACTAAAGGTAACAGCCAAAAACAATATAAGAAAAAGTGATACAATTTGATCATTGAGTTCGACCAATCATGCAGATATAAGTTTCAGACAACAAAGCAGTTGTTGTGATTTTGATTGATCAATTATTAAGGTTATTATGTATTAGGAGTAAAACTAAAGTTTACTTTGAAGTCCTAACCATTTACCCCTAGCAATTGTCCACCTTCTTTGCCAACTCGCCATAATCTAGTAGACAAATGGGCCAAACCAGAAGGGTGGACACTGGACACTATTATTTCACTACGTTCGAGGGACTATCCACTTATCAGTAAATACGAATAATAAAACACAAAAACAACATAAATATCATATATACTTTTTCTCTAACAACGTTATTTTTGCTCCAATGTAGATAAGATCCTAGTGACATTTCTGAGTGATGATCAATTACCGAATCACAGCAACAAAGGGTTACATATCTAAATATCTTATACTTTTATTTTACATTTGTCAACATTATTTTTGTTTTGTTTTTTTAAAGGGAACTTTTACGGTCACCTCATAAATTGAGTGCACCGGTACTTTTGCTTCATAAATTGATTATTTTATGAAGTAAAGAGCTATTTGTCAATGTTTACATTTTAGAAAACATCATTTCATAAGAAAAAACATCATTTTATTGTTTATAAGAATCATATTAAATTTTTAACATTTTTTCATAAAAATTAATCAATATTCTTCATTTTGAGTAAAAAAAATAAAAAAAAATTAAATTTTATTTCATCAACGCTTTTGGTAAATAAGATTTAATTTTTATAATTGTCAATGATAGAAAATACTTATTTTTTTTAGAAAAACAACTCATTTAATTATTAAATTTAAAGATTTGGTGTACCAGTACACTCAAATATTTGGGTGTACCACAAAATTTTCCTTTTTTAAAATCTTATTTTTTTTTCGTCAATTAATTGTACACATTCTTTACGAAGAGAAAAAAAAAATGTTGTCATGTGAAGTTGCTTGCTAGTTGAATTAATGAACAAATCACGTCTCCTGCATGCATTCTTTGTTTGTTTCGATATATACTATAACTAGAAAGTAGAAACTTCAGTAACTGAATGACAACTTTTCTTTTGCTATTCAATGAATGCATGGTCCAATTAAAATGACAAACAATATACTATAGTACACGTGAATGTTACGGTTTAACGTACCAAACATCAACACTAACTAGAAGCAGCAACAACAATAGTACTACTACGTATCTTGAAATTTTTCAAAAAAAATAAATAAATCACGCATTCTATTATGCTTTGTATCCAGAAAGAATCCAACAAATTTTTTTTTATGTTGATTAATTTTTTATGTTGATTTATAATTTAGTGGAGTTGTCAAACATGCAGATGCAACAATGCATGTGCCTTAGGTGATGGTAGTGGAAAATAGACATATGATATAAGTTACGGTAAGCACAAGGACCCATTACCACTGGTGCAGAGATCTCTGCTTACTCAGTGTTGTTTGTTGGTACTCTATATGACTTCAAAATCTAATCAATAATGGTGTGGAACTTGATCCTTTTGAATTTTGATAATTGAACTTGTAAAAGTCACTTTGGTCACTCTTCATAGCCACACACTTGCTGTCAGTGACGTGGATGAATCTCTCCCAAGAGTACAATGACATGAATTTTATGCTGAATGTAGTACATAGTACATACAGTACATGAAGACATAAGATTCGACCATTTGGATCAATAATGAAAGTAAACTATACAGTTTCAATAAAGGGGCATATTTTTCTCTAATATTATTACTATATTTTCTCCCAAGAGTACCTTGTTTATTTTTTTAACATATTTAATTATTAATTGTTTTCTTAGTTTTTGGAAAATCACTAAACTAGACCATATGACTAATGAACGAGTAGCACTTTGGTGACATTGGTGTGCCAATGTCATGTGACATTGGTCAACCACAATGTCACGACTGTGCAAAATGACAAAAAATGCTTGTTAATGCGAGAAAAAAAGTTATGATTTTTTGTTATTTTGCACACTTGTGACATTGTAGTTGGCCGATGTCACATGACATTGGCATCCAAATGTCACCAAAATGTTACCCGATGAAATGAGCATATGTGAAAACAATAGTGTACCTTTTTTTGACTCAATTAAACTGTACCACAAATCTTGTTTTATTCATGAAAAAGGATATTTTTTTAGGGGATATTTATGAAAAAAGAAATACAGCCATTTATAATTTGTTGAATTTTGCGTCAAAAAAAATTGTTTTTTTGTTTGGAGTTCATGAGGGCATAAGCCTAAAAAAAAGATTGCAAGGAAACTAACTGCGAATAGTAGAAACTTTAGAGATATCAGAAGAAAAAAGAATTGTTTGACCTAATCAGGACAAGAATAAAAAATACTTATTTGAAAATCATTATGGGATAAAAAATATATAAGTTTATGGATATATAGAGCATTTATTCTATCTATTAATTGTGATAACTTAATTTAGAGATGCTTCCATGAATTCTGTTTTGTTGAAAAGAACATTGTGAAGGTGAAACTTATTAAGGCATAATTCATAAAAAAATTGTAGGTAGCCAAAAGGAATGTTGTGGGTGGGGGATTTAGCAAGGACCACGGGCACATAGATCAACATATGTTCTTGTTGGATAAATATAGACTTTATATAGGGAATATCTTTTTACATTGTAGATACAACATATATAATTAGTAGGAGGAAAGGAACTAGAGATGGTGATGGTCTGCGTTTGTTGCAAGCGTTGAAATGGGTGCAAGAGTTTGGTCCCTAGAAAACACCATCTTTGAGTTAGACTCCTTGGTTGATGCTATTAGTTATCCCCGACCCCGTAGCCATTATTTTTCAGATTTTCGTTCTATTATTAAGGGGTGGGTACCAGCCAATTATTTCTTCTCATTCAAACTTTTTGTTGAATTTTTTTAGAGATAGACAAATGTGATTGTTGATTCCATAGTAAGAACAGTCATATCTTGAACTAGATGCCATGCTTTTTATATTTTACCTTATTGTATTTTCTCTTGTATTTTTAATGAATTCATGAGTTTCTTTCTGTAAAAAATAATCTACAAAAACAATAATTGGCTATGAACCATTAACTCCTTGAAAGTGCACGGTAAAAAAAAATTGGCATTTACCATGGGAAAGGTGAATACTTTCCCACCATGGGGAAGGTGGCCTTTTGACCTTAAATATAATAATAAAAAATTGGTGACAACTAGGGTACCCATGGAAGAATGGTGGGTAATTTATCTCAACCAATGAACATTCACATCTTTAAATGGTATCCATGAACTATCTTGACCCCACCAATAAATTGCTCATTTTCATTAGTTGGTGGGTAAATTACCCACCATCATTCAAAGGTAATCTAGAAAAAACCTAAAAAATTTGAATGGTTGACACTCTATAATTGCTACCCTTTTCTTTTCTAACTTTTTGGATTTGCAATTGAAACAAAATTTCAGACCCACATACAAATTAAATAAAATATATTTGATTGGGCTGTTTTTTTATTGTTGAATGGGCCTTGTTTTATAGGTTTATGTGAATCAGAAAATAATTTGAAATTTGATAAGTAATTGTTAATAATTATCCTTAAAAAAATTAATTAATTTTTTTTGAAGGAGAAAAAAAGTTAATTGATAAATACTAATTAAAAACGATTAAACGCATACGCATAAATAAGCCCCGTTTGGTTTTAGCTTATTTTGAGCTTATGAAAAATAGCTTATGTAAATAAATAAGCTTTTATTTTAATTTATAAACTCACACTAACGAAAATTGTATCTTCATAAACGGGTTTTTCATAAACTACCTTAAAAACTTATAAATAGTACATAAAAACTTATTTATTTGTATAAGCTCTAAAATAAGTTAATCCAAACGGGCCCATAGTTTATGTTTTATTTTGTTATCCTATATATTGATTTATGAGTTTATGGTGTTTTTTTTTTGGTCTAGAGTTCATGGTGTTTTTTACCCCCATATGCGCTAATACTTCTTTCAAAAACAAAATAAATATGCGCTAATACTTAATGCCTTAATGGTGTTATATAATTTTTTTAGGGGAATATTACGGAACAAAAATGTTCCAATATGCGTGAAACATGTAAAATAGTAAAAAGAAAACTATAAATAATTTTAAAAACCAATGAATAATAGATTGATGTAATATATCATATCAATAAAAACAAATAAGTATTATAATATGTGTATGTGTGGTTTGAAAAATCAATTCAAAATATAATCTGTACTAAACAGTTTTCAGAAGAAAAAAAATATAGAATCACATCTAATGATATTTGATTTTATGCAATTTTTGATTTTTCTGAATCAAATATACGTTTTTTTATTTGGATTGGTTTGGATTTGAACATCACTGCTCTAACATATGGTCGAGTTATGAATTTAACTAAGCATCATTTTATAAAATAAAGAAAAAAACAACTACCGTAAAATAATATTCACCTTTTTTTTATAAGATGATTCACCTAATTTAGTTCATATTATTCTTTAATTGTTCATTTCGAGTCATTTCATATGATCACCGAATGATTTAATTAAGAATTGTAATAAAACAAAGTAGGTTTTTACAAAATGAAAAGGGTAGCAAGAGGAATAAGCTTGATGAATTTTCTGAAAGAGTGAATCTTTATTTTGTTTTAATTTTATTTTGTTATGTTTAAAATAATTACATGTAAATTATTAAATCCACTTGGAGTGAAGATACTCATATTTTCCTTTTCATGAAATCCTCCATGATACATACGTGACTCTCTTAAAGTGAGATGAATAAGGTGGTGTAAAAAGAAATGTGTTCTAACAAAGGAGGTGTAATTCATGTTTTAGTTTAATATTGCATTTAATTCTGTTTGTCCAAACTAAAAAACCAAACAAAACCTTTAGCAACCTGTTTGACTGCACATGTAGCTAAAAAGGCACATTTCCTATAGTGGAAAAAGATTCACCTTTCTCATGGTAAATGTCACCAAAAAAAAGTGTCACATAAGTTGTTTTTACGAAGACGGGTGTTATGAACACTTTATTTTTAATATTGTAGATTTCAAATCCATCCAATTAAATAGAGTGTTAGAAAGAATGTGTTGTTAACATAATTATTGTGGATAACCTACCAAACATTCGAAGAAAATTAGCCACACTCTGCCTACAAATTTATTCATGTGGCTAATATGATTGGATTTTGGATATATTATTCACAATTCTTTAAATGCAACGTAGAAAAAACCAAAAAGATAGATCATGTTGCAGTGTATTTTAATTTTATAAAGAAAAAATTATTCTCGTCATCGCTTAACTTAATTAAAGGTGATGATTTCATTTTTTTTCACGTCATTTTAATCAATTTTCATATGGATATTCAAGATTCAAATATATGATTTTATTTTCATGAGTTTTTACGGTTCAAATCTATAGTCATTCACTCATGTTTTTATATAAATTGTAGATTTGATGTTTGAAAATTCACATGCAAACAAACCAAAAGGATAAATATTTTGATATGCTTAAATTCAAATAATATTTCAAGAGTAATGATATTTGTACGGCTATTTCATGACAACTTTTGTGACATCATTCTTTTTTTCTCTTTTTATTGGTTAAAAATAATAGAGAGAAAAAAAAAGTCATATAAGTACAGGGGAGAAAATTGTTCATAAGTTGACACAAAATAATTATACAAATATCATTTCTCTATTTAAAATCAGACCAAAAGATGACTGTTGGAACAAAGGGTGTTTCTCAAAATCACCTCTTGAGTTTTGATGATAACAAGGTATTAAAAATTATCAATTGGATATGCTAAACATTTGTTCAAGTGTACAAGATCCAAAATCAAAGTACTATTCATAAAGATACTGATTGAACAAGTTCAAGAGCAAAGGAATTTTTATTTGAAGCTTAGAGCGTCTGGAAGAATGTGTCTGAAGAAATGCGTCTAAAGAAGTGCATATGAAGAAACGAGTCTGAAGAAGAGCTTCTGAAGACACGTCATCAGAAGCAAGGTCATCAGAAGCAATGGTCATCAGAAGCATCTCGCTAGAAGCTACTTCACCAGAGTTGACAAAGTACAATGTACGAAGTGTACAACCACGAACTCTGCAACCACCATCTCTGCAACTTTGTCTCTACATCAAGACAAGATTAACAGTAACATTGCTGCAGAATTTGTTGCGTTTCAAGTGGAATGGATTTGAAATTAGTTCTTCATAGGACAAATATCAAATCAGGCAAAAGATCAATGGTGAAGAATCAAAGCATCAAGCAAGACAAGTTGATGTAACGGCTAAATTCTCAACGTCTCTCAAATCCTCTATAAATAGGGATGAAGACTTAGAGAACAAAAAAAAAACAAGAACCATACAAGCAAAAAGGCCAATACTCTGTGCAAAACGTCGAAAACAAAACATCAACAACTTAGAGAATTCTTTCAATTGTTCATATCTTAGAATTCTTAAGTGTCTAGAAAAACAGAGTCTGTTCTGTTTCTTATTGTATTGTGAATACC
>Ga0228711_1010177_pt1 | contig 12470 bp, 5 predicted proteins | sample MedpolnodulmetaG_2_FD_177996 | JGI IMG/M metagenome (GOLD analysis project Ga0228711, IMG submission 177996) | Root nodule microbial communities from Medicago polymorpha collected in Santa Monica, California, United States - brown nodules | ecosystem: Host-associated > Plants > Roots > Nodule...
TGCTCAAGGACAACTCCAAGAGACTTCCTTTGCTCAATCACAACTGAAAGAGACTTCTATGCTCAATCACAAAAGAAAGAGACTTCTCTAAACAATTACAAAGAATTGAAAAAGGGTTTTGAATACTTGATATACAATCAGAGGTATTCACAAAACAATGCAAACAGAACAGACTCTATTTTTCTAGACACTTAAGAATTCTAAGATATGAACTTTGTAAGAATTCTCTAAGTTGTTGATGTGAATAAAATTTTGCAGCGTTTTGGCTCAGATAATATGTGTTGGTCTTGTTTCTCTATTTGTTCTTCAAGTCTTCATCCCTATTTATAGAGGATTTGAGAGACGTTGAGAACTAGCCGGTACATCAACTTGACTTGACTGAAGCTTTGATTCTTCACCATTGATCTTTTGCCCGATTTAATAATTGTCCTATGAAGAATCAATTTCAAATCCATTCCAATAGAGAAGGAACAATGTCTGCAAACATTACTGTTATTCTTGTCTTGATGTAGAGACAAGATACAAAGATGGTGGTTGCAGAGGCAGGCGCAGAATTAGTGGTTGTACACTTCGTACACTGTACTTTGTCAACGCTCTTAAGCTTCTGGTGAAGTAGCTTCTGATGAGATGCTTCTAATGATCTTGCTTCTAATGACCTTGCTTCTGATGACGTGATCTTCAGGAGCGCTTTTCTTCAAACGCATTTTCTTCAGATGCTTTAAGCTTCAATATAAATTCCTTTACTCTTTGACTTGTTCAACCAGAACCTCTATGAATAAGACTTTGATTATGATCCTGTACACTTGAACAAATGTTTAGCATATCCAATTGACAATTTTTAGTACCTTGTTATCATCAAAACTTAGAAGGTGATTTTGCGAAACACCCTTTGTTCCAACAAATTCATCATATCTCATGCATATTAATTCTCAATTTAGTCATATTTTATCATATTATCATGAGCATAAAGTCGTTTGCAAGCTAACAAATCATATTTCAACATTTCACCAAGGTTCGTCTATAAATTATAAAGTTCGTCTATTTTTCACCTTTTTACCAAAAACCAAATTTCATGTTCTCATAGTTTCTTTATCAAACCTACATGCTTCGTCTAATTCCATTATCACAGTAAACAGGTCATAACATCATTATCCGATTATTTCAAATTCAAGTCCGTCTCCATTTTAACTAAACCAATATAACTCCAAGCTAATTATGTTCCAGCAACTATTTTAATCAAAACAACAAATTCTTACCCTTAAAAAATCGCCTAGGAACCATACAAACCACCTCCCAAGCACCCACGAAAAAATGCAAGAAGATTTTTGCATTGTACAAGGCGTCTGGCGCTAGGGAGAGCAGAGTCAAGCGCTGGCGCCAGCGCTGCGAAAGTGGCCTTTTGGTGTGTTTTGGCCTCGGGTTTTCATCCAATTTTTCCCAAAAGTGCTTATTTTGATCCCCCATCAACCCAAAGTGCTTTAAAACTTATCCCAAGGCTCAAACAATTTAATTAAGCTACTTTCATAACACTCAAAACATTATAAACATCAACTCACCTAGTTTTCACTTAAAACACCAAAGTTCCAAAAACAACAACTTACTTCATCCAAACACAACACAAACAACAACCACAACTTAAACTTATTATTTTCATGAACGCAATCACTCAACTAGAACATACATCATGAATTGAACAACATTCAACAACAACATCACCATTTTCAGCAATTTAAGGTAGAATCTCAAAGTAATCACTTCAACATATATCAACAATCAAATTCAAGAATCAATAACAAGTTTTCAACCATTTTCACATACCCAACATCACCACTTAATTATGAGCGCGAAAATTAACATCCAAAATCATCAATTTCACAAATTAATCAAAAAAAATATGACCCATAAGCTAAAAATATGATTATAGATTATTATGAAAGAACAAACTTATCCCCTTGACCTCAATTCTCCTTAAGCTTAAGCTACTTCACCAAAATCTTCACTCCCTTTGTGAATCCTAGCTTTTGCTTCTCTTTTCTCTTCACTTGTTCTCTCTCTCTCTCTCTCTCTCTCTCTCTCTCTCTCTCTCTCTCTTTCTCTCTCTCTCTCTCTCTTTCTCTCTCTCTCTCTCTCTCTCTCTCTCTCTCTCTCTCTCTCTCTCTCTCTCTCTCTCTCTCTCGCCACCCTTTTGTGTAAATGTGAAATGAAAGTCTAACCCTAATTTTCACTAGTGTTATCCTTACTAGACTCTCGACCCGCGCTATCGCACAGGTTTGTTATACCATAATATCATTATATTTTCATTATTATCATATGAAAAGTATAATTTCTGTATAATTATAATTTATAGACCAAACTTCGTAAACTGAAATAGTACATCAGTACAGAAATTCACTCAAACAAACATATATCAAAGTGATATGAAAGTTAATGGTGAAAATTAAATTCCTTAACCTCACTGTATGTATGAAAGATGAAAAATAGAGTTTACAAATATAAGATGGATTAACAACGTAAAATCAAATTACACCAAAATCATGATAAAATCACCAATGTAATAGATGAACATAGGGCACCACTTACAAATCTCATAACTACAAACAAACCAACAATACTACCAATTTGATCTCAAATCATTCCATGCATCACTTAAAGATGAGAGACCAAAAGCAAAGAAACAAATAAAGTCAATTCCATGAAGGTAGCAATCTTTAGAAATCTCTGCATGATGTCGTCAATTATGCCGAGAATTATGCAAAGAATATAACACCAGCCACTTCTACATGATCATAAGCTGAAAGTAGCAATCATCACTCTCTGGAACAACCAATATCCACAATAATGGACATATATTATGCATAAAATAAATCACCAAATGCTTCCAAGGCTAAATAGTCTTTGGGATATAAATTAATATCAACAAACAAACATGTCTCCTCTTGCACAAACATCTGTCCACTCCCTACACCAAGCACACATGCTCCAAAAATTCTGCATTATGCAGAAAAAGTTTGCAATTTTCAGCAGCCTTATAATCACTATCGAGCAGTAATATGGAGGAAAGATGCAAAAATATCCTTTTAGAAAATAAGAAGAATGGAGGAGTTGTGTCAAGAAAGAAGAAATGGAGCGATCAGGAAGAAAAAAAGAGATGTTTTAGATTATCTTGAGTGTGGCAAGCAGAATCCTAGAAAGTCTCCAAATTATTTTCTTCTATGCATTGAGCAGTGCGCATTGAGTGACTCAAGGATAAGGAAAACGTGTGAAATTAGTTGGTGGGTCAGAGTAGTTAAGCTGCATTTATGTCATGATTTGGGAGGGAAATAATATATTAGGGTTGTCATTAGGGTTAGGGATTTCCTCCTATCAGACTACCATAGATTTATATTAAGTAAGATAAGATATACTCCAACTAGTGGGCTAGGTCATCTCTTCTCATATTGGGCCTATTAACTCTTACCACCAATTAAAAATGTTAGAGTTCTACTCTTTAGCCAAATGGTTTTGCTCATTCCCAAAGAAAATGACCAAAATGCCCCTGCGCAGAGTTAAATTTGTGTGAGTTAACTCATGCAGCATGAGTTAACTCACGCAGGGGCATTTTGGTCATTTCACTTGGGAATGAGCAAAACCATTTGGGTAAAGAGCAGTACTCAAAATGTTATTACTCACTTAACTCATAAAACATCTTATTAATTACCATATTAAAATAATTACCTCAAGTTACTACTAATTTTGGTAAAAATAACTATTCACACTAAAACAATAAAATATTCTTCATTCTAAATTACTAATTTACCCTGGCTCCTCAAATGACCAAAATACTCTTAGTCTTAAAAATGACTAAAATACCCCTCTCGCCTAAAAGTCCACTAATCCCAAATCAAACATACAAACAAGCAAATAAACACATATAATAAATAAATAAAATAATTCTAGCAAAAAACGGGCTGTTATAATAAATGTAAAGAATGACTGCCACATTCTTGAAGAATTATAAGATTTGTTGTGGATCTATCACAAGAATAAGGATGTTCAAGATAAGGATCTAGAGTTGGTTCATTCAAGAACCTAGAGGAGCAAAAATAACTCTCAATTCAATACAATATTGAATACCAAAACTCATGCATTAACTCAATAAAAAATGACCACAATAATGTTATGGTTATTACATCCTCAAAAAAAATGTTATGGTTATTACTTTTTTCACCCTATCCATTTCTTGCGTGCTTTATTTTTAAGAAAAATGCCCTTGAGCAATTTAGAATTTTATAATTGGAAATGAGTTTTCCTCGTGTTTTTGGATGGAGTATGAGCTTTGCACCTGTTCAAATTATAAAATTTGAACACTTCATGTACACCCTTCTTGTACCAAGAATTTAGGGAAAAACAAGTTCGGATTATACAATGCGAACTTTATCATCACATAGACTGAATTTGTTTGAGACAAGAATAACTAATTTAAGAACTATACTCATCGGCATGAGTTTTTCAGGTCATTGTTAGTTGTTCTAGTCGAGTCCTGATCGAAAATATGATTTTCAGACTATTTGATCGGATTGCTCCAAATCTTGTTTTCAATCTATTTTGCACTTTTATATTTTCAAGCTATATTATATTTTAATATGATTTTAAGAATTATACAATTTTCATTTCAATGATACCAATAATATAATAAATATAATATAAATTCTTATCTTTTTTAACTATAACAACAAAATAACATTTTTATAGTCAAAATTATTTAAAGATATAATTGAAAGTAAAAAAGACAGTCTAAATACAATATTCTCTTTATATATAATATAGATATTAATACATTGGTTCTCATTAAAAATTTAGCTAAGATTTGCTGGAATGAACTTCTACATTTTTCCAATTGGAAAGTGAATTTTATTCGTAAAATGGGGATTTTGGTAGCTCACTTATTGCCTGGCCACCTCTGAGCCAATATTATTTGGCTATACACCCTCCTAGCTTGTATTGTTACTCAAGTGTATAATTTGGCTATACACCCTCTTCGAAAATCAACATGGGCCTAAATTATTGATATATCAGTTTCTATTAAAAAACAATACATATTATTATTGTTTACAATAAATTCGTATTTATATACGACAAAAATTATTTTTAAAAGAAAAAATTAGATTCACCTAAAGAAAGAGAGAGGTATAAGAAACAAGCTCTTTTTTTTTAGGGAATGAAACAAGCTCTTTTAACATTACCTGTGACAATTATTTTCTGAAGGAGTGAAATCAATCTAGTTCTTACCACTTTATGTGTGACCAATTTTTAAAATGCGAGATTCAAATAGATTTCACTCAAACAGAATGTTGAAAATAAAGTATTCTTGTACTTTTCTTATGTCAAAGAAAGAAAAATGACAACAAAGTATAAACAATTTCTCTCATGTCAATGTGTAGAATAATTTCTTAATCTGCATTGTTTATCAACAAATTAAATCCAAATGAAACAAAAATTAAGGAAAAATGTACCCTTGTTGTGCTAAAAAGTTGAAATAAACAAAGCATAGTGCGATTGTGTTAAAGAATTTGTTGCTAATGTTTTTTAACTATTTATTATATTACAAAAATTAGAATTCAACTAAAGAAAGAAAACATTTAAAAAGAATCAGAAAAATTAGAAAGAGGACTTAGTAAACTCCCACGCTAATGTCAATGTGCATTTTTTTAAAATTCTTTTCGATAAATGTTGTTAATTTTTTTAATGTGTTTATTTTAGTAGCAAATAACTAAATTAAAATGAAACAAAATTTAGGGAAAAAAATAGTACCCTTGTGCTATAAAACAGAAATAAAGCAAAACATAAATGCAACTATGTGGCAAGCACTACCAATGAGAGTTAGTCGTAGCATATGACTTGGTCTACAAACCCCAAATAAAACGTCGTTTACTCTCCATAGAATTCTAATGCCAAATTCTCGTTGAGTGGAAAAGTTAGTTAGTTTCTTACCCATTTCTCACCCTCCTTTTACCATCACTCATTCATTCAACACAAGATCCAAAATCAATGGAGAAATTCATTATCAACTTCCCACTCTTCAATCAATATATGTAAATAAAAATGCTCCATATCAAGATATAGATATAAATAAAAAATACGGTTTTACTCATGCATTTGATGACATTTCACATTATCCCCTAAAAAATCACATTTCACATTATGTTACTTTGTTTACTATATTAGTTATTAAAATATCTATATTCCTCTTCATAAAAAAAAGTTATTAAAATATCTTCATAAATTATCTAAATTATCTATATGATGAAATATAATTGAATGCATGTGTAAAATGTGTTAATACTAACTAGGATCGAGTCACAGTGTTTAGAGGTTTAAACTAAATTTTATAGTAATATACTCCCTCCGATCCTATTTATAAGAAACATTTGACTTTTTTGATTCGTTGCATAAATGATGTATTTAGTCTATATTCTAGACTAGATACATCAATTATTCAATGAATCAAAAAAGTCAACTTTTCCTTATAAATAGGATCGGAGGGAGTATTTTTTTTAAAAATAACTCGAAACTTAGTAAAAAAATAGATTTTGTTGAATTCAATGTTTAAACTTGAGTGAGAGAAGACATAAGACCTTCATCTTGACTAAATATTGAGTTAGACATATAGTTATAACCAACTTTAATTTTTTAATTTAAGTCAAAAGTTTTGAAATCTAGAACCTTAGATTAGGTTGCTTGTCACTTAGATCGACTTTGATATTAACAATTTATACCAATCAATCCTTAAAAATATCTATTTAGGTTGATTTGGTGGTATTGCCTTGTGATCTAGTAGTGTGCTCTTCTCATAATTTTTGGTTCAATTTTACTCGGCACCAATTTTGATCGGTTAATTTAGTTTCTTAAAAAAAACATCCTTAAAATCAATTCTTACGAATTATTGTTGTGATTAATTTTAATTAGTAGAATAACTAACATGTTTTCTGTTGAGACATGATGACAACACAATATAACACATAATTATTCACACTCTTCATTTTTATTAATTAAACTTTTTTTTCCAAACTAGAAGACCAAACGACATGCTAAAAGCTAGCATTGCTACTGACCTTTGGCTTTGAGATCAAAGGCACAAAAGTAACAACCTAATTATTTTAAAAAAGAACAAATAACAGATTCTTTGTGTATTTTAAGAATTTAGTATGGTCAATTTCCGAATAAATAGTAGTACCATAAATCTGTGGTTGCCAAAACCATTCGCCATCAAAACGACACGTGTGTGATATGAGTTATGTGTAACTCTTCACTTTTACATTGTTGTTTATCATATATACACAACCTAGTTGCGTTCATCAATCGGCTAAGTCGTTTTGTGTCTATAATAAATAAAAAATTCAAGACCCTCTCAGCTATTTTAATTATCATATATAAGATTTTTTTAGTGGTGGTTGAGGTTTGAACCCCAGATCATACATATATTATGCATTGTCCATACCAACTGAGCTAAGCTCATGAGGACAATTATCATATATAAGATAAAGTAACGTTTTTGTTTATCAAATGTAAGTAAACTTAGAAATAAGTGACATCTATTTTAAAAATTCTACATCAGATAAAAGATGGTCTGAATATATGTTTATAAATAAATGCAATCATAATTTTATAAGTTGATTTCGTGGAGTTGTATCAGACTCGACCACTATTTTTAAGAATCTATATATTCTCTAAAAAGAAAATTATAGTTCAATTGGTTCACTTGATTTTATCACGGTTAAATGGGGTGTCTGTTAGATAAATAAATAAATATGACATTTTAAAAATAATACAAATAAAAAGTGTAAATATAAAAACTTATCAAGCTAATTGTGGTTCAACTAGTTCAATCATTATACATTTGAATTCAATTAAAGTGTGATACTTTGAGATTGAATCATACGATAAACTAGTCGATTCTCGATTGAACCAGTTAGTTCATCATGACTTCTAAAACATTGATTTTAAGATAAAACATAGACAACTATATAATTTCATTTTCCATTTTCTTTAAAAAGAGATTTTACTAAATGGAAGAAAAGAGAATTGAGTAGTTGAAATTAATGAATTTAAGTTAAAAACAAAATATGTAGGAAAATCCAAAGTTGAATTTTGAATGAAACAATTTTTGCAAATTAGTTCAGTTTAAAAATGATAAGGATCCGTTTCTCCTAAAAACCGGAGAGCTATGACTAAAAAATTAGAGAAAGGGTACTTTTGGAAATTAAAGAAAGTGTTAAAAAGATTGAAAAAACCAATAAAAAGAAGAAAGATTGAGTGGAGAATAAATAGAGAAACGGGCAAGTCTGGCATGTTACATGTTTCTTCTCTCACTTCATGCATGTCCATCTTCAATTAAATATCAATAAATTCAATTTTAAATTCATTCAGGTTTCACTCTTTATGTTTTTCTTACGTTTATTTTTTTATTACCTTTTTTGGCCTTAGTGAAGAGGAATGCTTGTCACCTACTCCTTTTATAGTTTCTACTCCCTCTTCTTTTTCTCTCTCAAAACCAAACAAAATCATCATCATAATAAAAGTTAACTCTGTTTTATTATTCCTCTATTTCTTCTTCTTCTTCTTTTGTTTTTTTAGTTTCATCATTTTATGGATAAATACAAGTGCAAACTTTGCTATAGAAGCTTCAACAATGGAAGAGCATTGGGGGGTCACATGAGATCTCATATGATGAACCTTCTTGTTACAAAGCAAGAAGAAGAATCATCGCGAACGGTTCAACTTAGTTTTGAAGCTGAATCAGCACCGTCTTCATCATCGTCATCAGAAGATGGTGACGTTGATGAAAAGGGTCTTAATTATGGTCTTAGAGAGAATCCAAAGAGAAGCATTCGTCTTGTAGATCAAGAGTTTTCTTTTCCACAAGTGGATACAAGTTCTATGATTCTTCAAGATATAGAAAGCGAAACTGAATCATCGAAGAATAATCCAACTCGGAAAAGATCCAAAAGGGTGTGGAAAATTCGCGGGTTTGATCAAAAGTATTACAATGAAACTGCTACGAAGAAAATGAAATTTTTTAACAAGAATGATTCTTCGGTTGTTGAACATGAACCTGTTAGTTCGGTTTCTGATGCAACAACCGAAGAAGATGTTGCATTTTGTCTAATGCAGTTGTCAAGAGACAAATGGAATAGACAAAATGAACAATATGAAGATGTGGAAGAAGTAGATGACGAAGACGAAGCTGAGGAAGAAGAAGAAGAAGAAGATGAAATTGAAATCGAAAGATCTTTGGAAGATAGTGATGAATCTCAAGAGCTACTAAAAGTATGCAAGAATAATAATAAAGTACGTAAAGGAAGGTACAAATGTGAAACATGTAATAAAGTGTTCAAATCTTATCAAGCATTGGGTGGTCATAGAGCAAGTCACAAGAAGATTAAACCAAACATAACGATGGAAGAATCGTCGCCAGAATTCGAAGTTGTTGAAAAGAAAGTTCATGAATGTCCGGTATGTTTTCGAGTATTTAATTCGGGTCAAGCACTTGGTGGACACAAAAGAACACATGTGATTCATGGATCATCATCAACAACAGTTCCAATTTTCAGCTCAAAAAGAGTTGCAAAAAGTGTTATAGATCTTAACCTTCCTGCTCCAATTGATGATGATGAAGTTAGTCAAATTGAAAATTCTGCTGTTTCTGATGCAGAATTTGTCAAAACTCGTTAAGCATCATGGATGGTTTTTTTAAATTTTTGGTGCATTGGTTACTTTATGATCTAAAGGTAACATTTTTTTTTTTTTTCATTTTTAATAAAGTTCTACAAATTTTGTTATACTTATATGGTTACTCTATATATTATTGTAATAATAATTCTTCAATGATTTTATTTGTAACTGTAATTCAGTTCTGAATTATACTACTTATAAAAAAAAATCTGATAATTGTTCAAGAGTTTTTATTGTTGTTTTAGGTTAATTATGGAAAATACCAAGTAACTGTTCTGCAATATATTGATGATGATGATGAATATTAAAACAGGAATGTCGTTTTTAAGGAAAATATTTTTATTAATATAAAAGTAATTTCCACTTCTGACTTCCAAGAGCATTGTACAGTTCATGAAAAGAAAATGTGGTTTCTTAATGGTTCTTGATTTATTATATTTTTTTCTTTAAGACATTTGAAAAGTTTCATATCTTTTTCAATATTTTTTTCTACTTGAAAGAAAGTTCTGTATCATCATTTTTTTCGTATGTTTCTACTAGTCACTTTTCATTGCAACTTTCCATATTGATCTTCATAACTAGTTGAGATTACAAAGTGAAATGAATATAGCATTAATTTTGTTTTAAAAAATACAGATCCTTTCTTTTTGGGAAGAAATATGTTATTTTTGACAACAATGAATTCTTGCTAACCATACATAGAAAAACATTGAATTAGTAAGATTGACTTTAAACTTGCCATGTGACTCGTGATGTGTTTGTGAGATTTTTTCTCATATCCAATACTATTTTTGTTTTATGAGTAGATAAACACGTAAATTCGACTCAGCTGAACTTGACTCGAATCATCTTTTTGGTTTTTTGATAAAAAAAATAAATAAAAATACTCAAGTTGGTCTTTTGCTTCTTTACGAGGAACTTTAAGTCACCCCTATTAATTTGCAACAAACATAACAACCATTTCTTACCTATGTTCATTAATTTATTTTAGTTTTGTATTTTATTGGAGGTGGTCAAATTAGTAGATATAGAGATTTAAGACTTCACTTAAATAGAATCTGACGGATAACATTTGGGTGACATTGTGGTTGGTGACATTTGTGACATTAACCAACCACAATATCACAAGTGTACAAAAAAAACATCATTGTGAGAGAGAAAGAAGAAATCCACTTGTGACATTGTGGTTGGTCAATGTCACTAACCACAATGTCACCCAAGTATTATCCGAATCTTACTGGTTAACAAACCCAACAAAATTAGAAATCATATTGAAAAGTTGAAAGTTGAGTTCCTAGATGACATTGCTATGTTATTTCTTTCCATAATAATAAAGTAGGATACTTGCTACTTGCTAGGACTCATTGCATTTCTTTGAGTGGTGACAATTTCATGCTTTTAATTTACCACTTCTTTTACATACTTTCTTTATACGCCACTAAACTATACCTCATTTGAATCTTTCTGCTCAGTGACTTGGTTTCTATGTTCCATTTCGTCAAGTTTCCATCATGATTAGATATGTTGAAAAACAAAAATTATAAAAATACAAATAAAAATTGATAAAAATAAAATAGTAAGAAACTCTTCTTGGTTGATTTCATCTCCAACTCATTGATAAGAAACGTATTCTCTTCTAACTAGAGTTTGATATTGGTGGGTCTACCGGGGGATCGGATCGATATCTCAATTGGTTTGAGTTAATAGAAAAGTAGTTGAAGGTCCTGAGTTCAAACTCGAACAATCCTATAAATATTAATTTGAGAAACTAACAACCAACCTTTATCATTAAAAAAAAAAAAATACCGATATGTCTATCCATTTATGCTTGCCTCATAATTGGGCCGAGTTAGACCACACCAAAATAATTCCAAGACTTTTCTTTTCCAATCCTATTGATTTCTCTTGCGCTCTCTTTTGTTCGGATTATATAATCTGAACAACATAAACAACACCCTATAAAAACCTACAAAACATGTTAAAACATTTCGGATATGCCTGTCCATTTATGTCGAATTTTGCTCTTCCCCCTGCACAAAACACTCGCACCCTGCAGCCATGCCTAAAATACCCGTGCGTTAGTTAACTAACGCAGTGTAAAACTAAGCGTTAGTTAATTAACGCTGCGACACTTAACATGCGCATGTATAAAACACTGCGTGCGTTAACCCACACACAGTGTTAACACATGCGTGAGTTAACTCACGCCTAGTTTTTGCAGAAAACCAGAAGAGGCATAAACCTCTCTTTTCCCTAAATTTTCAATCCTTCTTTCATACATTCATTCATTCAGTCATTTGCATACATTTTAAGAAGAACCCTACGACGGATATGTATATAACAAGACCTATATGACAAGTTAAGAAGAACCCTACGACGGATTCTAGTATGCACGACCGTCTAGGCATGCAAGCCCACACACGTATAATCAACCGCCAAGTTGTATTGTAGACACGTGGTAACCCTAGGTTTCCCCGCGGTTACCTATAGCCTAGGGTTAGGTAGAACTCACTGAGACATTATGTCTCATCCCAATCCTTATTTGTTTCAGATCAGCAGGTTGGTTAGCAGTGTAACGCCCGTTTATTTTATTTTTGGTAGAGTTTAGAGTCCTATTTAATTGATTTATGTGATTATGTGATTTGTTTATTTAATTAAATGGTTTTATTAATAGTTAATAAGAATAAGATAGGAATTAGAATATTTTAGAATTAAGGGGGTGGAGGTGTAATTAAGAGGAAACAAAGGAATTAGTGGGA
>Ga0228711_1010178_pt1 | contig 12469 bp, 8 predicted proteins | sample MedpolnodulmetaG_2_FD_177996 | JGI IMG/M metagenome (GOLD analysis project Ga0228711, IMG submission 177996) | Root nodule microbial communities from Medicago polymorpha collected in Santa Monica, California, United States - brown nodules | ecosystem: Host-associated > Plants > Roots > Nodule...
CGCAGCCTCGCCCTTTTCGATATCGCGTGATCCGAGAAGGACGGTGCCATCGGCGGCGAGTTCCTTGGCGACCGGAATCCGACGCCCTGATTGGCCCCTGTGATCAGGGCGATACGCTTGCGTCCGACATGGCTTTTCCTTTCGTCGTTGGGCCAATCAGATCTAGCCGGAGCCCCGCCTCGGGTTGAAGCGGGGTCGCGTGTGCTACGGTATTTGACTGGCAGGGGAGATTGACAGCAGTTCGCCGAGGCCGGTTCGATGGAGCATTTCGCGACGAAGACGATCCGTCACTGCAAATCCGACTTCGGCACCTCTCAAGAAGTAGCTTAATGGCTTGATGTCGGGCCAATGATTCGATTCCGTTCAAGACCCCGCTTCTTTCCTTGTCGTCTGGTCAAGGCTCTTTCCGTGCTTCGGAGCAGGCCCCGATGATCGACGCTCGACGAAGGTAGATGCAATCAGAATGCGTCTGGCAGGCACGGTGTCGCCTTGCGTTTCAATGCGCTCTAGCAGAAGCCGCAACGCTGTCGCCCCCATTTCAAGTCCTTGCACTTTGATGGTGGTGAGCTGTGGCGATATTTGCGTTGCGGCAGAAAAATCACCGAAGCCGACAACGGACATGTCTTCCGGAATGCGGTAACCCCGCGCTAGGAGCTCCGAAACGGCGGTGAGAGCCAGTCCGTCATGCGCGCAGAACAGCGCCGTTGGCGCAATTCCCGTCGTCTGGAGAGATTGAAGCGCCGGGATGAAGCCCCCGTCCTCCTTGAAGTGCAGGTTGTGCAGCCGCGCATCGGGATACTGTTCGATACTTTCGCGCAGACCGTGATATCGCTCCATGCGGCCGCGATACCCTTCCTCCCCTTGGAGAAAGGCGATGTCCCGATGGCCGAGGCCGATCAGGTATTCGCCAACTGCAATCCCTGCCTCGTGGTCGGTGCCGCCGACATGATCGGCCTGTTCGAGGGGGGCGACCCAGCCGAGACGCACAACGGGAACGCCGGAGGCTCTCAGGATGTCCAGCGTTTTCTGTTCGTGAGGACCGACCAGGATGATCCCGGCACTGTCCTTGACCATGGCTTCCACCCGATTGGCATCATGCGTCCATTGAAGCCTGACCGGCTGGCCGAGCCGATGCGCTTCGCGCTGCATCCCGTCTTGCAGCATCGTTCGCAGCTCATAGCTGACACTGTCGACTTGATCATGGAAAATCAGGGTGATTTCACGCCGCTCTTCTGCGGGTTTTAAGCGTTGATAGCCGAGTTGTACGGCGGCATCCTGCACGCGTTTTCGCGTGGTGTCGCTGACCCCCGGCTTTCCCGAAAGGGAGCAGGAGACAGCGAATTTGGACAGGCCTGTGTGGTCAGCGATGTCCTGCAATGTGATCCGGCTCATCATCATCTCCCGTCGTCAGACCACTTCCGGCAGTCCGGAAACAAAATTGAACATAACGCTTTACCTAACAAAAAGCATAATACAAGCTGTAAAAATCAAACAGCAGCAAGCTACGTTTATGAAGCGAATTATTTGAAGGAAGGCGTGGCAGAACCGATCCTGAGGAGGGGAGGCCATCCTGCGACGATTTGATTGGAGGAGGAAATACATGCAAGAATTCAGCCGTCGCGCGTTTCTCTTTTCGAGCACCGCCGCCGTTCTACTGCCTGTAATGCCAATGATTGCACTGGCCAACTCGGCCAAAGAGCCTGCCATGTTGGAGGCGCTGGCCAAGACGGGCAGCCTGCCAGCCGTTGCGGACCGCTTGCCGCGCAACCCGATGGTCGTCACCCCGCTGGATCGGGTGGGGACCCATGGAGGCGACTGGAACAGTGCAATCGTTGGCGGGGGATCCCTGTCGATGTTGTTCCGCTATCAGGCTTACGAGCCTCTGTTAAGGTATGCGCCGGATTGGTCGGGCGTGGTGCCAAACGTTGCCGAACATTACGAAAGCAATGCCGACGCGACTGAGTTCACGTTCAGGCTGCGCAAGGGCATGAAATGGTCGGATGGCGAGCCCTTCACCACGGAAGACATCCTGTTCTGGTACGAGGATATCTTCAACTACGAGGGGCTCAACGATGTCGGGCAGAACCATCTGCGCGCCGGAGGCAAGAAGGCGCGCTTCGAAGCTGTCGACGACGTCACGTTCAAGGTGATCTTCGCAGCACCCAATGGACTTTTTCCCCTCCGGCTCGCATGGGCGAACGACGATCAGACGACGCGGGCACCGAAGCATTACCTCAAGCAGTTCCACATCAAGTACAATCCAAATGCCGAAGAGGAAGCCAAGACCAAGGGCGCCTCGGGATGGATCCAGCTTTTCCAGCGGGAAGCTGGTCTCGTCGTAGACAACGAATTCTTCCAGAACTCGCAGCGCCCGGTCATTCATGCCTGGAAGGTGGCCATCGCGCCCGGTCAGAGTACCGACCGTGCCGTTGCCGAGCGAAATCCCTACTACTGGAAAGTCGATACCGAGGGCAATCAACTGCCTTATCTGGATCGGATCGTCTACCAGATGGTTTCCGATCCGCAGGTCCTACTTCTGAAGGCGATGCAGGGCGAGATCGATTTGATGGATCAGTATATTGCCACGCCTGCCAATCGTGCCGTGCTGTACGATTCCCAAGAGCAGGGCAGATTTGGATTCTACACGCTGACCTCAACCGAAACAAACGAGATGGTTTTCCAGCTCAATCTCAACCACCCCAATGAGGTCAAGCGCAAGCTCTACAACAACAAGGACTTCAGGGCAGCGCTCTCAATGGCGCTCGATCGCCAGGCCATCATCGATACCGTGTTCATCGGACAGGGAACGATCTCGCAGCCTGCCGTGCGAGCGGACGATCCGCTCTACAACGAACGCCTCGCAACGCAGTACACGCAATACGACCCCAATCGCGCCAACGCTCTCCTGGACAAGATCCTGCCGAGCAAGGATAGTGAAGGTTTCCGTCTCGATGAAGGCGGAAAACGGGTATCGATCATTTTTGAAATCGATCAGGCGCGCGCCACCTTCCTCGACATCTTCCAACTTGCTCTGCCGATGTTCCGGGCTGTCGGCGTTGATGTCCAGATGAGAAGCATGGACCGCTCGCTTTGGGAAGTGCGCGTGCGGCAGGGTATCGAGTATGACGCGACAGCCCATCGCTTTGGCGGCAATGGCGGCATCGCGGCAATCCTTGACCCGCGTTATTTCATTCCCAATACGACAGAAGCGCTGTACGCGAAAGGTTGGCAACTCTGGTATCGAGATTCGCAATCCCAGGGTGCGGTGGAGCCACCGCAGCCCGTCAGAAACGCCTTGGCTCTCTACGATCGGGTGCTCGCTTCGGCCGATCCCGATGTGCAAAAGAAGCTCATGGCCGAGATTCTGGAGATCGCTGCCGACCAGTTCTATGTGTTCGGAATCTGCCTGCCCGCCGACAGCTATGGGGTGGTTAAAAACGACATGCAGAACGTCCCCGAGGCGATGCCGAACTCCTGGGGATATCCGACGCCCGGACCTGTCAATCCCGAGACTTTCTTCAAGGTCTGATCACTCCGTCTCGTCCCGGTCCTGACAAGGACTGGGCGGGGACTTCAAACCTGTTGCACGTGCCTCACGGCGCGCCGGCACTCTACTGCCAGGGAAAACCCAAATGCTGCATCGACCAAACGCAATCACCGGTTCCACCGCCCGTTCGCCTGAATGGTACAAGTCGGCCACCCGCTGGACGCAACTGACTTTCGCGGAAGATGATCCGGACAAATATGATCCGGAATTCTGGATCGACGTGTTCCGGCGCACGAAGTCGAACGCGGTGTGCCTTTCGGCTGGCGGCTACATCGCCTATTATCCGAGCGAAATTCCGCTGCATTACGTATCGAAGTTTATCGGCGGAACCGATCCGTTCGGAACCATCGTCGAGGGCGCACGTAAACTCGGCATGCATGTCATGGCGCGCGTCGATCCGCATGCGATCCATGCGGATGCGGCAGAGGCGCATCCGGAGTGGGTGGCGATCAACCGGGACGGCAGCCCGCGCGAGCACTGGGCATTCCCCGGCATCTTCGTCACCGACGCACTCGGAAGCTACAACCGCAATTTCACCACCGACGTCATCCGTGAGATTGTCGCCAAATACGATATCGACGCAGTGTTCGCCAATCGCTGGCAGGGGCATGGCGTCTCCTATAGCGAAGACAATCAGCGACGATTCCGGGACGAAACGGGCTACGACCTGCCGGCGAAGGCAGATGCCAGAGATCCTGCTTGGCAGGCATGGGCCGCATGGCGGAGACGGATCCTGACGGACCTCGTCGTCCACTGGGACGAAACCGTGAAGTCCATCCGGCCTCACGCCAGCTTCATTCCTAACATGAGCGGCTCGTCACTGATGGAATTCGACCTGTCGCTCATCCAGAAGCATTGCCCGATCCTCTTCGTCGATCATCAGGCGCGCCAAGGTATCGAGGTCGGCTGGTCGGCCGGCCGCAACGGCAAGCGCATTCGCGGCACATTTCGTGACCGCCCGGTTGGGCTGATCACCTCCATCGGGCCGGAGGAGGAATATCGCTGGAAGGATTCCGTCCAGAGTGGGGAGGAAACCAAGCTGTGGATCCATGACGGCATGGCGCAGGGCCTGTTTCCCTGGTTTACCAAATTCAATGCCTGCGTTCCGGACGATCGATGGGTTCAGCCTGTCGTGGATGCGTTCAATCTTCATGCGGACATCGAACCGCAGATCGACGGAATGGCGCCGACGGCCGAAATTGCCATCATCGATCCGTCGACGACGCTGCGGCACTGGGCACCGGAAGAACGGCACATCGCCGAGCACAATGATCTCGGATTCTATCACGCGCTGGTGGAAGCGCGCATTCCATTCGAATTCCTCTCGGACCAGGTGATGACAGCCGAAGCGCTGGATCGCTTCAAGCTGATCGTGCTGGCAAACGCAACCTATTTGTCCGACGCGCAATGCTCTGCCATCGAAGAGTATGTCAATCGCGGCGGTTCGGTCGTCGCGGCAAACGAGACCTCCCTCTATGACGAAGTGGGAAGGCAAAGGAGCGATTTCGGGCTGGCACGGGTCTTCGGCGCAACGCTGACATCGGCTCCCCGTGGTCCGGTGAAGAACACCTATGTCGCACTGTCCAACCCGCATCCGTTGAACCGGGGTTACGAGGGAGCCACTCGCATAATTGGCGGGACACGCCTCATTGCCGTCGATGCGGATGCGAAGGCAGAGACGCCGTTCCTCTACATCCCCGATTTCCCCGACCTGCCGATGGAGGAAGTCTATCCGCGCGAAGCGCCGGAGGGGGCTGCCGTCGTCGCACGCGAGACCGGCCACGGCGGCCGTGTTGTCTACATCCCGTGGAATATCGGCGAGGTCTTCTGGAAGGTTCTTGCCCCTGATCACGGGCGGCTGATCGCCAACGCCGTCAACTGGGCCATGGGTAGGGATCATCGGGTTCGGGTGGAAGGCAAGGGGATCATCGACATCGCCGTTTACGAGAGCGACGATGCGACGGCGATCTTCCTCGTTAATCTCACCAACCCAATGATGATGAAGGGACCCCTTCGTGAGGTCTATCCGATCGGCAAGCAGACGGTGTCCGTTGCGATGCCGAAGGGTCGAAGGTCGGCCTCGGCGAAGCTGCTGGTCAACGGCGATAAGTGTGAGTGCTGCATCGTCGGCGATCGGGTCGAGATCCAGGTGCCGTCCATTGAGGCGCTCGAAACCGTTCATATCATCTGGCAGTCGTAAGCCGAGAATACGCAGCGGGAGGAAACCATGCTGGCTTATGTGGCAAAGCGCGTTCTTTACATGATCCCGACATTGTTCGGCATGTCGTTGATCGCCTTCATGATCATCCAGTTGCCGCCGGGCGACTACCTTACGTCGCTGCTGTCGACCATGGCCGATGGCGGACAGAACCTGGATGAAGCGACAATCGCGCGGCTGCGGGCCCAGTATGGCCTCGATCAGCCGGCATATGTCCAATATTTCGTTTGGATAACAGGGATCCTGACGCGCGGCGATTTCGGCTACTCGTTTGAGTGGAACCAGCCGGTGTCCACCCTGATCTGGGACAGGATGGGATCGACGCTGCTGATCTCGCTGGCGAGCCTGCTGCTAGTCTGGGCGATCTCCCTTCCCATCGGCATCTATTCGGCTGTGAGGCGCCATTCGTTTGGCGATCACGCCTTCACGCTCTTGGGCTTTATTGGATTGGCGGTGCCAAATTTCATCATGGCACTCACCCTCATGTATACGAGCTACCGGTTTCTTGGTCAGAGCGTCGGCGGCATCTCCTCACCGGCCTTCGTGGATGCGCCGTGGAGCCTTGCAAAGCTGCTGGACATGCTGAGCCACATGTGGATCCCTGTGATCGTTATCGCCATGTCGGGTACGGCTGCGATGATCCGGATTCTGCGGGCGAACCTTTCCGACGAATTGAGCAAGCCCTACGTGGTGACCGCGCGCGCCAAAGGACTGCCCGAACGCGAGATGATCCTCAAATATCCGGTCCGCATCGCGCTCAACCCGTTCGTCAGTTCGATTGGCTGGGTGCTGCCCGACCTCGTGTCCGGCGTTACCATCACTGCCATCGTCCTCAACCTCCCGACCGCCGGCCCTTTGCTCCTGCGGGCACTCGTCGGACAGGACATGTATCTGGCGGGCAGCTTCATTCTCTTGATGGGTGTGTTGACGCTGGTGGGGATGCTGATCTCCGACATCCTTCTGGCGGTGCTTGATCCGCGTATCCGGTTCAACTGAGGGCGCGCCATGTCGATCAATACACAGTCTGTTTTCGTCATGGAAACCGGTCCTGCCGTCAGCCCCCTGAATTCGGGTGGCAAGGTGGTGACCTTGGAAGCCGCCGGCCAGTGGACGCTCATTTGCCAGCGCTTTCTCCGTCACAAGATAGCGGCCTTCGCCGCGGGCATCATTCTGGTGCTCTATCTGATCGGTGCTTTCGCCGAGTTCTTAGCACCCGGTCTGCCGAACGCGTCGAGGCCGCAATATACATTTGCGCCGCCTCAGAGGATCTCGCTGTTTACACATACGGACAATGCCGGTACGCGATTCCTGCCCCACGTCAAGGGTTACCGGATCGAGATCGAGCCCAAGGCCCTTCGCCGCAGCTTTGTCGTAGATGAGGCCAAGATCATTCCGATCGGCTTCTTTGTCAAAGGCGCCCCATACAAGCTGTGGGGCGTCATCCCGATGGAAACCCATCTTGTCGGACCCCTAGACGCACGCGAGCCGATGTATCTGCTGGGCTCCGATCGCCTCGGGCGGGATCTCATGAGCCGCCTGATCTACGGAACCCGCGTCTCCATGTCGATCGGCCTGGTGGGGGTGGCGATCTCGCTCACGCTCGGCGTCGTCATGGGAGCAGTTTCGGGTTATTACGGCGGCTGGGTCGACACCCTGATCCAGAGAGTCATCGAGATCGTCAGCGCCATGCCGACCATCCCTCTCTGGCTGGGACTGGCAGCCGCCATCCCGCTCAGCTGGTCTCCGCTGTCGGTGTACTTCATGGTCACGCTCATCGTTTCGCTGCTTAGCTGGACGGGACTGGCGCGAGAGGTGCGCGGACGATTTTTCGCGTTGCGCGGCGATGATTTCGTCACGGCCGCAAGGCTTGACGGAGCCGGTGAGCGCCGGATCATTTTCCGTCACATCCTGCCGTCGCTCACCAGCCACATACTCGCCGTCGTGACGCTCGCAATCCCGACGATGATCGTGGCGGAAACCTCGCTGTCATTCCTCGGCGTCGGCCTGAAGCCGCCGGTCGTCAGCTGGGGCGTGCTGCTGCAGGATGCCCAGAACGTGCGCACCGTCGCAACCGCGCCCTGGCTGCTGATCTGGCCGAGCCTTGCCGTGGTTCTTGCTGTGCTCTCCTTCAATTTCTTCGGCGACGGACTGCGCGATGCAGCCGATCCCTACGATACTTGAGAGGAAGGTTAGATGACAAAGCCCGACACGCTGCTCTCGGTGCGCAATCTCTCGATTGATTTCCACCTGCGCACGCACGTGCTCCACGCGGTGCGCAACGTCAGCTTCGACCTGAAGCGCGGCCAGACCATGGCTCTCGTGGGCGAAAGCGGCTCGGGAAAATCGGTGACCGCGCGCGCCTTGATGCGGATCATTGATAAGCCCGGCCGAATGATCGGCGGCCAGATCCTGCTCGACGGCCCGAATGGCCCTGTGGATGTGGCACGCTTCAAGGAAGGCAGCCGCGAGGTGCTCGCCATCCGTGGTGGGCGGATCGGGTTGATCTTCCAGGAGCCAATGAGTTCCCTGTCGCCGGTCCACACTATCGGATCGCAGATCGTCGAAGCGGTGCGCCTGCATCGGCGGGTGTCCAAGTCGGAGGCGCGCGCCCGCTGTGTCGAACTGCTGCGTCAGGTCGAGATCCCGCAACCAGAGCTGATGGCCGACCGGTATACCTTCGAGTTTTCCGGCGGCATGCGGCAAAGGGCGATGATTGCGATGGCGCTCGCCTGCGATCCGCAGGTGCTTATTGCCGACGAGCCGACGACGGCGCTCGACGTGACCACTCAGGCAGAAATCCTCGACCTCATCAAGCGGCTGCAGGACGCACGCGGCATGGCAATGCTGCTTATCACCCACGACATGGGCATCGTCGCCGAAGTCGCGGATGACGTTGCCGTCATGCGCTTCGGCAAGATCGTTGAACAGGGGCCGGTTGACGACATATTCCACGCCAGCCAGCACCCGTATACGCGCCAGCTTCTCGACGCGACGGTCAAGCTCGAAAGCGGCGCGGCGATCCGTGCTTTGCCGGCATCGCTGACACCGTCCGTCGAGCCAGTGCTTTCTGTTCGCAATCTCACCAAGATCTACGGCGCACCCTCGCGCATGTTCGCGCGCAGCGGCGGCCGCGGACTGGTGGCTGTCGATGATGCCAGCCTCGACCTCTTCCCGGGCGAGAACCTTGGCATCGTCGGCGAAAGCGGCTCCGGCAAAACGACGCTTGGACGCATGATCCTGCGCATTGTCGAGCCGACGTCCGGGACCGTGACGTATCGTGCCGATGCGACGTCTGCACCTGTCGACGTCACCGCGCTCGGCAAGGTAGATCTGCGGCGCTACCATCAGGATGTACGGCTGATCTTTCAGGATCCCTTCGCGTCGCTCAATCCACGCATGACCGTGAAACAGATCATCGGCGATCCGCTCGTCATCTCCAAGGGCATGTCCGGCAAGGCCGTGGAGGTACGGGTTGCCGAACTTATGGGCAAAGTGGGTCTGGACCCGCTCGCCATGGAGCGCTACCCGCACGCATTTTCGGGCGGTCAGCGCCAGCGCATCGGCATCGCCCGGGCGCTTGCCCTCAATCCCACGGTCATCGTTGCGGACGAAGCGACATCCGCTCTCGATGTCTCGATCCGCAGCCAGATTCTCGATCTTATGATCGACATCCAGAAGCAGTTGCATCTCAGCTTCATCTTCATCTCCCACGACATCTCGGTCGTGCGCTATTTCTGCGATCGCGTCGCCGTCATGCACCGGGGCAAGATCGTTGAAGTCGGTGATGCCGAAACTATCTGCACCAACCCGTCGCAGCCCTACACGAGGCGGCTGATTTCCTCTGTTCCAAACCCGGATCCCCGCAACAAGCGCATGCTTCACCGCCTGCGCACAGATCAAGTCTAAGGGCCATCCAATATGCCGAAGTTCGCAGCCAATCTCTCTATGCTCTATACGGAGCATTCATTTATCGAGCGGTTTGCCGCCGCCTCTGCCGATGGCTTCAAGGCAGTCGAATATGTCAGCCCCTATGAGGAGACGCCGGATGCCATCGCAGCCGAACTGAGGCGGAACGGACTAACCCAGGCCCTGTTCAATCTTCCAGCCGGCGACTGGTCGGCAGGCGAACGCGGCATCGCTTGCCTGCCTGATAGAGTCGAGGAATTCGAGGCATCCGTCGACACGGCGATCGCCTACGCCCAGGCGCTCGACTGCTGCAAGATCAATTGCCTTGCAGGAATCGCGCCCGCTGGCATGGAGCCGGACGTGGCCGAGGCGACGCTCGCCGACAATCTCAGATATGCCGCAGAGCGACTGGCCGCTGCCGGGATATCGCTGGTTTTCGAACCGATCAACACCCGCGACATTCCCGGTTACTTTGTAGCAACGACTGATCACGCCGAGCGGATAATGGACCGGGTCGACCACCACAATCTGCTGATCCAGTATGATTTCTATCATATGCAGATCATGCAGGGCGATCTCCTCTCCACCTTCGAGAGACTGCAAAGGAGGATCGGCCATGTCCAGATCGCTGACAATCCCGGCCGCCACGAGCCGGGCACCGGCGAGATCAACCACGGTTTCATTTTTAAGCGGCTCGACGAGCTCGGCTACGAGGGCTGGGTGGGTTGTGAATACAAGCCGGCAGTCGGCACGCGCGCGGGTCTCGATTGGCTTAAGATGTTACAGCAAGGGAATTAAACAGTGAGAATCGGATTTATCGGGCTGGGCGTCATGGGGCGCCCGATGGCGCAGCATCTGATCGTTGCCGGGCATCAGCTCTACCTCTATCGGGTGAAGCCTCGATCGGCTCATCTCGTCGAAAGCGGTGCGACGGCCTGCACGTCCGCGTCGGAGGTGGCGCGGTCGGCAGAGGTCATTATTCTCATGCTTCCCGACACGCCGGACGTCGAACACGTCCTGTTCGGCGAAGACGGCGTCCTGGAGGGTGTCGAACCCGGCAAACTGATCATCGACATGAGTTCGATTTCGCCGCTGGCGACCAAGGACTTTGCCGCCCGCCTCGACGCCCGCGGATGCGAGTATCTCGATGCGCCGGTATCGGGCGGAGAGGTCGGCGCCAAGGCTGCCTCCCTGACCATCATGGTCGGCGGAAAGCCGGAGGTCTTCGGGCGGGCCAAACCACTATTTGAGAAGATGGGCAAGAACATCACGCTGATCGGGGGCGTCGGCGACGGTCAGGTCGCCAAGGTCGCGAATCAGATCGTCGTTGCCCTGAACATCCAGGCGGTATCGGAAGCGCTGCGGTTCGCTGCCAGGGCTGGAGCCGATCCCGCCGTCGTCCGTCAGGCGCTTATGGGAGGGTTTGCAGCATCGCGGGTCCTCGAAGTCCACGGAGAGCGGATGATCAGCGAATCCTTCGAGCCAGGTTTCCGCATTCGCCTGCATCACAAGGATCTGTCGCTGGCGCTGGACTCGGCGCAACTGCTGGAACTTATGTTGCCAAATACCGCAATGGTGCACCAGCTCATGAATGGCGCGTTGGCCAAGGGTCTAGGTGACAAGGATCACTCGGCGTTGATTGAGGCACTATGAGGCCTCCATTTCGGCCCGACCGATGAAAGCAACCGGCAATGATAGCAAACCCCCGTCTGTTCCTGACGTCATTGTATGAGGTCGCCGTGCAGGCCGCGGATCCGTTCAATAGGATCAAGGATCTCCTGCCGACTCCGCCTTTGAGCGGGCGCGTGGTCGTTGTCGGTGCCGGAAAGGGTGCGGCCCAAATGGCGCGTTCACTGGAGGAACTTTGGGATGGTCCACTGAGCGGTGTCGTGGTGACACCCTATGGCTACGAATGCAACACTAAGCGGATCGACGTGATATCGGCAGCCCATCCGGTCCCAGACAGGGCCGGCTTGGAGGCGGCCCAGCGGCTGAAAGCCACTGTGGCGAATCTGTCCAGCGAGGATCTAGTGCTGGCATTGATCTGTGGCGGGGGCTCGGCTCTTCTGCCAGCACCGCCACCAGGATTCTCGCTTGTAGACGAGATTGCCCTAAACGAGGAATTGTTGGCGTCGGGGGCTCCAATCTCAGCGATGAACCTCGTGCGCAAGCATTTTTCCACTATCAAGGGTGGAAGGCTTGCGGCGCTGACGAAAGCGCGAGTTGTTAGTTTCGTGGTATCCGACATCCCCGGAGACGACGCGGCGCTGGTGTCTTCCGGCCCGACGATTCCCAGCTTAGGTATCCGTCGTGATGCTTTGGAGATCATCGACCGGTACCGACTGAAGCTTCCGCGACGAATGCTTGATTTTATTGGCACTGATGTTGCCGATGCACCCCAGCCAGCGGACGCGACCTTCGCTTCCCATAGCCATCACCTCGTTTCCTCTGCCCGAATTTCGCTCGAAGCGGCGGCTGAGTTCGCGCGTGCATCCGGCGTCAGACCAGTGGTTTTGTCTGATTGCCTTGAAGGGGAGGCGCGAGATGTTGGACGCGTACATGCGGCTATCGCGCGTGAAATTGCTTTGTACGACAGCCCGTTCACCAAACCTTGTGTTTTGCTGTCTGGCGGCGAGACAACCGTGACCTTGTCATCACGTGGCGGCAAAGGCGGACGCAACGGAGAATTTGTTCTGTCTCTCGCGCTCGCCATCGATGGTCTCGATGTGTTCGCGCTCTCCGCTGATACCGATGGCATAGACGGCTCAGGTAACAATGCAGGAGCGTTTGCAGACGGG
>Ga0228711_1010183_pt1 | contig 12465 bp, 17 predicted proteins | sample MedpolnodulmetaG_2_FD_177996 | JGI IMG/M metagenome (GOLD analysis project Ga0228711, IMG submission 177996) | Root nodule microbial communities from Medicago polymorpha collected in Santa Monica, California, United States - brown nodules | ecosystem: Host-associated > Plants > Roots > Nodule...
TTATACCCAAACACTTAACTTGATAAATATTGCGAAAACACTTATGAAATACGCAACTCCCTGCGGATACGATCCTATTATACTTACGTGTAAATAGTTTTATGACATGTAAAAATCTTACATCAATATCAAGTATTCAAAACCTTATTCAATTCTATGTAATTGTTAAGATAAGTCTCTTTCAGTTTTGATTGAGCAAAGGAAGTCTCTTGGAGTTGTCCTTGAGCATAGAAGTCTCTTTCAGGTATGATTGAGCATAGAAGTCTCTTGGAGTTGTCCTTGAGCATTGAGAAGTCTTTTTCTTGTGTGATTGAGCAACTTGTAATTTGACATTACATTTTAGTGGAACTCTCCTTGGAAGTGCAACGGGGACACGACTACTTCCGGTTTGTGGAAGGAACCTGTATAATTGCTTGTGTTCTTTCTTTCTCTGTTCTCTTACATTTATCCGCTGCACTAAGACTCTGAACTCACTCAAACTCTGAACTATTTCAGACTCTGAACCTGAGAACAGTTCTTCAGAACGTAAGGAAGAAGTTTTAAAAAACACAATTCAACCCCCCCTTCTTGTGGTTTTTCTCACCTTCACTGATTTGTATTGTGAACACCACTGATTGTATATCAAGTGTTCAACCTCAAACAAATTTCTTTGTAATTCTGTTAGAATAGAAGTCTCTTGATTTAGTTCTTGAGCATAGGAAGTCTCTTGATTTAGTTCTTGAGCATAGGAAGTCTTTTGATTAAGTTCTTGAGCATAGGAAATCTCTTGCAGTTGTGCTTGAGTAGTTTGAAGTTTCTTGCTAGTTTTAGCATTGAGCAATTGTAATTAGATATTACATTTTAGTGAACTCTCCTTGGAAGTGCAAGGGGGACAGAACTACTTCCATTTTGTGGAAGGAACCTGTATAATTGCTTTGTGTCTTTATTCTCTCTCTCTCTCTCTCTCTCTCTCTCTGTTTTATCCGCTGTATCTAGATTCTGAACATCACTTTAGAAGCTGAACTCTATCTGCTTCTGAACAGTGAATTCATCTTAGGAGAAAACGAAGAAAAAGATAACACAATTCAACCCCCCCTTCTTGTGTTTTTCTCACCTTCATAGTGATGGGTTCATGAATTATATATATGCTATGAATGTTGTCGGGTATATGTTGGTGTTGATAATTCATGAGTTGATGATGATATATGTGAAGTTTGGTTAAGTTGTTGTGTTTTGGTGATTTTTGTGAAAATGGGTCAAAAGAGGAGAAATTTGATTTTGATGAATTTGAATGCATTGATGAAGTTTTTTAGTTGTGTTAGAGTGATTAGAATTTATGTTTTGAATCAAAAGTTTTGAATTTGAAATCATTTGGGTTAAAATAGGGTTTTTGAGTAAAAAATCGTTTTAAGCACTTTTGTGAAATAAGTCATTTTTGGGTGTGATGAATTAAGTTGTTTTGAGTTAGAAAACAATGCTTAAAAGTATAGTTTGAGTGGTTGTTAGCCTGCAATTTCGACATGCTCGATTAATGCAGTCAACATGGATTGACTTTTGCTCTTTCAGGAATCAATGTCATTATCTACAACATGGGGATTTCAATGCGATTTGGACTTAGCGTTTGGAAGAGTCTAGAGGCCTTGACATTCAACAAGACGCAAGTTAGAGAGAAATTTTGTCAAAGCCAAGCCGTTGTTGTCGAAGGAGAAGGAATTCAAATTCAAAAGCAGCGATTTCTTTAGTGGAAACGTGGGGGACAAGCGGCTTTCGTTGGAAGGAGTGCTATTTGTGGCAATTAGCTTTTTCCAGGTATTTTTGCTATGTATAAATAGTAGGTTTTCATATGAAAAATAGATCGCAAATCATTTATAGAATTCTAAGCACTCAAACTACCAGCGTCTAGAGAAGAAAGTCATACAAAATGTATGTAGTTTGATTTGTCGAACCACCTTTACATTTGATGCAATGCAATTTACCTTTTCTTTTAAGTTTATGCGTTTTAAAATTTTAAGTCTTTTACTTTTACTTGCATTTATTGTGTTTTGCCCTTTCGAGAGACAATATTTTTCTTACCAAAACTTTATCTTGTTCATAAAGCAACCTATGAACTTGGTGAGCATTCATACATTTTTTGGAAAAAACTTTCCACAACATGTCCTAGGATTTCTAGTTTGATACCGTTTGTAATAAGCAAAGCTAGACTTGTAGTTTACCAAAAACACCGGTAAACAAATTGGCAGGCCTAGTGGGACCCTTGTTCTTGTGAAAATTGTTTTATGGAAATTTATAACTATTTTTGTTAAACTTTTCTAGAAAAAAAACCTTTGTGCATGCATTTAAGAAGTGGTAAAGCTTTGAAAGTAATGGCTAGACCAACTAATAGTGGTACTTCTGCGTCGTCACAATCATCACAGTCTTCTTCACAAGCACAATCTACACAAGCATCCGCCCCTACAATGGGTGCTAGTGTATCAATGGCCATGGGGCAACCATGGCTATGGCAGTTTCGATGGAAATGGGAGTAACCGCTCCTACAACCGTTTCGACAACTGCTGCTGCAATGACACAACCAAAAATGGGGACTTTTGTGCCTCAACTCACTACTAGTGTACCTGTGTCTACTAGTATCCCTGCATCTCCTCACCCTCAAGTTATGGCTAAACTTGATGATAGGTTCATAACCACGCAGAACCTTTTTAGGGAACAAACTTATGGTATGCCAACTTCTATGATGACAAGTTTGCATAATAATACATCTACGTTTGCAGACCATGCAAACCCATTTACACCATATAATGCACATAGCCCTTCAAGTTCTAGCATTTTTGGTCGTAATGCTCCACCAACCTTAATTACAGATTCTACGAGTCTTTAAGGCAACAAATGGATGAGAGAAATCATTAAATGGTTAATATGTTAACACTACAAATTGGTACAGTGTTTAATCATTTGATTCAAAGTACAAACTAAAGCTACCAAGCCTTAGCCACTCAAATGGGGAGAATAGCAGATTTCTTCGCCCCGCCACAACCTATTTATCAACAGATTCCTCAAATCCAAAATATCCCACAAATCCAAAATACTCAACCTCTGCAAGTTGTCGAACCTGTGGTTCAAAGACAATAACCTGTGCCTCAACCATAACCTGTTGAACTAGTAGTTCAGGCACAACTAGAAGTGATTTTGGTAGATAGGAATCATGATGCAGATGAAGTTGTTAAAAATATCCGACAACAAAATATAAGGGCACACAATAACATAGCCAATTTGGTCGAAACCATAATGGCTCAGAATGGCTTAAACATAAGATTGCATAAGCCAAACTTTGTTTTACCTTTGTTAGAATATGTTTTACAAACTGAACTTCCTAGGGGTTGGAAAATCCATAAGTTTTCAAAGTGTGCTGGTGATACAAGAATCTACCGTCAAACATTTATCATGTTATCTGACTGAGGCAGGAGTTATAACAAATAATGAGAATTTAAGATTAATGTTTTTTTTTCCAAATTCTCAAACAGAAAAATCCTTTACTTGGTTCACCACACTTGCGCCACATTCAATTCAACATTGGACTCAAATAGAGTGGTTATTTTATGAACAATTCTACATGGGCCAATCTAAGATAAGTCTAAAGGAATTGGCAAGTGTTAGGAGAAGGACAACTGAATCTATTGATGATTATTTGAACAGATTCAGATTGTTAAAGGCTATATGTTTCACTCAAGTTCCTGAACATGAGTTAGTCGAAATGGCTGCCGGTGGCCTAGATTATTCCATTAGGAAGAAGTTAGATACTCAACACTTGAGAGATATGGCTGAGTTGGCCGATAGAGTTTGACATGTCGAAAGACTAAGAGCTAAAAAAGTTAGAACTCATAAATATAAGAGAGAAAAGGTTGCTTATGTAGGAACCAGTGATACTGACCTGGAATTCGACATATCATTTAAAGATGTCGAAGATTGTGATGTTAACGTTGCTGAGTTAAAACCTAGGCCTTCTTATACATGCAAATTGTTAAGGCTCTCTGATGGGAAGAATCTTGTCGAAATTAAAAACGAGAAATATGTTCCTAACACCTATACATTTTATGTAACCAAATGTGATGAGATTTTTGATCTCTTAGTTGCTGATGGTCAAGTAGTAGTGCCTAATGGTTTAAAAACCCCACCACTATAGCAACGTAAAAAGAGAGGTTTTTGTAAATATCATAATTTTTTGGTACATAGAACCTCACATTGTGTACTTTTCAGGGATTTGGTTCAAAAATCTTTGAATGAAGGCGGGCTGAAATTTGGAGACAAGTCAAAGCCTCAAATGCAAGTGGATGTTGATCCTCTGAACAACTTTTGATTCAGAATCTGGAACAGGCTCCAAGGATGAAGATGAGGTATATTCTAAACTAACTAGATGTGAACTTATTGATTGTGTCAAAGAACTTCTTAGTCATTATCAATCCATATCCAAAGCGTTGAAAAAAATCAAAAGAACGATATGTTAGTTTAATTAGACAACATGAAAAAACTGGTTTGGATATGGAAAAGTTAGAAGAAGAAAATGTGAGTTATGATTTTATTCTTCAAGAGTATGAGAAGAAACTCAAACATCTTTTTCAAAAACTGAATGATAAGTGTTCTGAAAAACCTTTAAGTAAACAAGAAATTTTTCTTGAAGAATTTATCATGATTGGAATTGACAGAAGCAAAGTAGCTTCCATGATCTATGGCATACACAGAAACAAAAGTAAAGGAATTGGCTTCACAGATGGGAAACCTAATGAAGTCAATCTGAAATCTTGTTTAGATTACATTAAGGAAGGATTGAAAGCTTATTTGTGCCAGAAGTTGATAAAACGGAAGTTCTGAGCCAGTCAGAACCTAGAGCTTATGAATCTAAGACTCTGAACAATTCAAAGTTAAAGATTCCTAATTCTAAGGTTGTGAATAACTCTGGACCTAAGACTTCAAAGATTCAAATTTTGAAGAGACCAGAACCTAAGTATCAGGTTCTGATGAACTCAAAGTTTGGAGTCTTAAAGTCTAAGGATCAGAGGAGGAAAACTATTGTTGCTACATGGGATTTAAGACCAAATGGTGTTAAACCTAAAGTCTTGAATGAACCTAAGCATCATAAATTCAGGCACAAGGCACAAAAGAAGACTAAAACCTTCAGGACTAACCCTAAACGACCCATAAAGATATGGGTACCTAAATCTAAAACTGTTAATGTTGCATATTTGCTTAAGAGGAAAGGAAAAACAGAGATCATGGTACCTGGACAATGGTTGCTCGTGACACATGACAGAAGAAAATTCTATGTTCCTAACCTTGACTATGAAAGAGGGAGGAACTGTGGGATTTGGAGGAAACAAGATAGGCAAGGTTCTTGGTATGGGAACTATTGGTAACTCTTCCTTCTCTATTAATAATGTGTTGTTTGTTGATGAACTAAGACATAATCTATTTTCTAATCTATTTCACCGCTCTTATAATCAATAACAAATATTAATCGATGGATCGAAAGATAAAGTTTAATAATTGTTATTTATTCATCACAAATATTAAGCGATGGATCAAAAGATGAAGTTTTAATATTGGAACGAGTGAATTTAGACAAGGATTGCAAAACATGAAAATAGTCTAGAAAACCTTGAGACAATAAAAGTTTCAAGCTTCAAGGATTTCAATAGCAATCAACCATGAAAATAGGCGTGGTTGCTAGAGAAACACACTCACTGAGACTGAAAGGAGATGTGATAGGCTAAAGAGAAACTTGTCTTTAGAAAATAGGTCCAACATAAAGTTCTAGGTTTAGGGTTTGGTTTCTGAAGGGTTTGTCACCATGATGAACCAATAATCCCAAGGCGCTATTTATTATTGTTTTTTTTAACCGTTAAAAATCCCAACTTTTCAACTGAATTTTCTCCTAATCGTTCCTAAAAGTTAATTGAATTCAATAACTCCCTGTCGGAACGATACTCTTATTACTACATCGGTAAACCGTGCACTTGCGGATTTACTACATCATATATCTTGGGACCTATAAACATAATTTCTCCATCTATAAACTCTTCTGAGGCATGTTGAATCTTCATTCTTGATCTTCCCAAGGTCTTAACTAATCTTTGAAGGTGAGAAAAACACAAGAAGGGGGGGAGGGGGGGTTGAATTGTGTTAGCTTTTTCTTTGTTTTCTCCTACAGAAGTCACTGATCAGAAACAGATAGAGTTCAGCTTCTGAAGTGATAATCAAAATCTAAATGCAGCGGATAAAAACAGAGAGAGAGAGAGAGAGAGAGAAGAAAGACACAAAGCAATTATACAGGTTCCTTCCACAAACCGGAAGTAGTCATGTCCCCCTTGCACTTCCAAGGAGAGTTCACTAAAATGTAATATCTGATTACAACTGCTCACCGATACAACTAGCAAGAGACTTCAAATTACTCAAGCACAACTGCAAGAGATTTCCTATGCCCCTGAACTAAATCAAGAGACTTCCTATGCTCAAGCACCCAAGCAAGAGACTTCTATTCAAACAGAATTACAAAGAAATTTGTTTGAGGTTGAACACTTGATATACAATCAGTGGTGTTCACAATACAAATCAGATATAGACTCTTTAAGACTCTAGAATTTCTAAGATATGAAAGTTGATAAGAAATTCTAAGTGAACTTTTGATGCAGAACAATTTCAGCAGAGTTTTGGCGCTTGAAAATTGTTATTGAGTCTATTTCAGTTCTCTAAGTCTTCACTCATTTATATAGAGGTGTGAAAGAGACGTTGTGAATTGCTAGCACATCAAAAAGAGTTGTTTGAAGCTTGATCAAATCACCAATGGTCTTTTTCCTAATTTGGTTATTGTCATAAAAAGGATCAATTTCAAATCCATTCCAAGTCTGGAGGAACACTGGTCCAGGCATACTTGTTGTTCTTGTCCAATTGCAGACACAAATCAGAGCAGTGGAGATAGTGGTTGTACACTTCGTACAATTGTCCTTTTTCAACTCTCTCCAACGAAAAAGCATCCATGCCTTCAAATCCATTTGAATTAGTCGTTGCTTGATTCTTCCAGTCTTTTGCAATGCTAGGAGTGATTAAATCATTTGAACAGCCTTTGAACCTTCAATTCTCTCAGCTTCTGATGATCTTCAACTTCTAATGATGTTAGCTTCTGGTGATGTTGCTTCTGATGAGGTCTTCTGATGACGTCAGCACTTCAGGAGCACTTTGTCTTCAGAACCTCTTTTCTTCAGATGCTTCAAGCTTCCTACTTGTTGATTCCATTGCTCTCATTTGTACTTCTAGAACCTATGCTTTTAAAAAGAGACACTAAATTTTTTTCTATGGTCCTGTACACTTGAACAAATATTAGCATATCCAATTGACAATTTTTAATACCTTGTTATCATCAAAACTCAAAGGGTAATGTTAAACACATTTTGTTTCAATAATCTCCCCCTTTTTGATGATGACAAACATTAGTATTTAAAATGATCAATTGTTGTTAATCTAATTAACACGTTGACTTTAAGGGTATGAGGTTTGTAAGCTCCCCCTGAGTGCAATAGTACTTTAAGGTGAGGTTTGTAAACTCCCCCTGAGTTCTATCCATGTTAATTAAATTCACCATTAAAAACGTAATAACACTCAGAATAATCTCACATTAAAATAGACTAAGAGATGAGAAGAAGGTCCTATTAATTTAACTTGATTAAAATTAAATTAATGGGGCTCAGAGCCTATAAATACTATACATCTACTCCCCCTTTTGTCATCAACAAAAAGATAAAATAAAGACAAAAAAGAGTGGGAAAATTAATTCAAAATAAGGTAGATAATATCAGTTTAGAAGCACAAAAAGTGAGTTCAGAAGCATAAACATAGTCAGAAGCAGAAAGTATTCAGAAGTACAAACAAAGAAAATAAACAAGCTAAAGGGTGTGCAACTAAGGCTTGGCTTGTTTCTGGATCATATCCATCAGATCTCTGACTAAGCTATCTGTAGTCTCTGATTGCTTCTTCATTTCTTCTCTAAACTCATTGTTGCTTCTGATAAGATTGGCTTCCCTCAATCTTGCATCTTCCAACTGAGCTTATGTTTGCCTCTTGTATTCAACTAGTAGCAATCTTTGCTCTAGGAGTTCTTTCTTCAGTATCTTGTTCTCCTTCTCTAATTCAGAATCATTCTTCAACTTCTCAAGAATAGGAGAATCTGTTTGAACTTTCAGCTTGGTCAACCACTTGAGATCCAGATTCTCAGAATGAACACTTGAAGAAATGATGCCAAGAGCATCCAAGAACATGGGAGTGTTTGAAATGTAAAGCTTGCGCCTCTCTTGAGTCCTCTTGATTTCCGATTCCTGCATGCTCTTAACAACATCTTTGAACCATTCATTTAGAGTGTTTTGAGCATTGCTATGCGCTTCAAGAGATGACTTCTGAAGTTCACTCATAACAAAGTCTACTCTTTCTCTCAGTCTTCTCTATTCCTTGACATAGTCTTCTTCATGGACAAAGTTGTTCTTGGCCTTCACTAACTTGTTCAGCTCCTTAAAAATACTCTCACACACATCTGCTAAAATAATAGAATCTAGAAACAGGGTAGATGAGGAAGAGATATTTGTGGTTTGGATAGGAGTAGAAGTTGGAAGAGCTTGGGTTGAAGATAAAGGTAAGTCTGTGGCAGTGTTCTCAGTAACAGCCACTTGGGTGGAAGGTTCAGATGGTTGATCATGAACAGACTCTAGAACAGAAGTAGAAGATGAGCTTAAAGACTGATTCAAGAATCAGGTCTAAACCACTGATGGGTTTGCTCAGGTTCAGGAGAGTTAACATGATGAGGTTGAGAAACAAATGTAGCTTCTGAAGGTGGAGCTACACTCAAAGGTTGCACAACAAGTGTAGGTTGTTCTGAGAAGGAGGATGGATTCTCAAAAGCAAATAAAATATGAGAGGAAGCATTCTTGTTGGCAAGGTTTCTTAATGCAATACCAAGAGAGATATTAGAGTGTGTGGCATTAAGATGATATGGTTGATAGACAGGGTGAATGATGAGATCAATGCAGGTATTTGAGGCCATTTCTAAGTTTGGTGCATGTTGTTGGGGGCTTTCTAAAGTAACTTCATCAGAAGCTGCTTCAAAGGCTCTTTCTAGGTTGGGCTCAAATCCTGGTAGTTCACCTGAATAATGATTAGCCAGTTCAACCAAAATAGATGGATCAGAAGTTTGGGTATTTGGTTTGGGATGAGATGATGATGATTCTTCATGATTTGCAGACTCAGGCATTGCTGGTTCACCTACAACCTCTGCATCAGCAGGAATAGATTGAAGTGGTTCGATCATAGGAGGTTGGAAGGGATGATTAGCAATCCTTTACAAACATCCACTCTCATTTGTGACATCTCACCTATTCTTTCAAGAACAGATGGATACATAGGCACAAATGTATCATCATCAGGCTTTTTCTGGTGTTTGGTAGATGGTGATGGGGATAAGGATTTATGTAAGTTTGCATAGACCCTACCCAAGGGAATATTGTCTATGTCTGAAGAGGTTGATACTGAGGTTGAGTGAGAGGTTGAGGTTGAACTATATTCTATTTCTATTATATTAGAGATATTATGTGAATCAGTATTACCTCTTGTTGCTTCTGAAGCATCAGCTTCTAAACAAGTAGCTTCCTTCCTCTGAACTTCTTCAGCAGCATCCAGCAAATCACCAGCCACCACCAACTGTTGAAGATTTTATGTTAGCTTAATCACCTCATGAGTAGCTTCAACTGTTGATTGCTTTACCAGGTGCTCAGTAGGAACACCAATTCCTGAGCAATTTCACTAGCCTTCTTCAGTGTAGCTTCATCTGCAGCTCTCTTCCTTCTAACTTTTCTTGTAACTAGATCAGTTGCAGCTTCTACCTGATCATCTTCTTCCATCACATAATCTGAAACCTTCAATTTCCTGAAAGGGTGTTTCCTCTTCTTCTTAGGAATTGATGGTTGAAGAGGTAGAGGCTGTGAAGAACCAACTAACTTGCCACTTCTTGTCCTCTTGTCCAGAATCTTAGTAGGTTCTAAGGCCTGAACTTCATCCTGAATAGTTGGCACAACAGAATCAGTTGCTTGTTGTTTAGGAGCATCTTTAGCTTTCTTGGCTTTCTTCTTCTTTGGTTCAGAAGCTTCTTCAACATCATCAGCTTCTGAAGTTATCCTCTTCTTTGATTTCCTTTTTCTTGCAACAAGAAGAGCACCACCATACATTGTTTCTAGAATGTCATCAAACTTGATAGTTTCTCCATTTCTTTGCCAGTGCTCATAGACAAAGTTAGAATGTCATCAAACTTGTTTGCAGATTGGAGGGAAATCATCCATCAAGTTGGATACAACAGATGATTCCTTCAAATCAGTTTTCAGCTCCTGGAAGTCCTCTTTCTTGATCAGATGCATCTTCCTTAAAGTGTGACCATTTATGACTTTTCCTGTTACTGTGCCCAGTTGTGCATCAATAATGATCTTTGACAGCTTGAGTGCTTTCAATATCCCTCCTTGATGAAAGATCTCATACATAAGTCTTCCATAAGGAATCCAGCTTCTCTTGTTGTCCTGGCTTTCTTTCAGTGCCCACATCATGTGATTGAAAATGTACTTAGGCACATTAGCCTTCTCAAGAGTCATGAAGAAATGTTGGAACACTCTGTGATCCAATGAGGGTTGATCTCCACCACCACCTTTTGGTAGAAGATTTTCATTCATGATCTTTAGAAGTAGTTTGAAATCCATCTTCAGGTCACAGTACTTTCCTTTCTTGGTACTGTTGAACATAGTCATGTTCACCACATCATTCCAATGGCTTGTTTTGTTTTTATCCAGACCCTCTTCAAAAGATCCTTCAGTTGTTCTTCTGATTGCACTTGCAATAACTTCTTCTGTGATGGTAATGGGGATTCCCATGATGCTTGAACGAATCTTTGTACATGTGAAGGGTTTCAAACCAAGTTGTTCTCTTGTTTTCCCTTCCAAACTGGGATCAATCAGAACCTTTTCATGCTCCTCCAACCTAGCAGCATGAAGATCGTAGATTTCACCTCTGACCTAGAAGTGCTTGACCAGGTTCAAGTACGATGGACCATTCAGCATAAAGAAGTAATCATCCAAGTCCTGAGCTTGATAGTAGTTTCTGAGCTCGCAACCATGACGAGCTAGAGAAATAAAATCCACTGGATTTTCCACCTGAACAGTCAGTTCCCATTCTTCCAGAGACCTATTTCTTCCTCTAATCTGATACGAGTCACCAGTAGCTACTTGCATGGAGGTTCCTTGGTTTGAACTTTAAGTTGCCATTGATACTGATGAGGGTTTTAGGGTTCTAAGCTTTTGATTTTGAAAAGGATGAGATTTTCGCAGAGGTTCAGTCTAAAATCAGGAAGTGTAGGAAGTGAAGTGAGTAGTGTGTGTTTTTGTCTAAGTGTTTTTAGCAAAAACGATTGCAATTCAAAAGGGGACAAACAAACACATCATTAATGACTTAAGGGGTGCGAGATAGTACATTCAAAGCATAAATTCATCATTGCCTCTTACGTTATACACCAATACACTTAAGCCACGTCAGAAGTTCTCAGAGTAACTACCAAGTTAGTGGGACAGGTGCTTCCAAAAAGTAACTTCCTACGTTTCCACTAACTCTGCTATTCAGAAGCAAAAAGTCCAGCTTCTGAAGTTAAGGTGCTGACGTCATCTTCAAAAGCACATTTTCCTCAGAATCTCAGTGAAGAGCTTCTAATGGACTATAGCTTCTGAATAACTTCAGAACCTAACTTCCTATTCAGAGGCAAGCAAATTTAATTAGACACAAAGTGTGTTGGAACAAAATACGTTCAACAAACATTACCCTTAGAGTGGGGGAAATTGTTAGAACAAAGAATGTTTAACATATGTCACCCTTAAGGTTTTGATGATAACAAGGTATTAAAAATTGTCAATTGGATATGCTAATATTTGTTCAAGTGTACATGACCATAGACAAAGTTTTATATCTTTAAAAGGTTCTGAAAGAACAAAAGAGAGCAAAAGAATCAACAAGAAGGAAGCTTGAAGCGTCTGAAGAATAGTGCTCCTGAAGTTCAAAGTGCTCCTAAAGTGATGACGTCATCAGAAGCAACTTCTTCTTCAGAAGCGCCTCATCAGAAGTAAGATCACCAGAAGCTGAAGTTCATCAGGAGCTGAAGAACTTAAAGCTTTAAAAGCTGGAATCTCTTTTTGTCTTGTCTAAGAGTTGCTAAAGACGTAAAGAGGTGTAACAACGGTCTTGAAATGAATTTTGAAAGCCTTGGATGCTTACTCCTTCAAGAGCGTTGAAAAAGGACAATAGTACGAACTGTACAACCACCTTCTCCACTACTTTGGTCGTGCTTTGCAACAAGACAAGGATAACAGCTCTGCCTGCATAAATGTTCCCTCATACAAGGAATGGATTTGAAATTGATCCTTCATAGGA
>Ga0228711_1010186_pt1 | contig 12462 bp, 12 predicted proteins | sample MedpolnodulmetaG_2_FD_177996 | JGI IMG/M metagenome (GOLD analysis project Ga0228711, IMG submission 177996) | Root nodule microbial communities from Medicago polymorpha collected in Santa Monica, California, United States - brown nodules | ecosystem: Host-associated > Plants > Roots > Nodule...
TTATTGTCCTCTCTCTCTCTCTCACAGATTTTCGTAACGAAATTCGGAAAAAATTGGAGTCCTGTGGCATTGTTGAAGATGGTAATGATGCGTCAAAACTATATAAAAAACAATTGTTTAAACTAAATGATGAACTGATTGCAGCAGATCCGGAAGAGGATTCGTCTGTTATGGATAAAGTGAGAGCTAAGCTTAATGACCTGTTTATAAATGCCCAAACAGAGCATGATGTTATTGCTACTTCTTTGGCTACTACTTTGACAAAGAAGATTGATGCATTAATTGCGAATCAAAAGGAGCATGTTGCATATGCATTGAAAAAAGCGGTCACTGAATTGTACTTGGATGCACGAAAAAAGGTTGCTGCTTTGTATGTGGAGGCGGAGAAAGAAAGTGGTAAGCATCTCTTTAAACATAGCAACAATATCTCTCCTTATGATACTCATACTTATTTTCCTCCTCCTCTCTCTCTCTCTCTCTCTCTCTCTCTCTTAAATCTCAGTGCGCAGGTCTAGAAGAAGAATTCGGAATTTTATGAAATCCTACAACATTGTTGAACCTGGTAATGATGTGTCAATGAAATATTCAAAATTTGTGTTGACACCAAAGCTGATTTCTGGACCAGACCCGGCATCTTCCTCAGTCATCCTTGGAGAATATAAATGGTGTGCATCTTTCTTAATTTTCTATTTATATATTGAAGAGTGTATAATTCTAAAGATATAAGTAAAGATTTATATTCTTAACGTAGGACTTTCATAGTTCATCGGAAGGGAACCACAGTGCAATTTAAGTTATTTGCTGACAGAGACAACGACCCAAGCTTGAAGTTTTATGCACTGTACACATTAGCGATAATTCACCCCCTTGACTCCGAGCGAACCGATTGTTTTGGTAGGTTTTTTAATAATGCCATTGTTTTTTAAAAAAGAATTACTAATACTAACTATTTCATTTGAGTTTATTCAGATGCATTTAGGGGCGTTTCTAAGGATTACACGGGAGATGTATTTGGGCATGCGGCTGCGTGTGAAATTGATTTTCTTGACGCTGAGGGTATTGTTAAAGTAGAATTGCAGATTCAGGTGATTGGGTAAGTCATTATGTGTGCATCAGAAGCATCATTCTATTGTTATTGGTCAACATACTCATAGAATTTTAACCATATTACTAAGTATATTGATCAATAATAGGCATTAGGTGTCACTGCATTACATGCAACTCATTGTGTGATTGTTTTTAATGCACAGAGAAAATGTTTTCCAGCCTTCCCTTAAACGGGAGTTTCGAATTGAGCTTTTTTTGGCGCATACGACAAATTTGGACAACATTTGTTCTACATTCTTTGAGAAGACAAAAGAAAATTTGAAGTGTCTGATTCAAGATAAAGATAAGTGGTCAAGGTATTTTTTTACTTTTTTTCCATGAGTAAGTTGAAATTGATATTTTATTTATTATTATGGAGTTGACAAAAGAGTTACGAACTTACGTGATATTGTTAATTTAATATATGTATATGGCTTGCATTTGAATTTTACTAGTCGCCCGTAAGCAAAAAACAATAAATATTATGAACATATGTTATTGCATGTTTGGCATGTGTAAGTTAATTAATTTATTTTTGTGGAAGGAATGTCTTAATTAGATATAAGTTAATTATTTTAGGATTGGGTTTCAAAGTCATATCCCAACAACTTTGCCACTTATTTTTTTGCTGTTCACCATCCAACAATCTCTTTTCCAGCAAATACTTTAGACTTTTATGGTCAGTCCGTGTGATGAAATGGCTCCCCAACAAGCCATACCTTCACTTTTGTACTTCCAGGACAATCGCCATCAATTCCCTCTCATACACAGGCTTTAATCTGCCTCTGTCTGAGAGTGCTTGGCTAAAGAAGGCCAATGGTTTTCCCTGTTGCATCAGCACTGCACCCATATCGGATCCCTGGTGTGTCAGTTTCTCTCTCAAAGGGAAAGTTAAAATTAGGCGTAGTTAATGATAGTAATTCATCCACCTTCTGTTTCAAATTAGGTCGAGTTAGGCGTAGTTAAAATTAGGTTGATTTTGTGGTCAGGATCAAGTTCCTGTACAAGAACGTAATGAAAATCGAGCTGGGCTGGCTAAATTGAAATTGGGCTTTACAAATCGGGTCTGGTCGAAATTAAAACCCGGTTCCCTATACTCTCTCCGGTCCTTATTATAAGAAATTTTTCAAAATTCTTTTTGGTCCTATTTATAAGAAAATGTCACAACTTTTAAGGTGTAGTTATTGCTTAAAAGACTTTTCTATCCCTCATTTAACATTACTGAGTGTATTTAATGTTTCACACTTTTTTATGAGGGTGTATTTTACAAATATTTAAAACGTTACATCAATTGATGTTTACATTGGTTTTGTTTCTTATAATAAGGACCGGAGGGAGTATACAGTTATGACATGATTCTTTCATTCTTTCTCTTCTCACCTTCACGAAAAAACCCAACCAAAAATTGCCACCGTGTTCCCTTTCTTCATTCTTCCGTTCTCAGCTTCGAAACGGCTGCCGCCGTTGCCTTTCTCCCTCCTCCGTGATTTGAAACAACCTTAACCAAGAACGACGGCCATGTCTCTGATTCACGAACGACGGCCGTGTTCCCTTTTCCAGCGAAAAAGGGAAGTTCTCGCTGTCGTTCATTCTCTTCCCTCACCTAAACCCTTTTTTCGTTTTTTCCTCCCTTACTCTGTTTTTCACACAACCTTTTCTAATGGCTTCAACATGGCAGTATGTTGTTTCTATTGAAGGAGGAACAAGAAAGGTGAAGTGTAAAATTTTGCGAGTGTTCTTTTATGGGAGGTGCATACAGAGTGAGGCATCGTTTGGCTGGAACTGGTAGAGATGTTCAACCTTGTCGAATGGTTCCTCCGGATGTTAAGAAAGCTATGCAGTTTTTGATTTGGTAGAGATGAAGAGGGAATTGGTAGAGATGATAAACTTATTTTGAACCTAGTAGTTATGATTTAGTAAGTTATTTTGTTCTTATATTGTATTATAATTATTATGCAGTTTTTAATTTTGTAAGTTATTTTGTAAGCTATGCTGTTTTTAATGGTGATTGATTTTTAAGTTGTTTTGTTCTTGTATTATAATTTTTATACCAACTAAAACTTGACTTGTGGAAAGACTAAGTCAATTCCACTAGCACTCCCTAACAAATAGGAATAATTTACTACATGATAGGAACAAATCCTATGACTGATAGCTAAGTAAATCAGTTTCAACAGTACAAACGTTGTTCAAACGTTGTAGGAGTCTAAGTTTGTATTTGATGCTTTTATAGGAGTTTATGTTGTACAAATGTTGTGAATTTAAATGTGATACTCTTAATTTTTGAGAAATGAAATTTTGAAACCCATGTCTTGTTATTCAACAAAAAACACGGGCGTCACACTCCCTCAAATTTTTTGTTTGCAAATTAACTAACTTGATTTTTCAATATTTGCAGATTCTGTGCTTTCATGAAAGAAAGTGGCCAAATTTCAACGGACCAAATGTGTTGCGAAGAACAAGATGTAATTAAGGAAGCCCTGGTGAAGCACTTTTTTGTAGATGGTGCTGTGACATCTCCTTTGTTAATGGAGATATTATACAATGGTTACAAATCAATAAATGCTAAGAATACTACGGCTAAGTTTGTCAGAATTAAGGAAAATAGGTTTGAGTTGGTTGGTGATGTTCCATCCCTATTTAATAGCGTTGTTGGTATTGAGTATAAATGTATAACAGTAATTACACCTACCGAAGAGGATTATGAAAGCAGTGTCACAAGGTTTGGTTGCATGATTGTGGAAATATATGTTCTTGACTATCTATTCAGGTACCATATATGATTTATTTATTGACCTGGGTCTTGTTTCTTTATATTAAGTATTTGTGTGATTGTTTAATTTAAAAAATTAGTTAATAATAAAAAGTGTGATACAATAGTGTTGCTATGCTTTTGGCTTGATATCCAAGTAGACTGTGCAGACTGTTCATATTCTAATTTTTTATTTAATGGATGCAGGAATAAAATTGAGGTGAACTTTACCAGAAGTGAAACTGAAAAGAAGTCCAAGAAAAAAGGAAAAAAAAAGGTGTGTCATACATATATGTTTATTTATACGTTTATCATCATTTTTATCTGTTTATTAAAAAAAAAATATCTTGTTTGGTCGGCTAAACCAAAAAAATATGATAAATGTGTAGAAGAGAATGAGCAAACGGTAAACTTGATTTTGGATGATTTAAGAGAATAGATTAAGCATATTAGTTTAGCCTATTAGATTGTGACACTTGTCACTCATTAAGTGCATTCTATATGCTTCTATAAATATGTGTAATTCTCAGAGTTCATTTAATAATAACAATCTCATTTTCTCTTTCTCTCTCTCTTCTCTTTCTCTCTCTTCTAACTGATTCTGTTACAAACACCATTGATGAAGCTTTGAGCTTCTAACATGGTATCTAGAGCTGCTTAATCCGATCCATGGCCTCTACACCAGAAACTCAGTCTTCCAATTCCGATCTCCACCGCGCCTCCTCCGAAACCTTCAAACAGGTTGTTTCGGTGAAATTAGATGATACGAAGTACTTGCAATGGAAACAACAAGTAGAAGGAGTTCTTCGCGGCACAAAAATGGTGAAAATAGCTGTTTCGCCGCAAATTCCTTCAGGTTTTCTCTCTGACGCGGATCACACAGCAGGGAAAGAGAATCCGGCATACACTGAATGGGAAGAACAAGATTCTCTCCTTTGCACATGGATTTTATCAACTATTTTGTTTTCTCTGCTTTCGCGTTTCGTATTTCTCCGTCGTCCGTGGCAGGTTTGGGATGAAATCCACTCTTATTGCTTCACACAAATGAAAACTCGTTCGCGTCAATTGCGTTCTGATACCAAAGGAACACGCACAATTGCTGAATTCTTTGTCCGAATTAGGTCAATTTCTAAGTCCTTGATGTCAATAGGAGATCCTATTCCTCCGCGTGATCTCGTAGAGATTATCCTCGAATCACTTCCAGAAGAGTTCAATCCTATTGTTGCTAGTGTCAATAGCAGATCTGAAGTTATATCTCTGGATGAACTTGAATCACAGCTTCTCACTCAAGAAGCGCGCAATGAAAAGTTCAAGAAAGCGCTAATTGCTGATTCTGCTTCAGTTAATCTCACTCAAAACTTCAGTGCTGAAAGCCAGACTCAGCCTTCTCAAACTCAACACCAACACTTTCCTGATGTGAATTCTAATGGTAATCCTTATGGTAATGCTCAGTATGCTACTCCTTATGGTAATGTTCAGTATGCTAATTCTGGAGGTAGAGGTGGCTATTTCAGAGGCAGAGGACCTCCTTATGGTAATTTTAATACTACTGCTCAGTCTTTTCCATCTCTATATAGCATTTGGCACTGCAGACTTGGTCATCCTCATCATGAGGTTGTTAAAGATGTAACCAAACTTTGTAATGTCAATTTACCTAATAAAAATCTATCAGACTTTTGTTCTGCTTGCTGTCTTGGTAAAGTGCATAGACTCCCTTCCTTTGCATCTACTGCATCATACACAACACCTCTTGAACTCATATTTTGTGATCTTTGGGGTCCCTAACCTGTTGAGTCATTCAGTGGATACACATACTTCCTCACATGTGTTGATGCTTACTCTAGATACACCTGGATATACCCCTTAAAATTGAAGTCTCATACTCTCACTACATTCCAAAACTTCAAGTCTATGGTAGAGTTACAGGTTAAATTCAAAATAAAGGCTGTTCAAACTGATGGAGGGGGGAGTTTCGTCCCTTTACCAAATATCTCACTGAGTTTGGTATCACACACAGATTTACATGCCCCCACACTCATCATCAAAATGGGTCTGCAGAGAGAAAACATAGGCACATTGTTGAAACATGTTTAACTCTCTTAGCACAAGCCAAAATGCCTCTCAAATTTTGGGACCATGCTTTCTTGACCGCCACTTATCTTATTAAAAGATTACCTTCTCCTACTATAAATAATCCAGTCACCATTTTTTCTCTTAATGTTTCAATTTCCTGATTATAGGTTTCTCAAGAGCTTTGGTTGTGCTTGCTTTCCTTTCTTGAGACCTTATAGCAGTCAAAAAGTTGATTTTCACTCAAAAGAGTGTATCTTTCTGGGGTACTCCCCTTCTCATAAGGGCTACAAGTGTCTTGACACTTCAAGAAAAATCTTTATTTCAAAGGATGTGGTGTTTAATGAAGTCAGGTTTTCCATACCCTGAATTTTTTTCTTCCTCTTCAAATTATACTATTGCCCCTGATGAGCCAAATTTATCATCCTTTCTTCCCACATATCTTCCTACTTTCACTGCATCATCATCATCTCCTACAAATTCTCGTACCTCACCTCCCATTATCAATTCACCTATATCTTCTGCTGGTCAGACCTCACCTTCTGCCACTCCTAACCAGCAATCTCCTATTTTGACACCTACATCCCATACTGACTCAGTTCCACCTTACAGTCCTGCTCATGTTTTTAATCCTACACACATTACCATACTATCACCGTCACCTTCTAATACATCATCTGAATCTCTCACTCCTACACCCATCACCCCTCCACCTAAACCTCACAGAATCCATCCCCTTAACACTCATTCCATGGCTACTAGAAGGAAACTTTGCGATGTTTAGCCTAGATTACAACCTACTCTCCTTCTTACTCATCTTGAACCCACCAGTCATAAACAAGCATAATTGGATCCCAATTGGCATCTCGCTATGAAAACTGAGTACAATGCATTGTTACACAATAATACTTGGTCTCTGGTCGCATTACCTTCTAACAGACAAGCCATAGGCTGTAAATGGGTATTTACGATCAAGGAGAACCTTGATGGCAGCATCAACAAGTACAAAGCACGTTTAGTTGCCAAGGGATTTCATCGGCAACATAGTTTTGATTGCTATGAGACATTTTCACCAGTTGTAAAACCAGTTACTGTTAGAACTGTCCTCACCCTTGCTGTTACCATGTTACCAAGCAGTGGGTTATTCAACAATTGGATATTAATAATGCATTCCTAAATGGTTTTGTTACTGAAGAAGTATACATGAACCAGCCACCAGGGTTTGAGTCCTCTGATAAAACTCTTGTCTGCAAGCTGCACAAGGCTTTATATGGACTCAAGCAAGCTCCCAGAGCATGGTTTGAAAGGTTGAAAGCTGCTGTTCTCAAGTTTGGGTTTAAATCTAGTAAATGTGATCCATCCTTGTTCACACTTCACACTAAGACCCATTGCATCTACTTGTTAGTTTATGTTGATGACATAATCGCTACTGGGAATTCTAAAAGTGTCATTCAGAATCTGGTGTTTCAACTTAATGCAGAATTTAGGAACACTTGGTTATTTTCTTGGGATAGAAGTTCACCACTCTCCCAATGGATCTCTTCATCTCTTTCAAACTAAATACATCAAAGATCTATTAGCACAAGCAAATATGGAAAATGCAAACAGCATGGCATCTTGTTTCATGGTGGACAAAGAAACAAACTCTTGTTGCCAGGTCAAGTGTTGAGGCAGAGTATAGAAGTTTGGCTCAAGCATCTGCAAAGATTCTTTGGATACAATCTCATCTTCAAGAGCTTTAGATCCCAAGCAAGACTCCTCAAATTTATTGTGATAATTTGAGTGCTGTCTCACTTGCTCACAATCCTGTTCTTCATTCCAGGACCAAGCACATGGAATTAGATATTTTGTTTTTCAGAGAAGAGTCCTTAGCAAAACTCTTATGGTTTCTCATGTCCCTGCTCAAGATCAACGGGCAGACATTCTGACAAAGCCTTTATCCACATCTAGATTTACTTATCTCATAAACAAACTTAGAGTGTTTGACAACACCCTCAGCTTGAGGGGGGAATGTTAAGAGAATAGATTAAGCATATTAGTTTAGCCTATTAGATTGTGACACCTGTCACTCATTAAGTGCATTCTATATGCTTCTATAAATATGTGTAATTCTCAGAGTTCACTTAATAATAGCAATCTCATTTTCTCTTTCTCTCTCTTCTAACTGATTCTGTTGCAAACTCCATTGATGAAGCTTTGAGCTTCTAACAGGATGTAAGTAGATGGGTTTTTCTTATTTTGTTAACTACTTACTAGAAACTGTTTGTGGCTGCAGCAAAATGATGAATTGATTGCAGCAGATTTGGTAGAGGATGCATATTTTCTGGAGAGTGTGAGAGCTTTGCTTAATTATTTGTTTATGAGTGCCCTAAAAAAGCATGAGGTTATTGCTACTACTTTGAAAGAGAAGATTGATGAATTAATTGTGGAACAACAAGAGGAGTGTGCTAAATATGCATTGAAAAAAGCGGTCACTGAATTGTACGTGGAAGCACAAGAAAAGGTTGTTGCTTTGTATGTGAAGGTGGAGGAAGAAAGTGGTAAGCATCTCTTTAAAAATAGCAATGTCTCCTTAATATACTCGTACTTATTTTCCTCTCTCAAATCTCAGTGTGCAGGTCTAGAAAAATATTTCGTAATGAAATTCGGGATATTTTGGAATCCCATCACATTGTTGAAGATGGTAATGATGCGTCAAAACTATATACATCACAATTGGTTACACTAAAGCCGATTTCTCGACATCGCCATTCTTTCGTCATTGATGTTGGAGAGTGTAAATGGTATGCAACTTTCTTAATTTTCTATTTTATATATTCAAGAGTGAATAATTATAAAGATATAAGTAAAGATTGATATGCCAATGCAGGAATTTCATAGTTCGTCGGATGGGAACCTGGTTGCAATTTGAGTTATTTGTTGACAGAGACAGCATTCCAAGGTTGAACTTTTATGCACTGAAAACAGTAGCGATAATTCACCCCCTTGACTACCGGCTAACTATTTGTTCAGGTAGGTTTTAAAAAAAGTTACTATTATTGTTTAAAAAAAAAGAATTACTAATACTAACTATTTCATTCGAGTTTATTCAGATCGATTCCACTCAGTTTGTAAGACTCACCCGGGGTATGATTTTCATCTTGTGTATGCCTGTGAAAAAGATTTTGTTGACGCTGAGGGTGATGTTAAAGTAGAATTGCAGATTCAGATGTTTGGGTAAGTCGTTATGTATGCATTAGAAATCTCAATCTCATTCTACTGTTGTTGGTCAATATACTCATATAATTTTTACCATATTGCCAAGTATATTGACCAAAAACAGGCACTGGGTGTCACTGAATTCCATGCAACTAATTGTATGATTGTTTTTAATGCACAGAGAAAATGTCTTCCCGCCTCTCCTTGTAAAGAAGTATCGAACTGAGCTTTTTTTGACGTATATGGATATTGTGGAGAAAATTTGTTCTAGATTTATTGGGAACGTAAAAGAAAATTTGAAGAGCCTGATTCAAGATAAAAATAAGTGGTCAAGGTATTTTTTACTTTTTTTCTACGAGTAAGTCAAAATGATATTTTATTTATTATCATGGAGTTGACAAAAGAGTCACAAACTTACGTGAGAGAAAGAGAGAGGGAGTGGGAGAGGGAGAGAGTTCCAAAAATCTCGTCGAGCTCTTAGTTGGAACTCTCGGCTCTTTGAGGAGAGACGGTAGCCATAAAACTTCAGCAGAAGCTTGAGCTAAGCTCCTTTATTCCGCTTCAGCACTCGATCTAGCAACCAGTGTTTGTTTCTTTGCCCACCAAGAAATGAGTTTGGGACTAGAAAGATGCAAGCACCTGACTAATGGTCAAATCTTTTCCTCCATTCCACCAGCTCATCATGTTTCACATGTTCCTCTTCTTTCTCTTCTTTGCTTCCCATTTTACCAGGGCATATGTCAAGGATACTTCCCAGGGCATAATCTTACTATTAGATGGCGATCCTTGATCTCATACTAATTTTATTGATCCTAGTGAACTTGTGTCGTGTAATTGTGATGAAGTTTATAAGTATGCAGTCATGGGACCTAGAAAATGATGAATTGTGTGATTAAGTTATGATTTTCCTAAATGAAATTTTGAAACCCATGTTTTGTTATTCTACAAAAAACACGGGTGTCACACTCCCTCAAATTTTTTGTTTGCTAATTAACTAACTTGAATTTTCAATATTTGCAGATTCTGTGCTTTCATGGAAGAAAGTGGCCAAATTTCAACGGACCAAATGTTTTGGGAAGAACAAGATGTAATTGAGGAAGCCTTGGTGAAGCACTTTTTTGTAGATGGTGCTGTGACATCTCCTTTGCTAATGGAGATATTATACAATGGTTACAAATCAATAAATGCTAAGAATACTACGGCTAAGTTTGTCAGAATTGAGGAAAATAGGTTTGAGTTGGTTGGTGATGTTCCGTCCCTATTCAATAGCGTTGTTGGTATAGAGGATAAACCTATAGCGGTAATTACACCTACTGAAGAGGATTATGAAAGCAATGTCACAAAGTTTGGTTGCATGATTGTGGAAATATTTGTTCTTGACTATCTATTCAGGTACCATATATGATTTATTTAACGACATTGGATCTTGTATTTTTATATTAAGTATTCATATGATTGTTTAATTTTAAAAAGTTTGATACCACAGTGTTGCTAGGCTTTTGGCTTGATATCCAGTGGACTGTGCAGGCTGATCATATTCTAATTATTTATTTAATGGATGCAGAAATCAAATTAAGGTGAACTTTACTCGAAGTGAGCTCGAAAAGAAGTCGAACAAAAAAGGAAAGAAAAAGGCGTCGCCTTCAAATTGAATCGATTGCGGCAGAATTGGAAGAGGATCCGTCTGTATGTGGAGAAGTCAAGTGGGTAAGACAGACAAAAAGCCGTAGATATGGGGAAATTAGGCGAAGAATTGTGTTTGTTCAAATAGACAGTGGTCGAATTATGGACTTGACTGTATTTGACAATCCACCGAAGATATTTAAGGGGTAAAGAAAAAAATGGTCATGTCATGATATGTATGAAGTAGCTATCGATTTAGAAGGTAACAGTGAAACAATAACATATTCTTTAGAAGGTTCTCTTAGATATTGTTTGAAAACATGATGTACCTAAATTGTCCTCTCTCATGATTAATTTGATACTATCTGCCACGTTCTTTGTTGTGATAATTATCATATATTTCAAATATGCATGCGACAGAGAATTGATAGAAGGAGGATCAAGCTGGTAATATTATGCTCCATTCTGATCTTTTTGACGTGTTACCGTTTTGAAATAAAATCTAATTCCTTCAAATAAAAGTTAATTACCAGTAAAAATACAATTATGCTTAATTTTAATCTTGACACTGAAACATTTTTTATCATGTCTTTTGTATAAAAAAATAAAATCACTTCTAGGCGAGAGATGATGAGTGTTAAAAGATTGATTTCAAGAGTTCCCTGCATATCAAAGTTTGTTCACATACTCAAGAGGACGTATTGATATATGATGATGATCTCGTGATTGTGGGGAATGACGCTTATGTATGCAACACTTTATACAATACTTGTGCAAATGTTTTCATATAAAGGATCTCGGAATACTCAAATGTTTTCATGTAAAGGATCTCGGAATACTCAAATATTTCTTAGGTCTGGAACTAGCTCGTGGACCGTTTGGCTTGTCCATATGTTAGCGGAAAGGCACTCTTGATATCCTATGTGTTTTGGACCGTCAAAGACCTAGGCCCAATAACAACTCAAGCCCCATATGCTACTTTTACTCGCAACACGACACCATGTGCTGCTTTTATTATTGTACAAAGTAGAGCCAAAATCCAAAAAATTAAAGGTGCGCATGAAATCAAGCATTACAATTAAGATATGGATCCAAAGTAACTCAGCACCAACACCTCAAAATCAAGTAAACAAAGACAAAACAAATATTACAAACCTATAGTTTAAGGCACCAAATAATCTCTAAATCCCTTAATTCCATCCGGAAATTGTAACACCCTATTTCCCGTCGATAATTATTAAATAATAGGAATAAATTTAATAATTAGGATGTTACAAAACTTCACATGATATCACACGATAGCATACGTTTTCCTTTTAAATAATAATTTCAACAACAGAAAACAATTCTCTATTCTCATTAATAAAAATTTCCCTTGTCATTCAATATCGAAATAGAAATACCTATAGTTCTCAAGATTTAAACTCAAAGATAAATAAATTCATCGTCAACCCCAACCCCAATGTTACATATCAGAGCTCATATTTGACTACATGTCTAATCATCACTAAAATAAAATTGATGGAAGATAAGTCCCGTCGCAACCTTCTAAGCATCCCGCAACTAGATCTCCTCGTCCTAAGTATCTGTACCCCACAGGTACCGACATCATAAATACAACAACAAGAAAGGGGTGAGAAATCCAGCCATAACATATTATAAGGAAATATTCACAATATTGAAATATCATAAGAACAATATTCCACCATTACAAGATCATCAACATCTATTAT
>Ga0228711_1010189_pt1 | contig 12460 bp, 11 predicted proteins | sample MedpolnodulmetaG_2_FD_177996 | JGI IMG/M metagenome (GOLD analysis project Ga0228711, IMG submission 177996) | Root nodule microbial communities from Medicago polymorpha collected in Santa Monica, California, United States - brown nodules | ecosystem: Host-associated > Plants > Roots > Nodule...
TACATATCATTAAATTAAACAACACATTCAACGCAATTGCATATGGAACGAACATACATATATAATATATTATTTTCCACCATATTCCGAAACATAAATCCGACGTCGCTATCGTCTTCAATAAGCCTATAGCTTGCCGTTTTCCATGTGTATTATTCTCAATCTTCTCATAGGTCTATGCATGGCATTTGTCCAAACAAGTGACGTGTATATTGATTTTCACCAAGATGCTCAAAATAAGTGTTAAGTTGTGCCTTCAAATCATCAAGAGAGTCGGTCGGCGTTATCATAACCTTAATTGTCTTTTTAAAAGCGGAGTACCTAACCCGACCTTCAATTTTTACAACCTCAGACATGTTTCACTTCACAAAAGCTTTATGAAAAAAAATCATACATTAGGATGAAATTAAATGAAATGTAATAACGAATAAATCAAATGCGTAAACATTAATAGCGAAAAAATCATGCTTCGGTTTTTTTTGGCATTTTGTGAGCTCCACTCCTTTCACACATTAGGCACAACATTGGACTGTCCAAGCTTGATCTCTATGTAACAATTGTAAATCCCGCCTTATTTGTTCGACGACGTACTCACTCAAGCAATTATTCTCTATCTTTCCACTTAACGTCGTCTGAAAAAAACCTAGTCGTGTCAACTTCGTGGGCATGAAGTGGGAGGACACCGGAGTCAACATTTTTAGAAGCTTCAACATGGACGGAAGCTCCATCAATGTTTGGTTTGGCTACAACCTTAGGCGGTTCGACATCTCCGGAAATTTCGACAAAATTTGGTTTTGTCTCTCCCGGATCATCTTCCGCGTTCTCTACCATTACTATAATAAAACAACACAAAAATATGAATTAACAACTAACTAATGCATAAACATCAATGCCATAATGAATTAAAACAAAACAAAAAAAACAAAGAAATTTTTTTTTTGAAAAATTGGCAGTAGTTGCCTTTTTTTCGTTTAAAATTTTTTTCACAAGTAATTCTCGGCACTTAACTATCAAGGTTTTCCTCGGCAGCATACTACCGAAATATATCTCGGTAGTTAACTGCCGAGGTTTCCCATGACAGAGTTCTACGTAACTGACGTAAAAACCCATTAAAATGCTCAATACCTGTTTTTTTACGTCAAAAGTGTGTTGATACCTCCTATGCTTGATGCTTCAATGATTTTGGAGCAAGATTTGATGAAAAAAATATATTGGATTTCGGGATTGGATGGAAGAGGAAAGAAAGTTGATGATGAAATAGTGTGTAGGGGGTGCAGGTGGTTGTTTCATCTGATGAAACATTTTTCTCGGCAGTTAACTGCAGCCGGTTTTTGAAAACCTCGACAGTTAACTGTCGAGGGACAATTTTGTATTTTACATGTGTTTCTCAGCCTTCTCAAATGCGTGAACAACAATTTTCAATGATTTATAATAAAAATTTTTTTTATCCAAAACCACCCCTTTAATAAAGAAAATAGAAGATAAACCTTGAAAGAGAAAATGTGTGTAATGAGATTTTTATTTTATTTTATAAACAACACACAAAGAATTATAGTCTTACTTTCATCTAAAATAAAAAGTTATAGTTTGACTTTAATATTGAAAAATACTTTAATATCATGCTATTAAAAAAATGAGCTTAGCTCATTTAGTAAGGGATAATGTACAATTTATGTAAGGGCCGAGACTTGAACCTCGGACACCCCACTTATATACACATAAACGTTTATTATATTAACTAAATTATGACAAACATAAGATATTTTTAAAATTGTAGTTGATCTCATACAAAATAAACTCTTAAATTTATCAATACACATGTATATTTTCAATTCTTTGACTTGCATTATATTTAAATCCGATCAATTAATTTAAATATATATTCCTCCACTTAACTACAATTTATTTTATTCAAGTAATTTTTTAAATCAATTTTTGTATTTTATATTACTTTAACAATAGTTTTATTTAAATACGATTTTCAACTACATATCAAACTTACCTAAACTTTTAGTCGACCAGAAAGATCCGTTGAAAATCATAGTAGAATAAATATATTATTAGAGTAAAATAATATGAAATGATTTTCAATTACAGATCTTTTTGGCAAACTAAAAATTTAGGCGACTTCGATCTCGAGAACTCACGAGTCATTAGGTTAATGTATTTTTTTTCTGGTGGTCGGAGCGAACTTTGCATATATTATGCATTGTCCCTACCAATTGAGTTAAACTCACAAGGACGGATTTGTGTATGTTTGGTTCCATTTGTTGAGAGACCAAAATTGATTCTGGAGGTAAATAATTGTTCTAATATGTTAGACTGTTTTCTAGAAGAATTAATTTTGTCTTCATAATTGATCCTATTTAAAGTTAGAATTTATAGTTTTTATTTTAGAATTGATTTAAAGACAAATTTATAGTTCGTCTTACTTTTATACGAATATATCCAAACATATATGAGCTTAATTTCAACATTAAATTGATTTTGGTGACAACTGTAAAGTTCATTAAAAAAAATCAATGCTGAAAATGATCAATGACCAATAGTAGTAATTTGTGTTAATTATATTTAATTCAACTAAACTGTTTAAGCACGCCATAATCAATAATCATGAGTCACAACTCAAAATTCATTTTAAAATTTATACATACTTTTTTTAAGGAAACTACATACAGACTTTAATTCATTTTAAAATTTATACATACTTTTTTTTAAGGAAACTACATACAGACTTTAATTGGCCTTAAATCATTATATTATAGTGTATCAGTTTTTTTTATAAGAAATAGTATAATATAAGAAATAAAAATAATATTTATGCATATAAAACCTATCTACTCAAAAACGATACAATTTTTTAATATGAAAAAATAATAGTATACTGCTTCTGTTACAAAAACATATCTTAATACCAAGTGGGGACATGTTTTTATAGGTGTGAAGCATGCTGCAGATTAATTTCTGGTTTTGCCACATGTGAAAAGCAGTTGGGCCTACAAATAGCTAACTTTGGGTCCACATTTATTTTTCCCTTTCCCTAACTTCAAGGGTGTAATTAATTGTTTAATTTATGCCTCTATGAGACAAAAGTTAGTGATACTTGTATTGTAGTATTACCTTCTCTACCAGCCGGGGGCACTTCAATTAATATTATGCATGGCTTTCATAATGATAATAAAAACCACATACAATAGCAAAAGATAAAATAAAAATCATATTAAATAAAGGGTGCAATTCTTTTGGCATGTCTAATTGTACTTTAGTGAGGCATATACATGGTGGTTAATTAGTCATGAATAAATTAAATGGATAGAATAGTACTTAACAAGCAATCAATTATCTATGTGTCATATACATTTTGTTCTCACATGTATCATAGTTCTGGAATCTATTGGACTCATCAATAAAGCTTTTGTTTTGAGTAATTGGAAAAGGTCTCAAGGGTTATATCTTTGGGACCACAAGACATGGAATCTAATCTTATATCTAACTCATTAGTTACACATATATTGTGAAATCATGACTTGCAGAAAGGGATGGGATACCTTGTTTTGGCATACAAATTAGGCAATAATTATTTTCTTAGCATCTGAAGTAGAATTCTGTTGAATCCCTTTTTAATACTAAGGACTGCTACGTACTCACTTCATTTTATCATTATAGTTGGTATATGTGGCTGCCATGCCACCTATACATGTGTATTGGAATGAGAGAAATAGTGAGGGAGAAGTGGTAAAACCCTAGGTAAGAAGAGAAGTGACAAAGAGAGATTACATGTTTTAAATCTATTATATTTTTCACATCTTTATCTCATTTTACTTTTTTTCCCCTTACATATTTATCTCCTCACTTTATTCTCTAAATCAAACACAAGAATGGTTCATGATATTTAAGTTAAGACAAACATATAATAAAAATTATATAAATTAATGCGGGGCAACTTTGAGAATTCTTATATATTTGTATAATTGAATTAAATATAGAAATATATGCTAAAGTACATAGAGTTGGCGTGGCATGATAACTATACCTTTTGGTTGCACTATTTGTACCATTGGTGATGCTCTAAACACAATCAATTATTACTATGTGAGACATGTGTGAGCATAGTAGATTTGTGAAAACAGTCATTTCATTTATATAACTTCCCCTCAAAGCCATATACAAAATAATTAAAGGTAAAGTGAAGGGCTGGTGGGTGACATAATTGAGGACCACAAAGAACTTAAAAATAAGCACTCACTCCTAATTCAATTATTCATGTACCAAATATTTCAATCTTAGTTAAATGCATGGTATGGTAGAGACATGTAGCAATTTCACCTTTCATGTCCCAATTCTTGAATATGAAGCAAGAATTTTGGTAAATAGATGTGATTGCCTCTGCCTTACAAAATGACCGTATACATGCATATATTAATGGGATTAGGGATGAAAGATTATTAATAATGATTAATTAAGTATCTAGTGCTACTTAGTCAAGCTTTTTGTTTTGATCTTTCATTATTTTGTGGTGGGTAAGGGTGAGGAGGCACATTCATTCAAATTGTGTTTATGTTAATTAGGAAAAAAAATGTCATTTCTTACAGAATTATCAATCTACTATAATTTATATGTACTTGTCTAATTTGTTTGGCAATGTTTGTTTGTGTTGGTACAGAGGACAAAAAAGGTGGTAGTTAACATGTTATATATTATGTGACTTGTTGTAAACTGATGGTCTATAATTTTTATTTAAAAAATTAATTGGTATGCCATTTTTGTAGCATTCAAATATTAAAAGTTAAAGGTCAACCTAGTCAAGAGTAGTCGTTGTTACTTGTTAGAACTTACTTATTATTAAATTTTGAAAATTCATTTGTATAAAAAATAAATAAATTGAAAATTCACAAAGAATATGAAAAAGGCTCCTTAAATAAAATGTTTATAAAGAGAAAAGAAATTATAGTCTTTTTTATTTGAGGGGAGAAATTATGCTCATGAGATGCATATTATCTACGTAATCAACTGCAATGTATAAAAGAAAAGGAAAAAACATTAGACTACAATGTCACGTTTAACAAATATATTTCATCAAAACCAAATGTTTTTATATGTTAATATATCTTCTATAAACCCACACACACAAATTGTTTCTATATGTTAGCTTTTTTCCCTTCTCTTTCTTGGATAAGCTTTTCTATTTGCTTATATAGTCAACTTCATATATATTTTCTAATTCAACTAATTAATGGCACAACTTTTAAATTTTGGGCTAATAGTAGTTGGTGGGCTAACTCCATCTAATGTCTTTAAGCATTGGATTCTCCCTAAAATCAACAACCATAGTTGCAGTTATGGGTAAATTAATATTTAGTGAAAAAAATTTATTCAAAAAAATAAAAAATATTTAGTGAAAAAAACTATGGTTAAGTATTAATTCGTTATATTTTGAATGCAATATATTTAGAGGACTCTTCTTCCATATGAGATTCAACTCAACATAACTCATTTTTGTTGAACATATTGAGTCCAAAACTATTCAAAAACTCACCCAACACACCTCGTACATTCATAGTTTGGTTTCTTATGTTCAAAGAGTTCGATAGTTTTGACCCAAAAAAGAGTTTGATAGATACACTCATCACTAATGTAAAAGTCATTTGGCACAGTTTATCTTTTTGTACTTTGCATATTTTTATATTTGAAATTAGGTTGTGCAAAATTTGTTCACTGCGAGAGATCTTTCAAAAAAAAAAACTTTCACAGCGAACAAATTTTATATACCGTTTGATGAAAATGGTTGCATGAATAATTTTTCTCTATCTGATCTCTTTTACACTTTAACTATGCAAAATTTATTCTTTGCATATTTATATATTTAAAATTAGGGTTTATATGCTCTCCATCGTTTATCTTGTCCATTTTTTTTACAAGAGTTTTAAGAATATAAATATAATAAGGGTTAATAGGTCTTTACCCCCCTGTAATATAGGTCATTTCCGGTTTTCCCCCCTGTAAAATTTTTATTTTGATTCACCCCCTTAAAATATTTTTGTTTTGATTTACCCCCCTAATAGGCCAAACAAAAACGAAAATTTCTTAAAAAATAAAATAAAATTGGTTTTTTTTTGGTCTATTAGGGGGGTAAATCAAAACAAAAATATTTTATAGGGGGGTGAATCAAAATAAAAATTTTACAGGGGGAAAAACTAGAAATGACCTATATTACAGGGGGTAAAGACCTATTAACCCATATAATAATTAATATTTTGTGGGTCTAATTATCTTCTATACACTTCATAACTCTTAATAGAGAGGGAAAATTACGAGAGAAAATGGAGATGATTTTAACTCTTAAAGTTAAGAGGATGGCTAACATGAATTGACTATATGATCCGTAATGACCATACTTGAGAGGCGTATAAAGAAATAGACCCATCGAATCCATGTTAATATTGTCCAAATAGAATCGATTCAATTTGAAAGCTTTTTCTACTCTTCAATATTTCATCACTTGGAATTTATCTATCTTTACAGATCCATTCAAATGAGTAAGTTCAGACAAAATAATATTTTTTCTATCCGGAATTCGGATGGAAGTGGTTTCCTCCACCCTAAAAAAAAATCTAATATTGTGTCGATCATTAGTCAAAAGATGGAGAAAGGAATGATAAGGAGCATTAGAAAATATGAAATTAACGTAAAAAAAAATGTGAAAGATAGAACTAAAAATCAATATGTGCCTAGGGACCATAGTGGTTTCACAATAAGACAAAACAGCTTACATAAAATAGGGTTAAACAACTTTCTAACAACTAATCATCCACTAGAATTTAGAATTTGGAGGGTGTAAATGTGGAGATTCCCTATTGGTTTATCTATCCTATTGGAGCTGTCGAGTTCTACTAAAAGCATTTCGGGTCATGGTTGATGTGTACCTTGATTAAGAATAAACTTTAAAAATTATAAGAGCTTGTAATTTTCCAATTTCCTACTGATACCTAATCCGATAAACACGACTTCTTTATACAGTTTTTATTTTTAATTTTTAAATTATGTATATCGTAAGAAGAAGGGTTAATTGCAGTTTTAGCCCCCTAACTTTTCCAAAATTATGATTTTGACCCCTAAGAAAAAAACTACAAAACAGCTCCCTAAGTTTTGTAACTGTAGCAGTTTTGGCCCCCAAGGCAAAAAAAAAAAAATGTGGCACCTCACTTAGGGTGCCACGTCAGCGTAGACCGAGTCAATATCAGCTTTGGGGGCCAAAACTGCTACAGTTGCAAAACTTAGGGGGCTGTTTTGTAGTTTTTTTCTTAGGGGGCCAAAATCGCAACTTTGGAAAAGTTACGGCGTTAAAACTACAATTAAGCCTAAAAAGAAAGATGGAAACATTGTTCTTAATTCTAAGATGGACAGAAACCATTTAATTTTTTTAGACTTTTTATTGGTGGTAATTCGAGAAGGGGTCTTTTTTTAGTGCATTCTGCCCTTTATCCAACACATTTTGCTCATTCCCAACTGAAAAGACCAAAACGCCCTTGTGTGAGTTAACTCATGCTTGTGTAAATCTCTGCGTGAATTAAGTCACGCTGATTTAATACTAGCGTGAGTTAACATATGTAGGGGTATTTTGGTCAGTTCAGTTGGGAATGAGCAAAAACTTTTGGGTAAAGAGCATAATTCTTTTTTAGTAGGCAAGACAACAGGCGGGGCCGGTGCGAGTTTAAACATTACCGGTTTCGGCCTTGGCCCGATTCTATGTACCCGTTTCCGCCCTTAGATCCTTTTGTTGGAACAAAATGTGTTTCACATACACTACCCTTAGAGTTTTAATGATAACAAGGTATTAAAAATTGTCAATTGGATATGCCAATATTTGTTCAAGTGTACATGATCATAGTCAAATTTTTGATATCTTATGAGGTTCTGAAAGAACAAAAGAGAGCAAAGGAATCAACAATAAGGAAGCTTGAAGCATCTGAAGAAAAGTGCATCTGAAGTATAAGTGCTCCTGAAGTGATGACGTCATCAGAAGCACCTCATCAGAAGGTGAAGTTCATCAGGAGATGAGAGACTTAAAGCTTCAAAGGTTGTTCAATGGATTTAATCTCGTCTAAGCATTACAGAAGACTGAAAAAGTGTAACAACGACCTTTGTGAAAGAATTTGAAAGCATTGGATGCTTGTTTTATCAAGAGCGTTGACAAAGGACAATTGTACGAACTGTACAACCACTTCCTCCACTACTCTGTTCGTGTCTCTGCAAGAAGACAAGAATAACAACTATGCCTTCAGTAATGTTCTTTCATACTTGGAATGGATTTGAAATTGATCCTTTATAAGACAATAACCATATCAGGCAAAAGATCATTGGTGATTGATCAAAGCTTCAAACGACTCTTTAATGTGCTGATAATTCTCCAACGTATCTTTCACACCTCTATATAAAGGAGTGAAGACATGCTAAGTTGGATATACAGACACACACAAAATCAAGACTCATACAACAATTCAAAGTGCTAAACTCTGTTATTGCTATGCATCTAAAGTCACTTAGAATTTCTTATCAAAGTTTATATTTTAGAAATTCTAAAGTCTTAAGAGTCTGTATCTGATTTGTATTGTGAACACCACTGATTGTATATCAAGTGTTCAAACTCAAACAAAATTCTTTGTAATTCTATTTGATTAGAAGTCTCTTGCTTGTGTGCTTGAGCAACAGAAGTCTCTTGCAGTTGTGCTTGAGTATTAGAAGTCTCTTGATTGTGTTCAGGAGCATAGAAAATCTCTTGCAGTTGTGCTTGAGTAATTTGAAGTCTCGTGCTTGTTGTAGCATTGAGCAGTTGTAATTTGATATTACATTTTAGTGAACACTCCTTGGAAGTGCAAGGGGGACATGACTACTTCCGATTTGTGGAAGGAACCTGTATAATTGCTTTGTGTCTTTCTTCTCTCTCTCTCTCTCTCTCTCTCTCTCTCTCTCTCTCTCTCTCTCTCTCTCTCTCTCTCTCTCTCTCTCTATTTTATCCGCTGCATTTAGATTCTGATTATCACTTCAGAAGCTGAACTCTATCTGCTTCTGATCAGTGACTTTAGTAGGAGAAAACGAAGAAAAAATAAACACAATTCAACCCCCCTTCTTGTGTTTTTCTCACCTTCACCTTTCAGGTGTAATAATTAAACATCTACTCCCATCCTCAATAACGACGGTTTTCCTACTCCATCTCCACCTCCACCCGCGAAACTGCATTTAAAAAAAATACATGTTTTTCATTTTTTTATATAAAAAAAATAGTAATTAAATTAATAATAAAAGATCTAATACATCTCTTTCAAACGAGCAAGATAAAAAAATGTTTTTCCATTTTGATACCTATTTCTAAGTTAATGCGTATAAGATTATTAAATATAATAAGATAAATTCCAACATGGGGAACGAGGTGGGGGTGGATGTGGGGCGGGTATAAGCATCCCCTAGCCTTGCCCCTGGACTAAAAAATTGGGTTTCCCCCGCACCCACTTATCATAATTCTTGTAATTTTATAGACATTTATATACAAATTATTTTTTGATAAAATAAAATAATAAGTTGGGCTACAGAGACTCACCATCGCCAGAGCAGACATCAAAGTTCAAAGAGCATTTACACACCTCTTTCAAACAAGCAAGATAAAAAAAATGTTTTTTCATTTTGATACTTATTTCTAAGTTAATGCGTATAAGATTATTAAAAATAATAAGATAAATTCCAACATGGGGAACGAGGTGGGGGTGGATGTGGCGCGGGTATAAACATCCCATAGCCTTGCCCCTGGACTAAAAAATTGGGTTTCCCCCGCACCCATTTATCATAATTCTTGTAATTTTATAGACAAATATATACAAATTATTTTTTGATAAAAAAATAAAAATAGATAAGTTGGGCTACAGAGACTCACCATCGCCAGAGCAGACATCAAAGTTTAAAGAGCATTTACACACCTCTTTCAAACGAGCAAGATAAAAAAATGTTTTTTCATTTTGATACCTATTTCTAAGTTAATGCGCATATGATTATTAAATATAATAAGATAAATTCCAGCATGGGGAACGAGGTGGGGGTGGATGTGGGGCGGGTATAAACATCCCCTAGCCTTGTCCCTGGACTAAAAAATTGGGTTTCCCCCGCACCCATTTATCGTAATTCTTGTAATTTTATAGACATTTATATACAAATTATTTTTTGATAAAAAAATAAAAATGGATAAGTTGGGCTACAAAGACTCACCATCGTCAGAGCAGACATCAAAGTTCAAAGAGCATTTACACACCTCTTTCAAAAGAGCAAGATAAAAAAATGTTTTTTCATTTTGATACCTATTCCTAAGTTAATGCGTATAAGATTATTAAATATAATAAGATAAATTTCAACATGGGGAACGAGGTGGGGGTGGATGCGGGGCGGATATAAGCATCCCCTAACCTTGCCCCTGGTCTAAAAAATTGGGTTTCCCCCGCATCCATTTATCATAATTCTTGTAATTTTATAGACATTTATATACAAATTATTTTTTGTTAAAAAAATAAATAAATAAGTTGGCCTACAGAGACTCACCATCACTAACACAGACATCAAAATTCAAAGAGCATTTACGAATATATTTTCACATCACTCACAAAAAAGTCCTCTATTGACAAAAGAAGTTAAAACCAAAATCTTGTAAATCAGTCAATTTCCTACCATCTAAATCAACCTTCATCATCATTATCATTCATATACTTATGGATTCCATTTCGGTGCCCTAACCCTTTGAGTTTTGGTAACAAATTTCAATGCCGACAAATTTCATCTTATCTTAATACTTTATTTGATGCTGGGGACTTTTAATTGGCTTTTCTCACGTGGCTTTTATATTCTTTCCTCTTTTTTTTTCCTGCCTTTTAGCTTCTTTAGATATGAGATACAAGTAATGTTTATAAAATGAAAAACCCAGAAAATATATATTTAATTCCACATAAGAAACAACTATTGATATATATTCCTTTATAGATGTCCATGTAAGCTATTAAATTACAAGAATTATGATAACAACACACGTTAATACATAAAAATGTATTAAAGAACACACCTTAATACATAAAAATGTATTAAAGAATGTGTTAATATCACTCTTTCAAAGTACAAATATATCATGAAGTGTGGTAGTTAACTTAACTCGACTTTGAGCAAGCATATCATGTTCCTTAGGGTACACATTGATTAAAGTTCACATCCACATTTACATTATCTCTCTAATTGTAACCAGTGCCCTACTTTGATTAGAGTGTTCAACCAAAACATTATTATGTTATTATCAACCAAATAGTAGAAGTTAACATTATCTTGTAATAAAGAACAGGCTTAGGTAGGGATCATCCTTCGCATGCAAGTCAAACCAAACCTAATTTTTTTCTTCTTCTATGGAAACACAAAAGATGAAGTTGAATCAAGTGGAATCTACACGAACCTAACATAACATATTGATCATTTTGACTGGTGCATTGTAATTTTATAAACGTGTTTTTTTTGGTTACATATTCACAATTATTTAGATCATATTCACAATTTTGAGAACCAATCTTTCTATTGCCTTTCTTTAATTACTCATGAAACTAAATGTTTTCACATTGTAATTAATCTATTTTGATTGTAATCAATATCATGTGTATACTTTTGTCTAGAAACCAAATATTGATTTTTTTTTTTACTCCACACCTAGTTCGTCCACAGAATAACACACCTACTCTTCTCAATTTTACTTATTTTCATTCCCTAGTTATCTGGTTTTTTTTGTCTTATTCAAATAACAATTTTTTAAAATATACACCATCTGGACACTATTATAAACAAAACTTCACTTTTTAAATACATTAATTATTCAATGTATCTAAAAAGTGAATTTTTACTTATAATAGGGACCGGAGGAAGTATGAGTTTTTGGGAATAAAAAGTACATTATGCAAAATTGAAATTTGAGTTTTTTGAACACAATTTGGAAAACTCTTGAAGTTTAGAATTTTTTTTTTGTTTTGAAAAGTCAAATTCTAAAAAATTCAAATTTAAGCTTTCCAAAAAAATTATCAAGCTGGGGAAATAAAAGTAAACATTTTTTAGGGCTAATAAACAAAATTTAAAAAGGGTAAAATGTGATTTTTGATGAATTGTGGAGCTAAAAGGTAAGTGTGGGGGTATAAAAAAGACTTTCAAGAATAAAAGATACGATATTAGTCACCTCGTTTGATTTTATAGGCTTAGGGTCTTAAGTGGTACTCCATTGTGTTTTAAACTTGCTTATCACATTTCTATTTTTTCTCACACACCTCCTTACTAAATGGATAATTTGTGGAGGGAGAAAAAATGATTGGCTAAAGGATGGCGTATAAGAAACATTAAAGAGTGTATAAAGTAACTCCATTTGTTATTGCTTTCAGAATATGTCTGGACCCAAAACAAC
>Ga0228711_1010194_pt1 | contig 12458 bp, 6 predicted proteins | sample MedpolnodulmetaG_2_FD_177996 | JGI IMG/M metagenome (GOLD analysis project Ga0228711, IMG submission 177996) | Root nodule microbial communities from Medicago polymorpha collected in Santa Monica, California, United States - brown nodules | ecosystem: Host-associated > Plants > Roots > Nodule...
CTGTTTGTGCAGGTTCATTTATAGAAGAGGAGCCTTGGTCACCAAGGGTGTGAATCTTGGTCACCAAGGGTGAAAACGTGTAGGACAGCCTGTTATAATTTTTTGGACAATTTGGACATTAAAAAAAACAATAAATAAAAACTAAATAATAAAATATCAAGATTAAAAGAAAAATGAATTTTAAAAGGAATTAAAAAAGATGGAAACTATAACTAAAAAATAATAATTGAGAGAAGAGGGCCCGACTTGGAACCAAAATGAGGTATTTTAAAATACCTCTCTGCCGAAATTTTTTACTGAAAATTAGAGACCAGTTAAGGCCAAACGGCGTACGAATGTAGAGTCAAACGACGCGTGTCAGTGACGTCTTAGGTCAAAAATTGGGGTATGACAAGTATGTATAGAAAAAATTGTTGTCCACACACTTAATAAGGCTGAAACACATCATTAATGACCAAAATATCCCTCGGCAGTTAACTGATATCGGTTTCCTATTTCCTCAGCAAATAACTGCCGTCAGTTTCCTATTTTGTCGGCATGTAACTGCCGATGCGCCGTGATGCTTCTGCATTGGCAGAAGCTTCATTTTCTGGAACTATTATGTGTTTTAAAATAACACACAACCTCTTCAGATTACCCCAAACGTCTTCCTTAATCATGTCAGTACGAAAGTCGATGAAAGCTTGCACAATATGAGTCTCTCGCTCCTGAACAACATCCGTCAGATGTCTAGGGACGTTCTTCACGTATCCGTACTTCCGTTTAACTCTCTCAGGCAAGTGACGATACACCTTGTCAACACCGCACATGATCCATCCCAATACCAAAAATCTCCTCAAAATTCTAGATCTCCTTGTGTTTTTCGTACGACCTCCATGTAACGTCATCAAACCCAAAATGATCAAGTAATGAACGATATGTCAACCCCTCTCCATGATCCTTATGTATCGCCCATTTGGCCGCAATCAGATAGTTTGGGATATAGTCTGAATCATCATCAATACTGAAAAAACTAGGAAAATGCGCCAAAAACCATCCTGGCACAAACTAAACAAATCACATTTATAAGTTATTACCAGAAAAAAAACAAAAAAAAAAACAAAAAAAAAAGTATGAATGTTCAAAAGTGGCAATTTATTACCATAAGAAGTGTAATGCTCCCCCCAATAGCTTTGCCATTAGGCAAAGAGACCTCGGATAGACAACGGTATAGGTTTGCCAATGTCATCCCTCCCCAAGAATAATTACGCATCCCGACATAGTCGTCCATGGTCGTCAGATATATCAACTTGATGTGTTTGTTGCTTTTATCAATAACAATAACCATCCAAACATGTACAAGAGCTAACACTTCACACAAGTGATGAGTAAAACCGCAAGTGCATGGTTCTATCGAAGTAGTAAAAAGAGAGTATCGTTCCAATAGGGAGTTGTTCAATTCAATTAACTTTTGTTGATGATTAGAAGAAAGTTCAGTTGTAAAGATTAGATTTTTAACGGTTTAAAAAGAATAATAAAAAGCGCTTTGGGATTATTGGTTCATCTTGGTGACAAACCCTTCACAAACCAAACCCTAAACCTAAACTTTATATTGGACCTACTTTCTAAAGACAAGTTTGTCTTAAGCGTATCAAAGTTTCTCTCGAAATCATTGAGTGTGTTCCTCTGGCAACCACGCCTATTCTCATGGTTGATTGCTATTAGAATCCTTGAAGAACGAAACTTTATTTGTGTCAAGGTTTGCTAGAATATTTTCATGTTTCGCAATCCTTGTCTAATTTCACTTGTTCCAATATCAAAACTTCTTCTTACAATGCTTCGCTTTGATATTTGTGATGATGAATTAACAAATACTAACCCTCCATTGTCGCTTTATGAGTTTGGTATTTGTTAATTCACTATAAAAATGGTAAAATTAGATTAGAAAGTAGATTTATATAAAATTAGGGTTCGAGGCTTGGTTTAATTAGGATTAGGTCATTAGACTCGTCCAACAATCCCAAGACAAGAAGAGTCTACTCACTCATGTTCATCGTAGACATAGAAGAGAATAAGAAGAACAAATAAAATAAAAAGAAAGTAAAAGAAGAACTTTTATTAAGAAAGACAATTGTCACTATTGAATTCCAAGAACAAAAGATGAATTATTGTGATAGCTAGCTACTCTATTTATAGTTTATAGCAACTTAAGCCCTAAGAAATACACCACAAGAATGTTCCACAAGAAACCACAGGCTTTTAGGTCAGAAATAAACTAATAGGTAGCTTGTCTTTGAAGCAGAAGCAATAAAAGACAATCCTGTGAGCTGGCACGACCGTGTGGCTGGTGGCACGGGCCGTGCCAAGCTTCTGACTTGTGGGACGTCATATTTTTGTACCGAATCTTCGTATTTTTGTCTCGAATCAGCTCCAAATCCCTTTCTTTTGCTCCAAGACTGAATCTTTCAATTATTTGTTCCTGAAATTAAATAACTTGCAATTGAAGTAAAATAGTTCTAAAAAGGAAACAATATTAAATAAAATGAAATCAAATATAAATAAAACAGACTCAAATATTTTATTAAAAACACTAATTATTGACTCATCAACAAGCAGTCCTACACCTATCCACGTCATGTACCTCCACCAACTTCCGTTCATCCTTGCAATCTGGTAGCAGCATCGACTTGTGTCACACCTAAGTGTGTCACCATCAGCTGCACTCCAAGAGCCTGAGACACCTTCTTTGGATGGCTCAACATGATCCCTTCAATGGGAATATGCAATAGACAAGCGACATCATCCAAAGTAATGGTCATCTCCCCCACAGGCAAGTGAAAACTGCTGGTCTAGGTATGCCACCTTTCACATAAAGTCATAAGCAAAGCATGAACCACATTGGCATAGCTTGTGTAAATCAAATTATGTAGTCCGCTCATCCTCAACGGATCCCAAAACCAATTCTTATTATGATATGGACGTTGGAGTTCCAAAAGCTTAGCCCCATGATTAATGAGTTTTACATTACGCTCCTTACGAATCTGAAATAATAAAAAACACATTTAAAACATATTTAAATTACACGCGCCAATTTAAATTTATATTACACGCACCAATTTAAATTTAAATTACGCGCGCCAAATTAAAAAAAAATGTTGATATAATGTTTAATAAGTATTGCATATAAAAATTTAAAAATAATACTTACATTATTTGAATTATAACACAACTGCAATGTAACATGCTCGACATAAGAGGATAACAAAGTCATATTGAGAGGTCCTCCAGGAAAAGGAGGTTGATCATGTAATATTTGTGGGGCTGTCTCAGCTGCAATGTCATCCGCGTCTATTGTTGGCACAACATCATCCTCGCCCTGCTCAACATCGCCACCATTAGGAATATGTTGGTCGACATAACCACCATCAATGGCATCGTGTATTTGATCCTGGTAATTCAGGTACTGCATCAGGTCAACCACCTGTGACTGTGTGGGTTGTGTAGCCTAAGAACTCTTTACACAATCCCCCAGTCGACCTTTACCTCTTTCCCTCTTTGGCATATGCGTGGTTTGCCTTGCCTGCTTGGTGTTATTAGTCATAGAAAGTCTACCAGATATCATCCTAGATGGATCAATCTGCTGCCCCTGATCAGACATATTTACACATAATTTGAAAAAGTTAACATCATTAAAAATTGTTACATTAACAAAATCAACATCATCATTAAATTAACAAATTCTCACAATTCATCAACATCAAAATCATCTTTATAAAATATACATCAAAATTAACAAAAATATACAATCATCAATATCCTCATATACATTTAGCAAAAAAAAACAATTCTATTTGAGAATTATCACAATTCTAATATCATGGAGTTCTACACTATCACAATCTAAACACCCATTAACATTCTCATTTAGGCATGTTAACAAACACTTTTAGTGCAACTACATTGTGTTAATTTCACACCATTCATTGTGTTACTTAGACACCATTCAAAACCACATTGTACTTAAAAATCATTCAAACAAAATTCACAGCAACTACATTCATCTATAACATCATAATCTACACATGAAATCTATCAAAAGTTCAGTTTCATCATCAACCCTAACCACATGTAAACTTCCAAAATTGACATAAAAAAAAACCTACACAAACTTACATTATGATTACAAATGAGTAAAATTACTTACTTGTGATAAAGTGGAGATGATTGAGTTGCAAATCGTGAAAATGGAAATGGAAGAATTGGAGATAATTTGAGAAATTTTGGAGGAAATATGAAACTGGAAAACTGATACTTCTGGTTCTGCATATGTTCAGGACGTATCGGCAGTTAACAACCGATGAAACCGGCGACAACTAACTGCTGAGGAAAACTTCGGTAGTTAACTACCGATGTTATGAACTGGCGGCAGTTAAGTAACGATGGGGTATTTGCGTAGTTTACTGGTGTTTTTCACCCTTAAAACAAGTGTGAACAACAAATTTCATATATAGATAACTTATGAGGGGAAATTAGGGTTAGCTCATTTCACACATTTTCACAAAAGAACGGCTAGAGAAACTCAGAGAGAATTGAGAGAGAGGTGAAGAATATACGAGAAAGAGGAAGACCTAAGTGAAGAAAAGAGAAGAGGAGAGTTTGAATTCAAAGGTGAAGTGAGGATTCTTGGTAATTAGCTTGAACTTATGGAAAACAAGGTGAGGGGGATAGGTTTGCTCCACTTAATAATCTATAATCAATTTTTAGCTTATGGGTCATAATCATTTTCGTTGAATTGTGAAAATTGATGATTATATGTGTTGAATTTCGTGCTTGAAATTAAGTAATGAATTTGGGTTTATGAAAGTTGTTGAAAACTTGTTGTTAATGCTTAAATTCCATTATTGATATATGCTAAGTTGTATGCTTTGAGAATTTAACTTAATTTGGTGAAAATGATGTTGTTGTTGTTGATTAATGTTGAATTCACGATTTATATGCTATGAATGTTGTTGGGTATATGTTGTGTTGAGAATCCATGAAATTGGTTGTGATAAATGTGATGTTTGGATTAAGTTGTAGTGTTTTGGAGATTTTTTTGAAAATGGGTCTAAAGAGGAAAAATATGATTTTGATGATTGTGAATGAATTCATGAAGTTGTTATATTGAATTGGACTGAGTAGAATTTCTGTTTTGGATTGATATGTTTTGGTGAGGAATCGATTGAGTGAAAATTGGGTTTTTAAGCTAAAAATCGTTTTAAGTGATTATGTGAATTAAGTTATGTTTTGACTATCAAACTTAAGTTGTTTTGGGATAAAATGATGTTTTAAAGTAGAACTTGAATGGCTTAAGTGATTGGGACACATTGGTGAAAACGACATCGAAAACGGATTTGAAAATGGAATTTTGAGCTTGAAAACGCGAAACGAAAAATCAGAAAATTGATGTGTTGTCAGACTGGCATGACGGTCCGCCTGTAGGCACAGATCATGCGTGTTTTTCGCTGATGGGATGCACGACCGTGCGCCCCGATGGCGCGACCATACTGACTGTTTTGTGCACGGAAAATCTGATTTTTCAACTTTTAATGAGTTTTTAAGTATATTAAAGGGTCTCAAACACCGAACCCTAATTAATTAAGGTGTAATTGAGTTTATATGATTGGTTTAACATGGCTTTTCTTTGAAAAAGAATTGATTTTGAAATATGATGAAAATGAGACGAACTTTGTGAATTTTGAGAAATAAATGGAATTTGAGAAACAAATATGCTACGATTGAATTACTAAGATATTAGATTATTTGTATGAATGTTTTAATGATATGTAAGAGCCTTGTAGCCTACTTTTGTTGAGAAAATTGAAAATAGGCAATTTTGGTGAAAATAGACGAACTTTGTCAAAATGAGGAATTATGAATTGAAAACTTGCAAACGGCTTATATGCATGATAGTATGATAGAATAAGAATGAATCAAAATTTGATGAATATAAAATATGTTGGCTATCATGTTGTGAGAGATTGTCCATCTATTATGTCAATTGTGTCTTATGAGACGATGTGGTATTTTGTTGTGATAAACACTTGGTGATGATGTTTATGCTTGATTGATAGCTTGATGATGATTACATATATGTATAAAATGATGATGAATACACGTATACTTTGATGGTGTTAATTATGGTGTCGATGTTGGTGTTAAAGTGGTGATGTCTTGTTTGAATGTATGCATTTGGTGAATCATATGTTCATGCATTCATAAATTTTGGTGATTAGGATATTTTAATATCCAAGTGGAGATAGGATCATTCAGAGAAATTATTTCTGAAATCCATGTGGAGATCAAATATTTATATCCAAGTGGAGATGGATTAATCGGTAAAATGATTCTGACATCCAAGAGACCGGTACCGCATGCATGTAGAGGTGTCTAGGACATAGCATGCATATAAATTGTGTGATGTTGTGATTTGGTGTATCATGTGAATATGTGATTCGGTGAATGATGCAAACTCATGTGAAATTGGGTACTTGGAATATAATTGATTGGTGATGTTTGCACACTTGAATTGATGTTGTTAGTTTGTAAATGGGTGTTGATTTATTGATGAGGATTTGACGTGATATGTGATAACTGTGTTATAAACAAAATATGATAATATTCACATGAAGTTGGTATCTTAAGAATGATAAGTATGTATATGTGCTATACTTGAAATTCTTGAATGTCATGTCTTGTTTATATTTTATTATGTGGAATATTATCTAATAGTGGTTGTTTAATTGACCGCCTACCCATTTGTATGAATGGTGTGGACGGCGTGCATGATTGACTTCTTTTTACTTGTGAGTGCTTGAGGACTAGTTTTGGAGCCACCTCTTTATCGTTTTGCTTGGAGTCTAGTTAGGCTCTGATTTAGGAGTGTCGGGACTTTGTTCCTATTTTGTCTTTCATTTGTTGATGAAATTATGTTGATACTATGGTTATGTATATGAGACCTATGACATGATGTGGAGATTTTGTTACTCATGTATTTGAGAATGTTTACACATTATTGAGATATTTTTGTATGATGATTTTCGTTGCGAGTTTTATGAAAACCGTATATATGCATGTTTTGTGAAAATGACGACGTGACATCTTAAACTATGTTGATTAATTGATTTAATTGTATGTTTTATTGTATTCGGGGTTTAAGGGTGTTACATTTTGAACTTCCCAAACTGCCTTGCTCGCTAGTTTAAGACCTAAAACTTTTAACATGTAAGTTGTAAACGCTCACCAAGATCAGAGCATCAACATAGACCATCAACATATCTGAAACGTCTCCTTCTCATTCAATATATAACGCTCGACGGTTACATAATCCGCTATCTCTAACGTCGAATTTCATCCCTCACTTATTTAAGTGGATTCAAACAGTCCTCAAGGTAGGATTTATCTCTTCCTTTTACTCTTACAATATTTTACTCACATAATGACTTGAGTGCTAAAGTGTTCTTCTAGTTATCTAAGATCAAAAGGTAAAAATTGTATTTGAATCAACTTTTTCTTTAAGTTAGAATTGACAACATATTTCAAAGAGAAAGTATTTTTAATTTAAGGTGAAAAATAAGTAAGAAAGAAATTATCATCAATATCGTTAATGCTGCTAGGAAAGAAATATAAAAGTGCATGCAGATGAGATTGCTCAGCATGCATCTCGGCGCACATGACATTGGATCCAATTAACAGCGAGGACGGTGCTATTGGTCACGTGCATCTCTCATTTCTTTATTTCATTCTTCATTAAATATGAATCAACCCTGAGAGGGTCCAACAAAGATATAATACGATCTTTGCATATGCTCTCTGCGTGCCACTTCACGTATTATATATATTAAACTTGTTTTTTCAGACACCATTTTTTAACTATTAATCTTCTCGAACTTGCTGATACATTGATCTACAGTCAGTGCTCAAAACAACATATTAACATATTGCATTTTTTGAGAGTGATTTTGAAGAATGTTAAGTCTAGCTTAAATTTAAAAACATATTGAGTTGTTTTTTAAATTTAAAAATTTGGTAACTTGTAGTAGGGAATCAGACTTTTGATATTTCAATTTTTTGAAGTTGTGAATTTGTTCTTTACAATCGAAATTGTTGGGAACAACTAGACCAGTTTATTGAACATTGCATTTGAATATAGTTACTTACGATTTTGTATTTGAGGAAAATATAGTTACTTAAGATATTAGCTATACGAGTTCCTTTATACGTTGTTCAACATCAATATTTCGATGTGAATTTTACTTACATTGATATAGCAACGGTCTCTCGTTCAAACGTGAGTTCATTTATTGGTGTTCGTTCACCAAAGTTTTCATCTACATACAGTTGCAACCTATTTACTACTATTATCAAGAAGACTTTCAATACAAGAAATCAATCACCTTTAGTCAACCAATTAGATACTACTGTTTCGATCACGAGGGGTGTATGAGGATCATCACAATAGCCTTAAAGCAACTATACAAGTAGAATAAACATCACCATAGCCTTAAAGCAACTATACAAGTAGAATAAACATCACAATAGCCTTAAACATTAGGTAGATGAGTTATATGTTGTTTGACATCAACTTCTCTATCTAACGTGACACTCTTATTGACACAAAACTTGTTAGTCAATTTGGTTCATCTAGTAACCAATTTCATAACTTTTAAATAGTTGATGCAATAAAAAATGTAAATTTAAATTACAAAATAATGACCAACAAAAATCTAAATATTATTGTGTCTTTCTAACATACAAGTGCCCTTGGGTGTTGCTAACAAACAAGGACACTTGTTAAAGATTTAAAATTGGAAATAATTGAAAATTTCGTATAGAAAAAGTAATCTTTTGATGTTTTAAAGTGTTGAATACCCAAATTCTAAGATGACATTTTAAAAATAGTAATTTATTTCTTTTACTAGTTTTATTTTATCTCTTTTACGTAGTTTACTGTACGTGTGATTTAGAAATACGCATCCTATGATGATAAACGTTTTTGGACCACATTGTTATGAGTTGTTCAGTCAAACGACAAGAAATATGCCTCTGTATTATCGTAACTCATGATGTCAACTGTTCATAACTACAATAATATCCAGACAAAAGAAATCTATCTCTGCTACCAAAATTAAAATAATACTAAACTTTTGCACTGACAGTCTTAGATGGTCCAAAACAATTTCACCAAAAAAAAAAAAAAGATGGTCAAAAACAAAGAACAAAGCTTTATATCTTTCTGTCACTTGAAACATGCACACACTAGTATGAAATTTCTAACCCTAATTTGGGAACTCTAGTTTACTATATCTCTAGAAAGTTTATTCTATTTAGTATTTACTCTCTCTCTCCAAAACCCTATTTAAAAACAACCATAACCCTCTTCGTTCTCACATGCAATACTTTGTCTTTCTTTCTCCTTCTCCAACATCACTATCCCTTTCCCATTCCTTGTTCCTAGCTACTCACTCCTTAGTTTACCTATCTCCATATCCTGTTTCAATTTGTCTCTGACATTTCCATATATTACATTTTCCATACCAAATCACTAAGATTAAGGTCACATATATATCCAAAACTAAAGTAGTATAGTATATTTGTTTTCTAGGATTCACTTAGGCTTGAAAATATTGAATTTTATAAAGATGTCTAGCAGGAGGTCGCGGTCACGGCAAACAAGTAGCTCGAGGAATATCACCGACGATCAGATCCATGATCTTGTCTCCAAGTTGCAGCAACTTCTTCCTGAGATTCACAATCGGAGCTCTGACAAGGTTTGTTCCTACATATTATTTATTTTCTAGTCTTTTTTTTTTTTTTTGAAGAAGGTAAATTAGCTCACCCTAATTAGCATTGGGGAGAATCAAAACTGTTTATTTCCTAGTCTTAATCAAAAGACTAGAGTATTTCTTTTTTCTTTGTTTTTTACTTAATTACATTCATATTATTCGTACTACCGAGTTTGTGCTCCATCTCTAATAAATACACTATCATTATTTTTTATAAAAGTCACTGGTAAGAGATAACTAGAGAAAAGTAAAATGAAAACTATATTGATAATGAGAAGAAGAACAAACTAACTAGTAACTACCATAAACTATATTTAATACATAAAAGAGATTAGTCTTATAGGGGATCAAAGAATCTAAGCTTGTAGAGATACCCTATTAATCTACTAGAGAGTCAGCTCTAATTATGGAGGACTCCTAAACGCTCACCAAACAGCTCTTAATTTAATTTTGCTTATAAAAAAACAAAATTTAGTTGAATAAAAAAACTTGAAAGTTGCAAGAGTCATTTTGTCATATTTAAGCATCGTAAATAAATACACTAGAGTAAGTATAAGAGGGTATTTAAACCAACTTAATCCTAGGTCCAGGGGCATAACAAGAAAAAGGAACAACAATAGTTTTTCCCATCTACAAGAATTGTTGATGTTTTCAAGTTTAATTTCAACTATATATATATTTTAAGAGAAAGGTTAAATATATATAGCATTTACTAAATTGAATTTTAATATATCAGGTTTCAGCTTCGAGGGTGTTGCAGGAGACTTGCAACTATATTAGAAACTTGAACAGGGAAGTTGACGACCTAAGTGAGCGTTTGTCTGAGCTATTGGCTACAACAGACACAGCACAAGCAGCAATAATTAGAAATTTACTTATGCAATAGATTGCTCTTGTTTCATTATTCTTAATTAGCACTCTAGTAATTTGTGACCTGATGTATTTCTTCTTCATTTTCGTACTTCACTTTTAAATTTGTATTTCCTAATTTCATCCACTTAATGCAAGTTTTTTAGTTTATGTTTTTTTTTTACTTTTTTTGGTGGTACAAAGACAATATTATAAATCATTACCATTTATAGCGCATTTGTCTTATAAGTAAAATTGTCTTGTACCATGCACAAATAGTATTTTTTTAATTATTGGATCGATAAGTCTCATTTATCTTGTATTATTCAATGGTGGAATTTAGTGATTCAATGATTGAATCTAACTTGTATATGATGCAAGACTTATCTTACTGTTGAACCATAGAACTAGCGAGACACGTGGTCTCTGATATCATTTTGCATCGATGGATTTGGAACGACCTACTTTGAAAGGGTTTTCCTTCCCCAAATTGAAAATGCATATAAACACTACACCATTTATCCTCTTAAGCAACAGTTAAAAAGCGTAGCCAAACCTATAAAAATCGTAGCCTAAACGAATAGGGGACGACGTTTTTCAGGCGTCTCCTGTTCGAGCGTTGCCTATTGTCTAAGGGGACGTTTTTTCATGCTCTTTGGGCACAGTTTTTGAAAACATCGTCTAAACCATTGGAATAGGAGACGCTTTTTTCTGTCATTTGAAGCAACAATTTTTAACAGTTGCCATAGGGGTCTACGATTGTTAATTGTCCCCTCAGATTGAAATAGTAAAAAATAAAATAGTAGGAAAGGCTTAGGAGACATTTTTTGAAAGTACTCAGAATTTTTTTTACAATTGTGTAAAAATAATCAATTATAACTTTTAAAAATTTGAATTTAAACACATATCCATAAAAGTTGTTATAATAAACTTGAGCTAAAATATTCATTCTTAATACATGAGTTAACACATAATAATAAAGAAAATGTCTAACATTATTTGATACCAAATACAAGCTTAGCAAAATACATGTCTTAAAATTCAGCATCATTTATGTTGTCCTCTTGAAATTCATCATTTACGCCGTCTTTTTCATCATCTTCATTGATACCTTAAAGCAAAAAAGAGTAAAACAAAATCATATCAACCATAGATAGTATCAATTCAATGGACAATTAGAAAGCCATTAGGAGTTATACATAACACAAATAATAATCAAGACAATTAGTAAAACACACTCAAAATGTTAACGTAAACAAGAAAACCTCTTTAACAACAACAATTTCCTTCAACATCAAAGTCATAAAATAGTCATTATAACAACACTAGAATAATTCCACAATCTCTCAAATGAATCAACTCTACACTAAATAAATTTTCTACTATTCTACAACCTTTTAGTAACTACAAATAATGACAAGACAACATGCCTAAACAACACATTTACCCCAATCCTAATTGAACTTATTTGATGTCAAATATAACCTCACAACCTTCATCAACAATAACTTACAAATTAAACTCAAAAGATGATAGCAACAACATTACTTAACAAGTAATCCATCAAATACTCAAATTATTTTTATCCTTACTTAATTAAATCTCTAACACTCGTTTGGGATTCAAAACTTATTGATACTTAAGTCAAATCATCAACAATATTATCTTTTACAACATCAAATTAATCATACAGTACCCACCAATATTTACTACAAGAAAATTTACAAGTTGTCAAATAACTAGATATCAACTAAAACCTCTAATAATAATGTTATTACTCTAAAACGTTTTCTCAACCATGAACAA
>Ga0228711_1010204_pt1 | contig 12452 bp, 5 predicted proteins | sample MedpolnodulmetaG_2_FD_177996 | JGI IMG/M metagenome (GOLD analysis project Ga0228711, IMG submission 177996) | Root nodule microbial communities from Medicago polymorpha collected in Santa Monica, California, United States - brown nodules | ecosystem: Host-associated > Plants > Roots > Nodule...
TGGCTAACCCACGTTTAAATGTGGTGGTTCTGGTGTAAGGCCATAGAGCAAAAAGCCATTTTGTGTGTTTCAATAAGAGAAGAGTACTTTCCCTTCAAATTTCCATTTCTCTATCTGATACATAACAAAATTGACATATTATTAAGTTGGATACAGTATAAAATACATTCCGAGTTAGCAAATTTTTGTCATAATATATAATACACTTAGAGACAATTTCTTTTCATCATCATCGTTCGAGAAGAGAAAAAATATTAAATAATAATAAATCAAAATCATAAGTTTAATCTGATATCAAAATTTGTGTCTAAAAGTCATTTTTTTATTCTCTGGTCTTTAGGAGAAATGAGACGTGACGAATTTGAAATTGGACTTTTTTATTTCAATAAATTTAAAATTTGACAAGAAATTCATTGAGTTAAATTTGGGTACTACGAAAACTATTTAAGCTTAGCTAAAATTAACTCAGGACACTTGAGTCAAATTATTTACTTATTTTAGACGTGTTTATCTTCCAAGTCATGTGTCTACATTAAAATAGTAGGGTTTTAAATTAGTGAGACAAACGACTTTTTTTTCAGTCACAACTTTATCAAACAGAAGACTAAAAATAGTATCATCTCGGGTAAGATTTTATCAAATGTCTAGAGAAAGAAAATAGCATGAGAAATTTGTCATTTGACGTAAAGGGCAAGTAATAGATTCGTTTTTTCATCTCTCAAAGTTCAGTAATTCCTAACGGGTTGTGTAAGGGACTTAATCACCCTGTCTGTGAGCCTTTAGCACTTAAGATTGGAGTGAGAAGGGCAAACCCTAATTCGTAATGAATTGCAAGAGTGAATTTCTTATCGGCCCCACAATTTATTGCGCGCTCCAATTTTGGATTTTAAAATCCAAAAAACTGACAAGGTTTTGAATGTATTTTTCACTTTTGGAACATGAAATCCAAAATGCAATAAATCGTTGAGAAGAGAATAAGGCGCGGTAAGAAATTGTCATCGCAGGAAGCCTTACCCATTAGACTCTATCTTTGTTCAATCATACATGCTAATCAGTTTTATTTGTTGACGAGAAGAAAAAACTTTTGTAATCTTCTTTCATTCGCATTGACTGTTTTTAAAAGTCTAGTATTTTTGTTTTGACAAAGTCTACTATCTTCTTATTATTAATTTATAATGATCACATCTTCTAAAAAAATGTAAAAATACAATAAAAAATTGTTTCGACAACGTAAACATATTCAAATTTCTAATTATATTCAACTCCATAAAAGTTAAATACTAGTTTAAAGGAAATGCACTAGTGACATCCAATAAAAGTTTACTCTTTTAAGAACATTTCGAGATTATTTGTATGTACGTAGTTTTTTTAAGAACATTTTAAGATATTTTGTATGTACATAGTGGCAAAATTTAAAGTTTTTATTGGTTGTCGGTGTAATTTTTTTTTTTAGGAAAGTGTAAATATTTGTATGTACGAGTTAATTGTTTTGTGTTTTGCTTACCAAATAATGAAGGAACAAGTATCATTTTGGTTATTTTGCGTACTATTTGTTTTGCTTTCTTTTGGGTCGTAGACAAATGCATTGCAACTAAGAAGATAACTAAGAATAATTAAGTGAGCAATTTTCTTGTTAAATCTGTAGGGGTTATTCTGCATATAAGAAGAGAGAGACATAAGGACTTAAATCATTTGATTCTCTTTACAAATTAGTAATATTTTTTTTCTCTAATTGTACTTTGGTATAAAATAAAGTGTCCTTAGATGTTAGAACAGTTGGTAGCTAAAATAGAAGGTTATTATTGAAAGATAAATAACCACAAACAGAACGACAAGCCGACAAGTGTTATGCAATGAGTGTAAACTATCTTAATTAATTACGTAGTATAGGATGAAGAATAATTTAAATAGGCTACTCATTCATAAGGGATTTGCATAGATCATCATCATGTAATAATTTGTTGATTCCTTATTTTATTTTTTTTGGTTTGTTGATTCCTTATTACCGTTACTATATAATGTCGTTTTCATTTGTCATTAAATTTTTAAAAAGGCTAATGAAAATTATTAAGGTCACTTTCAAAAAACAAAAAAAGTAATTCTAATTGCTCTCGATCTTATCAAATATCACAAAAATTTCCGTGAAGAATCATATCCATGTGCTTAGTACGGGTAAGATTCTTTTCATCTACTCACTCCCTCCATTATTTCTTAACTACACTTTCATCTCTCCATTTACATGGAAATTTTGTTCATATTGACGTTTTTAATATTTAAAACAAATTAATTGATATTTGGTCGATTTATTTTTAGTTATTTAACGTAGAGAAGAAAAAGATTACAATAAAAAAGAAGGGAAATACTATTCAATTTGTTTCACATCACATTTGCTTATTTCACATAACTTTTTTTAAAAAAGTAAAAATGAAAAAAAATAGTATTTTTACTATATGTATCAAATATTTATGTAATCTGCTATCATAAAAATAGAGTGAAATATATCGACTTATAAGTGATGTATGAAAATTAATTAAAAGAATACAATTGAAGGAGAGAAAAAATTAATACTACATTTTTTTATTAGTTGGGACTTGAAAATATGGTCTTTTGTACTTATTAAGTTTTTAACTCTTGGATCAAATTAATTGAGCTACCTCTTCCATACTACATTCAAAAGTCAAAATGATATTTATTTAGGGAATAATTTTTTATTTTTTTTACAAATGTGATACTTATGAGAAGACAAAATATTGATGTAATTAAGGATAGGGTTTTCTTTTAAAAAAATTGTAGCTGTTGAATTGTCTTGATGAGGAATATATATTATATTTTTTTATAGTAGATATTAATCACAGTGAAAATTGTAAAATAAGCTGCGTGTTAAACACGATTAGTATATCAATGACTTTTTCACAATATATATCATTTTGCATACAATCATTTGGGGTGTTTGGGACAAAAATATTTTTTTAATGAGCAACCTACATAGATATGTTTATACATTATACCATGTTTAAAAACACATCTTAATTAAATGTTTATAGATTAACGATTGTTGTATAGTTTTTTATAAGAGAATTGAACTTTGATTGAGTATCGGTACCCTATATACAAATAACATTACAATATTGGATGATAAATACATAATCAAACTTCAAAGATACCATTGCACTCATCTTTTTTAATATCTAAGTCATTTCTGTGATAAAATTAAACTGTTTTTGTATAAGTTATCTTCGTATGTTGTCATGGATAGCTTCTAAAAATGAGTTGAAATCAGTTTATGAAAACGTCATTTGTTTTCATAAGTTCTCTTGAATAATCCCACAAGATGTTTATGTTGGTAGGTAAATTTAAATAAGCTAATCTAAAGTTTAAGCAATCATTTTATTCTTGCCAAAGTGTTCCACGTCCTGACCGAAATCTTCTAAAAAATTCATCAATTTTTTTTTCTAAGAATGAAATCCTCTTTTTCTTGTGGTGAACTGAAATCCTCTAATTTGAAATTGAAAGCACAATTGAGAGGAACATGAAAAAAACCTAAGTAAAAAGATAGAAAGAATACTGTGTGATTATAATTGTGGCGTTTGGTCACACATGCATCAAAATATATCATCTCTTTAATTACTATTTTATTTTAATATTAATAAAATATTGATGAAATGAAATAATAGAGTTATTGGCGGAACTTATTACACCATCACATCTGAAGGCGTTTCTCAGTATCCAACAATTGTCGGTGTTTGACACAAGTATGAAACTGACATGTGCATTTACATTCAATCCCTTCTATTTTCTCAAATTATTATACATCCAATTAAATTATCGATAGTCTAAAAGGTTTGTATATACATCCAACTAAATCACATAATAATACCATTTTATATTAATTTATAAAATATCTCTACAAATTATTGTAAGATGTAATTAGATGGATGTATGGAAAAATGTAATTAGATTGATGTATAAATAAATCATACACTTTAACAAATCGAGAGAAATGCAAATTCATTTTACCTAATTTATCTTTTTTAACATTTATACTTCCATGCAAAAGCAGTTTTTATGTGATCGTGTCCCTCTTTCTTGCGTAATAATACTATTTTTGCAGATGCACTTGGCTATTTCTGTTTGAAATTGAGTTGCCCAATGTTTGTGTCTATAGATTTTTGCAGTGATGATCCTACATATTTTGGTTTTACAATGTGTTTGATACCGTTCGTTCGGACTTGAAAACAGTGCATTTGCATAATAATACTCTTTAATTTTTTTGCATAACAATGCCTTTGAGGTTAAGCGTTGCGGGGGATTGAAAGTCTCGACTCCTCACTTCTCCGTACATAAAGTGTGTGAAACTGTGATTTTAGTCATTAGGTTATTTGACAAAAAAAATTAAGGAAACAATAATGATGCATAATATAATAAAGGATTAATAGGTCTTTACCCCCTGTAATATAGGTCATTTCCGGTTTTCCCCTGTAAAATATTTTTTTTGATTTACCCTTGTAAAATATTTTTGTTTTGATTTATCCCTAATAGGCCAAACAAAAACGAAAATTTTTTGAAAAAAAAATAAAATTGGTTTTTGTTTGACCTATTAGGGGTAAATCAAAACAAAAATATTGTACAGGGGAAAACCAAATATGACTTATATTACAGGGTAAAGACCTATTAACCCTATAATAAACAAACTCTAATGGTCGTACAATTTACCTCCTCCCTCTTGTTTCCCTTCCTGACCTAACCTCCACAACCTTTGAAGATGCCTGCAAAGCCTCGACCGTGGATCACTTGGACTTGGATCTCTTGACTATTGCTCCGATATGCTGCGACCATTGTTTCTGAGAAATTGACGGGAAATAGATACTCATATCACATGAGTCCATTGAAATCTGTCTTTCATTATTAAGGAGAAAGATTTATTTTATTTTTAATAAAAAGTATGATTTAAAAGTAGAGATGTGGACACTTAAGACAACATGAGAGAAAATAAATGTTAAGAATCCATTTCTAAGAGGGATCACAACTCATCGCCAAGCAAGAACCACCACTGGGCACCAATGTGAAGTTCGTCCCTACTAATGGTCACTCTCAAAACCTGACATTAGACAAATGGCCTCCAGGTCTATTGTTTTGGAGCAACTGGTTTTTAGAAAAATTGTGAAGAGATATATTTAGAACTTAATGATCTAATTGAGTCATGTTCAGTGTCAAGAATATGGCAATACGGTGCGATAAACACAGAATGGACTTGTAAGTAGGCAACAGGACTCTGATTCGGCCAAAATTATAAAACATTTGCATTTGTATCAAGAGCAAAGCCATTGCAATTTGTAACAGCTCACTTTATAATGAGACACTACCAATTATCAATATCTGTACATCTTAATTTCAATGCAACATTAGTCTCGGAACAGTTATGATAATAGAGATCAATCAAGTAAAATATCGGAACAAACAAGCTTCGTGCTTCACAGCATTAGCCATCCATTTTAGATCCAACCATACATGTAGGCACAACCAGTGCTGATAAATGTAAAATCAATTCAAGTACCTGTTAAACACATAAAGACATACCACAATGAAAAAAAAAGATGTAGCAATTTAATTTAAGAAATATATATAGTAAGAAGACAACAGCAAAAAAAAGGAGCCAACTGTCCCCCAATTGTATAATGAATAGACAAGAACTGCACAAACTGATTTCTTCCATTTTTTTGGTAAAGAAACATATATCTAATATCTAATAATATAGTATATCAAAAGAATGTCATGTCATAATTCATATGCACCATCATAACAATAAATCATAACAGTTAGATTACAAAAATTACAACAACTACCAAGCATTATCCCACAAAATAGGATCGACCGCACGTCATAATGTTCTATCATATCTCATTTCTCTAATCAAATCATCTCTAGATCTTTCTTAATTGTTTCTCTTCTAGTTTTTCTAGGTCTTTATCTACTCTCCTTCCGACATAAAATACATGTCTTCTATCTACATGCCTAAACCACCTAAGCTGAGTTTCCACCGCCTTTTCTATGATAGAAGTTACCCCAACTTTTTCAAATGTTGTCATTTCTAATTGTAATCTTAGTTCTCTGGTCTTACCACACATCCAATGCAACGTCTTCATCTTTGCTATACTTATTTTACTCTTGTGCTGGTGTTCACCGTCCAATACTCCGTCCCATATGACATCGTCGATTTTACAATTGTATTAGCTTGAACGGTACTTTTATATCACGCAAGACAACTAATGACTCCTTCATTTCAACAACCCAACTTGAATTTGATGATTTACATCTCTTATTTCTCCATCCTTTTGTATTATGGTCTTAAAAGTATGTAACTTGTGGTATGATATGATCGTCAAAACCATACATGCTTAGACAAATGAGTTAATATCCCCAAGTGTAGAATAAATATACAAATAAACTAAGGAGGATGTATTGGATTAGGATTCTAAAGGATTTTAAAGGACTTTTTAATTATGAAAAAGTCTTGTGGTATTCAATCAAGACTCTTTGCAATTTAAAAAAAGTCTTGTGGTATTCAATCAAGATTCTTTGTCATTTTAAAAAGTCTTGAGGTATTCAATCAAGACTTTTCATTACTTAAAAAAAGGCTCATGGTATTCAAAATCATTCAAATTTCAAAGGATTGTTTAATAAATTAGATTTTGATGGATTTTGTGGGATTTTCTAGTGAAATTTTAACAAGAAAAAGTCTTTCACGAAGACATAAGATTTCTTGGGATTGTTTTTCTTTAAAAGTTAACTATCTCTTTCTTATCCCTTCTTCTATGAGCCCGTAAAAGTCATAAAATCTTTTGAAATCTTGTAAATCCATAAAATCCTTTAAAATCTTGTGATGTAAATCCATTGAAATCCAAATTGAAAATCCTGATAGTAATCCAAATTGAAAATTCTGATAGCCTTTTAAAATCATGAAAGTCATTAAAATCCTACAAAATCTTTTAAAATCTTTGAGACTTTTTTAACCTTTAAAATCCTAATCTAATACACCCCCCGAACATCGATATCTAATGAAACATTACATAGAATGCAATGTCATAAATAAATAAGAATTTAATTCATATACACTACTGATCTTAACCATATCATATAATCAACAAGTTTGATTTTAACTCAGTAAGAATTAGGAAACAAAAATTACCCTGAGACAACTCGCAGCAAGCGCGCAATTCAACGGAAACGTGAGAAGTGAGGCGCGCGGCGGCGGCAGCGTTATGCAGCGGCATCAACGACTGCGTGCAACCGAGAATTCCCAAAGCCCTTAAAAAAAAAAATTCAGAAAATGAATAATTACAATAAAGTGAAGAAAAAAAGAGAATTAAACAGGTTGTATTACCTAGGGACAGTAACAAGGGGGCGGCGAGGATGAAGAAGATGAGAAAGAATGGAAGAATGTTGAAGAGATGAACGAGTTGGTATTGATCTTGCGGCGGAGAAAATAGACCGCGAGAGAGATCCAGAGCGCCACGCCATTTCTTTCTTTGATTTTGCTTTGGAATTTTGAAGGAACATAGAAATTGGAGAGAAGCTAAACCCTAGATTGGCACGCTGACATAGTTTAAGTCAAGTCCAGCCCATATTGAAAGCCCAGCCCAAAAAATGATAGAATTCTGCTCTTCACCCAGCACAAAACGCTCGCGCCCAGCTGAAATGCCGAAAATACCCCTGCGTTAGTTAAGTAACGCACGTGTTAAAATCTGCGCATCTTAACATGCGCTGCGCAACTTAACTCACGCTGGAATTAACACTTGCGTGAGTTAACTCACACTGCGTTACTTAAGTAGTGCAGGGGTAAATTGGTAATTTCAGTTGGGCGTGAGTGTTTTGTGCTGGGCGAAGAGCAGAAATCAAAATGATATTTGGTCCCGCACAATTTTCTCGCAATCTCTGACCAAATTATCTTTTCTCAAAATAATATTCAACAGTCAATTGACGCGTTTATATGAGGATCAAATTATTCTATGACTTATTGTAATAGAGTGACTAATTTACCCTCGGTGTGAATATTTTAGAGACTGGTTTGGGTAATATTTTTTTGTCCATGACTAAATTAAAATACGAGAAAATTGTTATGGAATGAATAGGACATTGACCCTTAATAAAATACATGAATGAGCAACTTGGGACAAACGTTTCCAGCTTATAACACCAATGATTATCATGTTAAGCACATACTACTACTCCATTCTCAGATCTAAGAAGAAAAGAAAAAATCAAACAAGGTTGTTGTATCTTGTTACAAGTTTGAAAAGGGAGAGGAAGACAAAAGAACACTAAGTTGTTTTTGTCTAACATGGTGTAACCGAAAGTTCATTAGGCATTTAGGTGTAACATATTCAACTAAGCATTCATAATACAATATGAGTTTAACTCACCACCATTAAACTCATACAATAGAGTTTAATTGTGGCCATATTATATTTTCTAAGTTCAAAATTATATTCCCCCCTCAAAAAAAGTTCAAAATTCTATACCTTTTTACTTCAAATAAATGTTAACCCATCCAAAACTTAAAAGAGTGTCTATTTAAAAAAAACCATAATGTACAATATGTTAGATAATTCAGACCAAGAAAAGCTCAACTTGTCACGATCAAATTTCACCCCCAATGGGCAAAACAAAAGTTTCTCCCTGTGCATCACACCGTAATGCATTGCAACCACACACTCGTCTGAAGGCAAGCAGACCGCTACTGCCTATGTGAACGGTTGGATTAATCCAACGGCTGAGAGAGGATGTGCATGACCAAATATCATTCCATATTTCTCAGTTTGCACAAAATCCACTATGCAGCAATACTTCCCAAATCAACTATGTATGATTGAACCCATCTTTATCACCGCTTCTCCGCCAGTTCTCCACCTATCCAAGTTCGCCATTGATGCCTCCACAGTCGCCGCAAGAGATTTGCGGCAGCTGAACAGCGATGGAACAACGATGAAATCAACAAGATGCCAACTGTTATGGTTGAATATATGGAACACAACCCACGCCTGCTCTTACATATAGGCGAGTGGCTTTAATTTTATTGGCAAAGTGCAGTTGTGCAACAGTTTTTGGGTTTAAACTTGTTCAGAAGCGTAAACTTTTTCCTCTCGCATAAAAAACCTAGAAATAATTGTTGCTGCATAATTGCTCTCATAGCACTTCTCAAAGAGTTGGTGTTGAAAGGTAACAAAAGATAGAATAAAAAAGTCTGCTAAAAAAGAATAAACCAGTTTTTTTTTAATTCTAATTTCTTCTCGCGTCTGGCAGCAGACCGAGGATGCGATATGATTGTAATTATACAGACGGCTGTGCAATAATTATAATTTTAAGTTAAAAGAATAGTACACTACCAACTAGGTACTAATGATTATGCCATAAAATTACAACAGAGTTACAACGTACAACAATGGTTAAAACTTTAAAATAGGGAGAGACCTACTGAACCAAAATACAATTCTATCAATATCATGGACAGTAAAAGTAAATAATTTGAGCAACTAGCCAAAGTAAGGTAGCTCTCCTCAGGATCTTACATTCTGAAATCCAAAACGCAAACTGTATTGTTAGAAAAACAGGCAGCGATCTTGTCACCCTCCTTGTTCCAACAGACCTCAAAAATACCTCCATTGCCGTTGTATGTTTTAATGATCTTGCCATCATTCAAGGACCATATATTTATGGATTTGTCAGGGGACCCACTGGCTAAATACTCACCATTGGGACTAAATGCAACAGAATATACACCATCCCTGTAGAACCAAATAAACAAGTCAAAACCAAAAGAATTTGCTACATTCAAAGAAAACAACCAACTACCAGCCTGAAATGTTGTCAAGAAAACAACCAGCAACCAGATAAACTAGAATAGAAGTTTAGCATTTTAAACATGAAATGAAAGTTAGGGCTTCTAGTTTAGTTGACCGCTTAATAACAAGCAGGATGCTGGGAGGAGGAATTCTTAATTTATTTTTCCGTCCATATATTCTTGCCACTGATATAACATACTATAAAGCTGAAAAAGACGGTACCTGTGTCCACTCAAGCTATAAATTAGTTTCCCAAGTTCCGCATCCCATAGCTTTACGGTAGAGTCAAATGATGCGCTGTACAAAAGGAATGACTAAACAGTGTTAAAAGGAAACAATTATCTGTCTAGTATTAAGAGAAAAATAAAAAACACTTAACTGCACTAAATATTGTTTTAGTCAAAAACTAAGTAAATATGATCTAAAAGTCATTTTCTTTTTTACCTAAAACTCTTCAAATTCTTATTTTTATAAAAAAAAATTAGAAGTTTATGATAAAATTAAGATATAAAACAATTTTAAGAACTAAGAGATAAGAAATTCAGTGAAAATTTGAAGGATTTTGTAGAATGTGAAGAGGGGGGGAAATTGAGTGTTTGAGTAGAATTTGATATTTTGAAAGGTGAGTAGTAGAATATGGTTTAAAACAAATTAGTGGATACAACTTATGAAATTTTGAATAGATTATGAGAATTTGAGACTAAATAAGCTCAAAGTATTAGTTTTTTTCACAAGAGCACAAAAAATTATTAGAAAAACCAATATCACACATTACCTAGTAGAGGAATTTAAAGTGCAATTAACCTAAAATAAAAATAAAAATAAAAAAACAAGCATAAAGCAGGTGCAGGCGCAGATATCCGGTCACGGTCACCATAATCAAACTAAACAATTTTATATGAAAAATTACACGGCATCAATTTAATAGAAACTCTGCTGCACTGAATATACAGCATGTAATTGATTGTTGGACTATCCCAGCTGACCCCTACAACCGGTGTTGGTAATGCTATTGTATTTGTAGTTGTTGAGCTCTGGGAAATAATTGACAGCTTAAAAACATTTAGGGGGAGAGGGACAAATATAAGTGTTCATAATTTCTTCTATGGGGTGGCCTGCCTCCGTCCACTCTTTGATTCCCAGCACCCACAAATTCTAATTTTACAGTGAAAGCGAATGTTGAACATGGAAATAGTTTCTCAAAGTGTGCGGAAACACAAACAACTTGCTGAATTGAGTGAATTATATGCTTAAGAGTATAAGTTCTAATTTGAAGCGTGCTTATTGAATGGGCATTTAGTTAAACTGTTTGTCCAAATACTCCCTTAGAGCACTATACTTTAATTTAAACAAATGCACTGATCATTTAGCAACCTAAGATTCAGAAGACGAGGAATACAGATTATAGGGTGAACTAAATCTGTAAGATATCATTAATAAATAAACCCATGCAAGTAAATGAAGAGCATTGAAAATAAGAAGCTATCATACCTAGCTAACACCAATTTCTTATTAGGGTTATTTGTACCAGGACCAGTTGGGCTCCATCTGATAGTATATACCTCCTACGAGAAAAAAACATTATTTAGTTTTCCCAACAAGCTGCATAGTTTAAAAGCAGGTACAAATGCAAAATTTGTCACTGAAAAATATTCCCTAATTGGTACCTTGGAATGCTCCCTAAAATCATGAATATACTTATCTTGCTTCATACTCCATATCTACAAAACGGGAAATAATAAACATGCAGAATACAGAACAGTTAATTTCACAAATATTCTGGTAAAAAGACATTTACTGGAAAAAACGTCTTCTATAAAATAATTTTTTGATGGCAAACTATCGAAAAAAACATGCTATTGTGGAGTATAACCTTTGCAGTGTTATCGTCTGAACACGAGGCCAGTAATGAACCTGTGGGATCCCATTTGATACAATTAACTTCACTCTGAAATAGCATAAAGGTTGTTATCAGACAGTAAAGAGACATATAGAAGTACTACATTGCATTTAAATGAAATATCTTAATGTAATGTAATGCAGAACCAATAAGCTAGTTAACTGGAATTCAGTAAACCAAAGCATGTAATAAATGCTAACTTTGCTACCCCAATGAAGTCCCGCACTGCTGGCGAATTTGAAAAAAAGTCTACCCAAGTAGTCAAATACATTAGAAATTTGGGATTCATATAGAAAGCATCATCCCAAGGTTATCCACCAATTTGAGTAGTTAACTCAGCAACACATTTTTTTACTGTATAATCAGTAGGGGATAGTTTTCCCTCCCAAAAAGGTACAACACAGCATCAGTGTAACAGTGCAAAGCATATTCAAAACAAGGTAGGTGTATAAACCTGGTGCCCAATAAAAGTTTTTATTGGGAGGTTATCGCCAATCTTGCAAACATGAATCATGGTGTCAGTGGAGCTTGATGCAAACGATACATTGTTGCGCCAATCAACATCAAGTGTTGGACCTAAAAAAAGCCCAAATTTTAAAAATAAAAATAGAAGTTCATAAACATGGTTTTCTCACCAAGAGTTCTCTTTTAGAGTTTTTTTTTTTGAAAAAAAAAAAAAAATATTATTGTAAAAAAAAAAAATAACCTTTTTT
>Ga0228711_1010207_pt1 | contig 12447 bp, 8 predicted proteins | sample MedpolnodulmetaG_2_FD_177996 | JGI IMG/M metagenome (GOLD analysis project Ga0228711, IMG submission 177996) | Root nodule microbial communities from Medicago polymorpha collected in Santa Monica, California, United States - brown nodules | ecosystem: Host-associated > Plants > Roots > Nodule...
ATGCTTTAAGCTTCAAATAAATTCCTTTGCTCTTGAACTTGTTCAATCAGAATCTCTAAGAATAGTACTTTGATTATGGATCCTGCACACTTGAACAAATTGTTTAGCATATCCAGTTGATTATTTTTAATACCTTGTTATTGTCAAAACTCAATAGGTGACTTGAGAAACACCCTTGTTCCAACAGTATATGGTACAATCAAGGAGACTGCTACTGAGTGTGAAGTGGACTTTGATGAAGTGATTATAGTTTAATTTTTTGTAAGTCAGGAAAACAAATTGATATTTGAAATTGAAATTTGGGTGTTTAGGCTCACATCCTATGGGTAAGGGTTTATATTGAGATTTGGAATTTTTAGTCACAGATTATTATTATTTTTTCGAATATTGCGGTGGAAAGGTTATGGTCTCATTTTGGATTCAAAGTTGCAGATCTAGAGCAAGATTAAAAAAGGTTCAGGGTGGAATTAGGTTGTGAGGGTTATGGGTTTTTATTGTGTTGTGTTTATGCGGAAGAAAATTGTAAAGGATAAAGGAGGAAGGGTGAAGATGATGATGAAAAGGAAATTGGAGACATGTATTTATGGGTTGTGTATAGTGCAGAAGAATAATGGGATTGAAGATCTCTTGAGTTCAAAAGATAGATTTATTTTTTATTTTGCTCTTTTAATTATTTTAATTTAATAAATGATATGCTGAATTTTGTATTTATTTTAATAAAAAAAAAAAAATCACACACGTGGCGTATGACTCAACTAAGTCAGTTGCCACATATGTATTGACTTAGTCAATATTGAGGGATTGGATCACTTTTGCAAAAGAGGTTAAACATAGGGAGTTAAAATTTCTATTTCTATAATGGGGGTCTAAAATCGCAACGTTTTTAAACATAAGGGGGGAAATTCTGCATTTAAGCCTTAAATTAACTGTCTAACCTCTTTATGACATGTCATTTTACGTTATTTTTTGCATGTTTTTAAGTCATTTTCAGTAGATTTCACAAGCAAAACAGAGGAGTATAAGAGCAGCTGCCTATGATTTTGGGATATTTTTAATGTTTTCTATATTTCAGTTTGTCATTCTGTTCTTCCCGACACATAGCAATTTTAGGGTGTTTTTAATGTAATTCAGGAAGAAATCATGCAAATCAGCAAAGCAAAGACATCCGAAGATTTATGTGGTCTTGGGATAATACAAAATGAAGATCCAAGAGGCCTCAGAAGGCTTTACAAAGGGAGGAATTATGTTTCCAAGTTCCAAGAAAACTTACATAGAAGCAAATTGTTGATCTATATGGCTAATGTGTTACCAAGCTAAAGGGGGGGTGAATAGCTTTTTGAAAAGTTTTTCCGGAGTTTTAGTAAAACTTAGTTTAACAAAATCAACTATTGGAATCGTGCACGAACAATTACAATAATGAACAAAATAGCTAAAATATATGGAATAAGATTTAATCTTAGAATTGAGAGATTCATGATACAAATCTTATTATACAATCAAACTATTAATAATCCTTGAACAATATTCAAAACTATTGGACAATTTCAAATCAAACATATATGAACAAAACACTATGCTATTAAATTAAAACACAATACATGTGAAATTGAAGAATTGAATTGATGTTGCAATCAATTGATCTAAGCGTATTTAAAACCTAATTCAACGAATTAGATAATTTTTCAATGAAAAACTACTTAGATCAACACTCGCAATTATCCAAACAATTATTCAATTAATCACATGCAATATCAAAAAGTAAAGAGGAAAGGGAAGAGATATAACACTGATATTTTTATAGTAGTTCGCTCTTTCTCGTCTTCGCTAGAGCTACGTCTACTCATCTTGATGAAGTACACGTTCACCAAGGTCATCCACTAAGTAACATATGCTAATTACAATGTGTTTACATGAGTTCCTCGAAATTAAACCTAATTCTTCAACCCTATGCAAACACTCCCCCAAACTCCAAGTATCCCTTGAATTTGGTGCTCCTTGAATCTTCAGATCCATGATTACCCATGCACCCCTTCGAACTCTTCACTCAAGCCTTTGATGCTACGTCCAGTAAACGAACCCCCTTCGACTTCAAGAACGGTTAGAAAGACCCCCAAGACCTTTGGAGGTGGAATGAGATTATTCACTTCACTTTGAAAGCTTGATTAAGCCCAATAAATCTTCTTGAGAGAACCAATTTACAATCCCTACTAGCACCCTAGCAAATCAATGTGACTCAATGTACAAAGTGATTCTAATAAAAAGTGTTTAATCTTGAAGAATTTATGTTATGAGGAAGTGTGTATATATAGAAAAGGGTGGCAAGTGCAAAATTTCGGCCAAAAACAATACAGTGAATCGATTCATTTAATGTTTGAGTCGATTAAGACAGCAAAAAGACAAGCTAGATGAACAGTGAAGATTGATACGCATCAGACACTTTTTGAATCGATTCAAATATCCCCATATGAAGATTGATACGATTCAAACTCTTATGAATCGATTCAATCAAAGTCAGAAAGTTTTATGATATGATTCAATGAAGTTTGACTCGATTCAGGCATGGAAGAAGTGAAAAATTGATGCTGTCAACATTTGAATTGATTCACAGTTTTTATGAATCGATTCACATGTGAATCGATTCAAGAAAACTGTAAATCGATTCACTGTGATACTATTCAGAAAAACTGTGAATAGATTCACTGTGATACTATTCAAGGAAAATTGACTTGATTCAAAAGGAGCGACACAAGGAAAATGAACAGAAGGAATGCTTGATATGAATCAATAAATCATGAATTGAATCAAGCAATTCACGGGAGGATTTTCCTATACATGACAACACACAGGACATCAAGGAATCACATGACACAATGAGACATGGTTTGCTAGGTGCTTTAACAAGTTTCTAAGCTAAAGCTAATCAATATAAAAATCATCATCAAATAAACCTAGGTATTTAGACATCATCAAAACACAGACCTATAACTAAAGTCAGAACCATCTTCATTCTCCCCCTTTTTGATGATGTCAAACACATGTTGATGATGTGAGCTAATTCTCCCCTGTAAACATAGAATACAAGAAACACACCAAACAAGCAAGCAAACATGGCAATATGTAACATAGGATATAATCACGTATGAAGGAATACAACAACATAATCTCCCCCTTTGACAACGTCAAAAAGGGATAGTAACCAAAATGGAGTAAAATAGGAAATAATAGAAACACGCAAGTAAGCAATCACAATTGACTACAAGCCGACATAAACATGCATAGATACCAATGAACATGCATAAAATAAACAATGAAGATAACAACAAGCATGGATACCAATAACCATAAACATGCGCATAAACATGACAACCAAATTTCATGAACAAGACAACAATCATGATGAAATAAACTCCCCCTTTAACAATGTCAAAGAGAGATTGTGCTTAGGGGCTTTTAACAAGACACATGCCCAACATAAGAAAAAGGAGGTACCAAGAAATTTATTTGTGTACATTTGAACAAACAAGATTTTAGAGAACATCCCTAAAACAAATAGCATGTAAACAACCGCAAATGAATTACAAGCAAGCATACAAGACAAGGAATAGAAAAAAAAAATAGCATGCAAAAAGGATGAAAGAAGATCAACGAAACAACTTCTCAAGAAAACAAACGTAATTAAAACATAAGAGATATAACAAACATATAGAGAATGGAAATAGGAGATTCTCAAGGAGAGATCAAAACACATTTGATTCTCCAAGAAAACTTTACCTATAACCAAAGATACTTACTCCCTTGCTAGAGTACTTCAAGATGAAATGATGATTGGAAAGCCTATTGTGATCAACCAACATGATAAGACAATGGAGAGGTTAAGAGTTTAAAGTCCTCGAGTACGTCTTCATCACACTTTTACTCATGAAGTCCTTGAGAAACAAGGAGATTATAGTGGAGCATCATCTTTGACTTTCTTCATTCATCATCAAACCTACACACACTAAACCAAACAAACCTTTCCCGATATTTTGGGAGTAAGAGAAAACAAGGAATACCATAGCTCACTTGTGAGTTTTAAGATGTGCTTAAGAGTGTGAAAGTGAGAAAATGGAGCAAAACTTAGATTTAGTGTCTTGGACAGCCTAGAATAAAAAAAAGGTTCCTTCAAAGTTGCAAGACACGTATACACAAATCAATTAGGATTCATTTGGCTTCCAACACAAGTTGGAGCCTTGGTATGAGTTTCACAACAAGTGACTTTAAGCACCCGCTTCATTAGCCCCTTAGGAACATCAACTCTCCTAATGTGGAAATGAGGTGTGGTGTGGCCACTTATACCACAATAATGACACCTAATTGTAGGCACATAAGTTTTGCTATGATTCCTATTTTTCTTCACATAAGAATATTTAGTGTAGGGTCTTTTAAAAGGGGCTCTTTCATCTTTTGAATTCATAGCAAAAGTCATGGTACCTTTAGAGACGCGCTCTAGTTTCTTATTTGGAGAATTTATCTCTTCATGAAGACTAGGGAAAATCTCACAACTAGCAGAGTCCATCCAATTATCATATTTTTTTGACTTTATCTTAGGTGTCTCAATTGTGGGACTTACAATTTTCTCATGAACAAGTAAAGCACGCTCATCTCTTGAACTTTCAAATGCTTCCTTAAGTTTAGAAATTTCGGATTCTATTTTTAAAATAGTTTTCTTTTAAGCAATTAGTTTCTCAAAAGCATTTAGAGATTCGGCATGCATTTCTTCAATAGAATCTTGTAAGTCCTTATAAGTGGGTTTAAAATCGGAGTAAGAATCGGAGTTGGAGTCGGAGAAGATTACCTCATTTTTAGCTTTCTTCATTTGACCCATGAAGCATCAGTGGTCTTCATCTTAGTTTTCGGTGTCACTAGTATTAGAGGTAACTTCATCTTCTTCCCAAACAATGTAGGCCTTTCTTCCTCTTGAGTTTCGATTGAATCCGGATCTTCCTCTTTCTTTAGCAAGTTCCGGGCATTCATTCTTGTAGTGACCTACTTTTCCGCAACCATAATAACTAACAATTTTCTCATCACTATCCGATTCTTTTCCTTTTATTGAGGCATTCCTAAAGTTTACTATAATCTTGTCATTGTGCTTCAACCCATTCCTTTTAATGTAACAGTTGTACCGTCTTACAAACAAGCTCATCTTTTCTTCATTTATAGCATCATCATCGGACTAATCATCATTTTGAATCGAAGAGGAAGAGACGGACGAGGTTGTGTTTAAAGCAATGGACTTCCTTTCCTTCTTTTTAGAGTTATACTCACTTGAGTAAAATCTGTTGAACTGATGAGTCAATAATGAGTCAATTATTAGTGTTTTTTATATAATATTTAAGTTTATTTTATTTAGATTTAATATGTTTTTATTTCCTTTTAGAGCTATTTTACTTCAATTGCAAGTTATTTTATTTCAGGAACAAATATTTGGAAAGATTGAGTCTTGGAGCAAAAGAAAGGAGAATTGGAGCTGATTCATGCCAAAAATATGAAGATCTTATACAAAAATATATTTTGCAAAGAATTTGAAGATCTTGTACCAAAATATAGCATAGGCGCCCCCCTTTTTGTCCTTTTGCTGCTTTTGTTTCTTCGACAAGCTGCCTATTTTAGTATTTCTGACCTAGAGCCCATGGTTTTTGTGCAACACTTTAGTGATTTAATTCTTGGGGCTCAAGTCAATGTTAGACTATAAATAGAGCAGTTATCTAGTTTGTAAAATCATCTTTTGTTCTTGAAATTCAATACTGACAATTGTTTTCTTTTAATAAAAGTTCTTCTTTATTTTATTTATGTGTTTCTTCTTCTTCTCTTCTATGTCTACAATGAACATGAGTGAGTAGACTCTTCTTGTCTTGGGATTGTTGGACAAGTCTAATCACTTAATCCTAATCGAACCAAGCCTCGAACCCTAATTTTATGTAACCCTATTTTCTAATCTATTTCATCGTTCTTATAATCAACAACAAATATTAATCGATGGATCCAAAGATGAAGTTTAATAGTTGTAATTGATTCATCACAAATTTTAAGCGATGGATCGAAAGATGAAGTTTTAATATTGTAACAAGTAAATTTAGACAAGGATTGCGAAACATGAAAATAGTCTAGCAAACCTTGAGACAATAAAGTTTCGAGCTTCTAGGATTTCAATAGCAATCAACCATGAAAATAAGCGTGATTGCTAGAGAAACACACTCACTAAGACCGAAAGGAGATGTGATAGGCTAAAGAGAAACTTGTCTTTAGAAAGTAGGTCTAACATAAAGTTCTAGGTTTAAAGGTTTGTTTGTGAAGAGTTTTTCACCATGATGGACCAATAATCCCAAGGCGCTTTTTATTATTATTTATAAACCGTTAAAAATCTCAACTTTTCAATTGAACTCTCTTCTAATCATTCTTAAGGGTTAATTGAATTAAACAACTCCTTGTCGGAACGATACTCTTATCACTACACCGGTAAAACGTGCACTTGCGGATTTACCCCATCATGAACCTAGGATATAACTAGTTATTAATTAAGGAAACAAGCGACTTGACTTAGATCAAGCCTAGTAAAACCATTCTCCTCGACCTTTGGTAAGGTAGACGGTAATAAGGCTGCTCGATTATAGAACTATGGAGAGGGAGAGTGTGTTATGAACTCCTAAGGAACACTAGCCATCATACCTTTGGAAATTTAGGAACGCCAATTTAAGTCTATGTTTCAATTACCTTTAAGGGAGTAAGACCGCACACGTAAGGATCACCATGTGATTAGGTGGTGCAACTTGATAAACCGATTAGCTTAGAACGTCCCAACGGACTCATCACTTAGATATCCTACTTAGGATAACTAAACGCTACATGAATGTTTTTTAAATCCAACAATTGAATAGGGGCATTCGAAGAATCCTAACCGCTGCTTACATTTCTGCAACCGAAACTAGTAACTTGCTTTGTTGCAAACAGATGAAAATTTCAATCTCTAACCCTAAACTCTTTTATTTAATTTTATTGTTCAAAAATAAGTAACGTGAATTGTTTGGACTAAATGACAATCCATGTGGATACGATACTCTACTTACACTTTATTACTTGGTAAACAATTTGGTAAACTTGTCTAATCCGACCATCAAGTTTTTGGCGCCGTTTCTGGGAATTGTTGATATTCTAGACTAAGCAATTTAAATTACTTATTTTTATTTTGTTTTATTGTTTTAGTTATCTATTCATTTCGAGAAAAAAAGAAAAAAAATAAAGAAAAAGAAGAAGGGGTATAATAATTATAACAATAATTATTATTATTTACAATAACTCATAGAACAATGCTACTTGGATATTTTTGTTTTTGATTGTTTCAGGAAATGAATAATGGATTATTTTAACACGCTCAATCATTACAACAATATCTACCCTATGGAATGTCATGAACCTGATCCTTACTTATGGGATTATGAGCAAGCTAAATATGTATGATGACGGAAGCTAAATATGTATGCTGAGTTGCAAATGCCGCCTGAAGCTTACTCAGAAACTATTAGGGAAACATGAGAGCAACAAGCATCTTTAATCAATCAAATATTTGAAACTGTTGCTAAAGCTCATGATATTGTCAAAGAATTTGTTAAGGAAGCACAAAGAAAAACCACATAAACTCATCTTAAGAAGGAGGAAGTGATATGAGTGCAACAAACACTTCAAAACCAGTTCCTCGACAAGCAGAATGATCCACTATTTGAGCCTCGTGTGGACAATGATTCAATTTTAAGAATGAGTAAACGGCAAATCTTTGAAGAAAGTGAGAATCCTTGCGAGCTCCCTTACTACAGCAAGTCGTCATATCCCCAAAAGTTGAAGAGAGAAGACCTTACTACATTTACTGGAAGTTGTAAGGCAATATTTCAAGGACAGTTACCTCCAAAGAAGAAGGACCTGGGAAGTTTCAATTCTATTGGAAAGGTGTCCATAAAAGAAGCTCGGTATAGTATAGGTGAAGGCATAAACTTGATTCCAACATGGCTGATAGAAAAGCTCAAAAGAATTCAGATACAACCATCAACTGTCACTCTAACAGTTGCAGATGGATCGTTAAAAAATTCAGATGGAAAGAAGATTCATTTTTTTTAAAGTTCTTGATTAAATCATTTGAAAATATTTTTTGGAAGCTAAATTATTCACCAAACACATTGATAGGATTCAAATTCCTCGTAATAATGTTCTAAGGAATAATACTCCTAAGATTGTGATTATAAACCTTAAAGAAACACACTCTTAAGATTCTTTTTTTATGAATATATGGTGTTCAATTCCATGAATATTATACTTAACTTGATCTATCTATATAACCCAGTAAGGCTACCACTCATGGTCTAACTAACCCACTAACAAACCGAAACTAAAGCAATCAAATTCTACTAAAAGCATACATCAACAACAATATCAATTTCCCCACTCAGCTTAGCATAACTGAATGTCAAAATCCACCTAACCGAACAAAAAGAAAATGAGCGATGATATTTGAACAATCATTTGGTAACAATTTTTATGACAAACTTCATTTAATCTTTTTTTATTGGTCAAAAATAATATTGTGAGTTTGAGAAAAAAAGTTGTCTAGATGTTGTCACAAGGTCGACAACATCTATGACAATATACAATAATTAAATTTGCGAGTGCATTTGAGTCCACCCTTTCATACATTTATTAGTAGATAACAAGTGGGAAATGTTTTAAATATTCTCCATGCCTTTCCTTGAATATACTAATGGATCTGAGGCATTTTGTAAAACGTTGGCACAATTGCTGGAAAAAACATATGTCTTATTCCTTCAACCTTGATATTACGCTAAAAACATATGTATAAGGGATATAATCAAACATATATATATTACGCTAAAAATTTTTATTTTTTATTTTCTTGTAAAAAAAAAAAAAATTTTTGAGGGAAATACACCGATTATAATAAAGACACTCAAGGACCGGAAGTACATTATAGCTTTAACTAATGGCACTACCCCTTGAAGTATGATTTTAGAAAGAAAAACCATGCATACTCCTCATATTAAAATTATTATTATTGTCCATTCAAAATAATTATTAAGCATTTGAGGTGTTTTCTCAGATGGACCAAATACTTTGATCGTGCAATTTTAGTCCATCATTTTTTTTAACGACTTTGAATCCTTAGTTGTGGTTCTTGCAAATTGTTTGGTCTCGAATAAATAAAATGAATTTGCTGTATAACTCATATTAGAGGTCGAGAGGATCTTTATAAAGGGTCACACTAGAGGATCATCATAGAGGATGTGTTGATTCAATAGTACAATGCGTAGATTAGTTAGTAATAGACTAACTTGATCATAGAGTTTACTTGTTAGTTAAGTAACCATATTTAGTTAAAGCTTTACATTGTGTATATAAGGAGAACACTAAGTTACAATTGTAAGGTGTGTGAGTCATTGTTGATTACGTTACACAAGAGAATAAAATTTTCATATTGAATTTCCATTTTTTCCATCTTTTCTCACTAATCTCAATTTCCTCTCTTCTCTTCTTTTCACTTTATTTTCGCGATTCACATATTAGTAGTTGATCTCAACATGGACCGCAACTTAAAAAATTGTCTAAAATATTGATTTTCTATGTTTAAGCTAAAAAGGAAATGAAAAGTACTCACAAAAATAAATCGAGCTCCGACCCAAATTCTTTTTGGAGAAGGAAATGGCATCATTAGACGAACTAGACCATATGTAGCAACACCAATGAAATGGTAAAGCAAACTCAATGGATGAGAATTGAGACCTGCAAGTAGAGCTATTGGTCCATCTGAAAAAAAACACCTCCAAGGCTTAAATAATCAAAACATGCTTCACGCATTTCCTTTCTTGCTGGATCTAGAGATGCACAAATTACTGTATGCAATAAACTAGCTAATGTGTTTATTGTTGATGACATTGGCTGAAAAAAGTTATAAAAGAAAATAATTAGATAATGTGTATGTATTTTATAAATAATTAAATGATATATATTTTTATGTGTGCTTGTAAATTTTATGTCCATAGTCTTCTGTCCATTCTAGTATTTTCCCCTTGTATATAAAGTATAGATGGCATGAAAATTGTTATAGTTTAACAACTAGTTTTAACATAAATATGTGATGGGCGTCTAATATGGATCTCGTTTAAAGGTAGACTGTTGAAGTATATTTCATATTCTAATGTTAGTTAGTTGTGGATAAATCCAACTATTTTGTTGGTTAATTAGTTAGTAATTAACTAGTTAGTTAGTTTGTTAGTGGCTTGTAATGCAAGTTACTCAACTTAGCTTATAAGTACTTAGTTTTTGTATTTAGTTTATATATATCTCTAGTCTCTAATATCACTCATATCTCTCACATTCAATAATAGAGTTTTATCATTCCTTTGTAGTTTCCTCTCTAAAGTGTGAGTGTGTGGAGATAATTCTGATCTTAGTACAGAACGTTCTGAAGTATTCAGAATATTCTAATCTTTCTCTCAGTTATGTATGTGCATGTTCTATCATAGACCATATTATTTTTAGTATATTTTTTAATAACGAATGTTTTCAATATAAAACAATATGTAATAAAAGGGAAAAAAATGATAATGAGCTTAGTCATTCAACTTCAAGTAACACAATTTTTTTTTTTAAAGGTTCGAGTAATAGAGTTAAAATCCTCTTGATGACAACGGTAAAATGGTTATTAGTGAGAGTTTATTTAATAAACATTTAACCCACCAAAAAAAGAGTCGAAGAAAAAAATAATTTCAAGGCATCATTTTTTAGGTAAACAAGGCGTATTTAAATTAATGGAAAAGATATTGGCGTTCCATTCATGTGTAAATATATGTATATCAATAAAAAAAATATTCGATGAAAATAGGAGAAGCGAAAACATATGGGCCAAAATCATGAATATCATACAATAAAGGAAAAAAAATCACCCTTAAATTATTGTCTAGTTCCCTTCCATTCATGTGTAAATACATGTATATCGATAAAAAAATATTCAAATAAATATGTAAACACCGAAAATCGACATGTGCACCTAAGTTGTCTTCAACATTTTGTGTTTAACTCTCATGTCCCCGTGATTAACTTTTGTGTTTTTAAATTAAAGAAAGATCACACTGATTGTAAGGGTTTGTGCAACGTTATCAATTGATGCAACACTATATGCAAGTTTTGGGGGAAATTATATAGACAACCAAATTACAAAGGAGAAAACATATGGACGAAAATCATGAATATCATACAATAGTAAATTAGTAATATTTGAAGGGCGAAAAATACATGTAAATTTTATATTTATATCATATTTACCTTACGTAGTATGTAGAATGACTCAAGGTATTTGCAAAGAGCAGAAGCATCATGTAGATGATATAGAGGTTTAAGTAAATTTCTTAGCAAGACAATGTCAGACAAAGCCACTGTCATTCCTCCTCCTGTTAAAGGGTGACGCATATTGAATGCATCTCCCATCATTAGAGCCCCTGGAGTAAGATATGGTGTCGCATGCATACTTCTATTGGGCATGATTCTTATGTTTCCTTTCTCAACTGCTGCGATAAAAGAATTAAACAACCCTAGAGGAATCTGAACATAATGTTAATTCCATCATTTAGTAAAAGAAACATCAAACATAAATTTATTGAAAATTGAAATTCAACATCGGATAAAAGTTTAGACTAACAGTTTATAAATCAAAAAGGACAACCAGGTGCACTAAAGCTCCCGCATACGGGGTTCGGGAAGGGGTTCCACCATTTGGTGTATTGTATGCAGCCGTACCCTGTTTTTACACAAGAGGCTGTTTCCCGGACTTGAACTCGTGACCTTTCAGTCACATGACAACAACCTGCGCCAAGGTTACCCTCACTAACAGTTTATAAATCAACAACAACAACCAAGCCTTATCCCACAAAGTGGGGTCGCCTACATGGATCAAATGACGCCATAATGTTTTATCAAAAACTATATTTGGATCCTACTCATTGACCTCTGAATCTTTTCTAATGGTTTCTCGAATGGTTTTCTAAGGTCTTCCTCTACCTCTTTTAACCTGACTCTCCTCTAGAGCTGTCAAAACAGGTCGGGCGGTAAGGGCCGGCCCGTTTAACCCGATTAATTATAGGGCTTGGGCCTTAAATATTGAGCCCGAATTTGAATAGGGCTTTTTAGCGCAGCCCTAAAAAGCCCGGTACTCGTTATGGCTAGCCCGAACGGGCCGCGGGTAGCCCGTTAGCCTGCATGACAAAAAAAAAATCCTATAAATTATATATATTTTTCAAAATATTCTTTACTTAGTTGATTATAAAGTAAAAAATAAAAGTGAAAATTCAATGAATTAACACAAATATAAATGTAATATAAAATTATATTTATTCGTTTCGTTATTTATAATTT
>Ga0228711_1010208_pt1 | contig 12446 bp, 6 predicted proteins | sample MedpolnodulmetaG_2_FD_177996 | JGI IMG/M metagenome (GOLD analysis project Ga0228711, IMG submission 177996) | Root nodule microbial communities from Medicago polymorpha collected in Santa Monica, California, United States - brown nodules | ecosystem: Host-associated > Plants > Roots > Nodule...
ATGTTAATTAGGGTGAATAATTAAATAATATTGACCACACCATTGTATCATTAGATTGTTCTATTAATAATTAAATAATAATGAAGGAAATGGAACCCCATCTTTGTTCTCTTCAATTACTTTTTGGATTTACACCAGATGATTAAATTGAATCAATTCTTGAATTAAATTTCCGTTACCACTCAAACACAAACACAAACACAAACAAAACCAAAAGGGCCAAATGAAATGGATTTCACGGCCTCTTCTCAAGTCATCTGTTTGCAAACATCTACATATTTTTGGTGGGGTGGAGAAGATGGAAGAGATAGAGGTAGAATTGTGTGTGCAAATGTATTCATGTTCTCATTTTAATTATTAACAAATCTAAACCGTTGGTTAAATCTAACAATAGTTTTTAGATGGTCCACCGGTGAGGGACTTAATTGAACCCTCACCCTAAAATTTACCCATACGTATATGCAGAATTCATAGAGATGTTATATGAAAGTAAAACTTGACACAATATTATGACTTTATTGAACACATATTTGGAAAAGGTTCAGTAATTAATGCATAGAAATTAATCTCTTATAGTTGAATTAGAGTGGAAACTTCGTACCAATAGTTTGGTAAGCTAAAAAGAAATTAAGCTCTTAAAAATTGGATCTCACAATTTTTTTAATAATAATAAATACCCCTTCAATTTTAAATATAAGTAGAAAAGAAGTCGAATGGTTTTCATCTAAACTAGTATCAAATCACAAATGAGTTGTTCTTGTATTAAATAAGAAATAAATGGAAATTCTTGAATTCACAAAATAATAACATCCTTAAATTACTAGTATATTATTAAAGGGTCATGTTAACTTGTGCTCTAAGGGCACAAGTTAAGGAGTTTAAAAAGGGAACTAAAAATAAATTTTATATTGAAAGTTTAACTTTTGCAACTTTTGAGACATTGAATGCACACGTTCCAATAAAAACTTTTTACATTTGTCTTCTTAACTTATGCCCGAAGGGCACAAGTTAACATTTCCTATTATTAAAACACACAATATATTTTGGAAAAAATTGTGGTCAAACCTTTATATAAAACATCCTTAAATTTAAGTAAAAAAAAAAGTCAAATTTATTTGGTCAAAATTCAGATCAGATAAAATTGACTTTTTCTCATGACTATACCCATGTGAAGCATTAAACAATACTTAAATGGAGACTCTTAATTCTAATAATAATAACATACATAAAATAATATTATAAAAAAAATTATTCTGAAAAACATTAATAATTAGAAGACTATCTAGTATTAATTATTAGACCCTTTTGTGTTTTTTCTTTGTCTCTTTTTATAAGACCCTTTTCAAATTTCAATGTACATTAATTATTTCTTTACCACTATATCCTTATTTGTGTTGCATATTTTTTCTGCAATATATAATAAATACTCAAAGAAAACATCCACTAATTCTCTTTCATAAAGGGTAAACATGTAAAACAATAACAATTGTCAACAAAATTAATTCAACAATCAATTTTCTTACTTCCCATGTTTTTTACAAAAGGGCCCTATAATTAGGGACGAAGGCAGTAGTTAATCATCAACTTGGACATCCTCCCTATTTTCATACAAGGCATTACACCATTTTAATTTTTTTTCTTTTTGTATTTCATAACTTTAATGAAAGATCATTGTAACCTCATTTGAATGCCGTTTTTGAATTTCGAATTTCATTTTCCTCCTAAGTTTTTCTCTCATGCCACACGTCTTGTTCTCATTGGGTAAGACAACACCCCCTTTAATTTTATTGTGTATGACAAGTCACATTGCTTCTTATTGGCTAATACAAATGAAGCATCTTTGTCATTGGTCAAGACAACACATGCCTCTTTTTCATTAGTCATGACAGTTCATGTCACTTTTCTATTAGCCAAGACAACATGTGTCTCTTTCTCATTGGTCACACCACCTCATCTCTACCTCTCTCTTTCATAAAAGTGGTTCTATAAAATTTAATTTTCATCAAACTTATATCACTCACATCTTTCTCTCCGCACACTCTCAAACACATACCACTTTCACCATCAATATCATCATCTTGTTCATTTAAACAATTTCTAAGTTTTTCAATCTCCTCCAATTTCGTGTGATCTTAATGGTAAAGTATTTCCACCATTTTTCATATATTCCTCCAATTAATGGATTGTCGCTAATATTAAGGTTTGCTCTTTTGAAGCGTTTAATTCAAATTCTTGTGAAATCTCCTTGAGGATCTGTAGATCTCCATTCTAGAGCTTGAGCTAGAAAGAACATCACATAAGGTATGGGTTTTTTCCTCATACATTCATACAAGTGGTATGGGTTTTTCCTTTTACATTCTTTACTTTATTACTTGATTTCTAAAATACATTGTCATACATTTTTTTTTATTTCCTTCTATTTTTCAGGTCTGGGAACTATTAAAGCGATTTTGTGAAATTCAAGATCTGAAAAACCATTGTTATTAGATTGAGAAGGAACTTATCAACCATGGTTCGATGAATTAGATTTTCCAGAGAAATCTGAGAGGGGAATGGATAGAAGTTAAGTCTCAATTTCACTACGGTGTGATGGTGATTTCCGACTAATATGTGAAGTTGGTCCATCAAGTTCCACAAAAAGTTCTTCTATTCAAGTGGAAATTAAAGCTATGAAAAAGGAAGCCCAAGTTAAGCTCACATCTTTCATTTATGTCAGATGCTTTTATGTGGCTTAAACGAGACAATGATTCATTGCTAAAAGTGTTGATAGGTGAACTACAATCAAAGGCGGTGACTCTGGTGGATCGAAATTCTAAACTTGGAGAGACTCGGACATGATGGGGAAGAAGGAAAGATATATATACTAGTCCAGTTCCTTCTTAAGAAACCAAGGTCAATATGCTGCCTAATAATAAATTCACTTAGATAGAATTAGCTCGTAGATATATACAGTGGCCTTATCTTATCGATGAATGGTCACTTGAGTTTTCAAAAATTACCTTTGTTTTTGGGAATTGAAAATAATGGTAATTTTCAAAGACAAAGGCACCTTCTGAAGACTCAAGGTTACCATCCATTGATAAGAATGTCTAGGTAGATCTAAGATCTTGTTCTGGCTAAGTCAATTCATTTATAGTAAACATATTGGCATTGGTTCATATAGCAAGAACTGCACTATCCATATCTTTCCTTCTTCCCCTTCTTGTTCCAGCTTCTTCAGGTTCAGAATTTGGATCCACCTGAGAAGACACCTTTGATTTTTAGTTCACCTATTAGCACTCTTAGTAATAAATTACGACCCTTGGTCAAAGCCAAACCAATGCATCGGACATAGGTGAAAGATATAAGCTTAACTTGGGGTTCCACTTTCATAACTCCTATATGCACTTGGATAAAATAACTTTATACGGAACCTGATAGCTTAACTTGGGCTTCCATTGTAATGGTTGATATTTTTTTTCATATTGTGGGGAAATATTGTACGGATGCTGTCAAAAAGCACCTGGTTCATTGTGTAATCACTATCTCTATTGTAAGAGTTTAATGTTACTTCTATTACAATAGTTGACATTTTTTTTCTCTTTTAATATTGTAGTCCAACGAAGTTCTGATGTTGTAAGAACTGAGACTGAGTTCTCAGATATTAATGGTAAAAATTTTGGAAAGTAAAGATCTATAATGGTGAATATATGATCTTTCAATGCAAGGTAAATTCTCAACAAATTAGCATTAATATTTGGGCTCTTTCAAGTTTTCTAAAGAATACCAACCTATAGATATCACGTTAAAGCATGAACATGTTGTCAACGAAAGATGTAACGTGCATCATTTGTGAAATGGTGATTCAGTCACTTCCTTTTGATTGATGCTTAATAATAGCAACTAGTCAAGTATATTTCTTTTATGCCTTGCAAATGAAAGCAGTGAAGCAAATATGAAGGTATCATCATCTTTGTATGCATCTGTAATTACTCAAATTACTCAAGTATTGCTGGAACACTAGTTGAACCTAGTGAGAAAATTGGATAGAAAAACACAATGTAAGAACTAGTGTGTGACTTAAAAATGTCCCACATTGGTGAGCCACACCAACTAGCAAGTGTTTATATAAGGGTAGAGTGACCTCGCCCTTGGGGTACCCACTTTTGCAAACGGGCCTGGGCTTGGGTCAAAATGATGTATATTTTTTTATCACTTGAAAATGTTAAACTAATTAATTTAATTTTTATCTAAAAGCGCTACGCGTAATAAATAAAATTGTTATGATCCGACCCGATCCAAAACGCGTTTACTTGAGGATTAAGCTGACTTAATCCCCAAGTCACTCGTTTTTTGTTACAAACTCTCCCTATAAAAGGAGAGCTCCCCCCACTCATTCTTCACACAACGAAATTCACAGTTGATGCTTCCTGTGTTTTTCCTCTCTTCTCCTTTCGACTTGTGTTAACGAGTCATTCTTCTGCTTCTACTCCTTTCTGTCCGTTCGGTTTCGATTCGAGTGGTCACGTACCATATTGAGTGGTTTTAATCAAACGATTAATCCATATTTTGAGGTGTATATTCTCGAGTGATTACATATTGTGCAGTACGTAATCGTAACAGTGATCTGGGCTATTTTATCCTGGAGGCGGCGCGGTTGTTAATCTACCTTGCACAAACTTGAGTAGTGCCGTGAAACGTCTTAAAGAGAGCGACCTGGTCGTGACTCAACCCGGTAATTCCTTTGGTAGTAGTTTCTGATTTTAAAACACGAAAACAACAAGTATATTGTCAACGAAAGAAGTAACGTGCATCATTTGTGAAATTGGTAGGTAGTATGATTTATGAGGAAATTGTTGGCTGTCTTAAAAGAAGATGTTCTAACCGAAAGAACATTGGTGTGGAAAATTGATTCAATTGGTGCAAATGATTTATTTAAAACAATAAGAGTCATGGAAGCTACTGTAATGATCAAGGGTTACAAAGGAAATCTCGTATATATAACTTCCCCTTTTTTAATAAGATTTTTTATGTGTAAATTGGATAATCTCTACTTGTAGTAAATATTGGTCTCTTGATTGATGATTGATGTAGGACTGTAATTAGTAGCAACGATCTCTCTCAATAGTTTCATCAATGTTGCACAGATGTAATTAGTAGCAACGATCTCTCTCAATAGTTTCATCAATGTTGCACAGATGTAGTATCAAAAGTAAGTATAATTTTGTATCGTTTTCAAAGGGACTAGTGCGATATTTAAGCCGTTCAACAATCAATGTCGTTTTAAGTGATGGGTTTATAATTTGTTTGTTTAGAAAACCTAATAGAACTATAGTGCAATAAATAAAATTGAGTTTAGCAGAGAGATAAGTTTGTCGGGATGAAGCTTCATAAACCTATTGCATATGCACTCTCATGATTAGAATCACCGATCCTAGTTTTATTCGATATTTTCACGTATTGCTCGACAAATGTTATTTATGTCTAAATAATGTTGTGGGTTCGATCACATTGATTAATCAACGATCTCTCATCCTATTAATCAATAAGAAAGCATTATGATTCAATACTTGAGTTAATATTAAGACCAAACCCTACTTTTAGAATTCAGTACTCAATATAGATGTTATCGTAGTCTAGATTTAAAAGATACTTTTCAATATGCATTCAAATCATATGATTAAAGCAATAAACTCAAAAACAACATCAATATCATGAATAAATTTTATGAATTATTCATAAAATTTTAATGTCATATGAGTGTAGTATTAAGTTCCACGTATATCTAATCAAATTTCACCATATGTAGACATTCATAGAGATATATATATTTTTTTTAGGAAAGACATTCATAGAGATGTTTTATGAAGTAAAAATTGACACAATATTGTGACTTTGTTGAACACATATTTGAAAAAATTTACGCAGTTAGTGATAGAAATTAATCTCTTATAGTTAAATTGGAGTGAAAATTTTGTACCAATGGTATGGTAACCTAAAAAGAAATTAATCTCTTAAAAATTGGATTTCTCACAATTTTTTTAATAATAATAATAATGAATACCCCTTCAATTTTAAATATATGTAAAAAAAAAAGTGGAATGTTTTTCCGTCTAAACTAGGATCAAATACACAATTGACTTTTTATTGTATTAAATAAGAAATAAATGGAAATTCTTGAATTCACAAAATAATAACATCCTTAATGACTAGTATTAGAAAAACACACAATATATTTTCAAAAAATTGTGGTCAAACCTTTATATAGAACATCCTTAAATTTAAGTAAAAAATAAAATTGGTCAAATCTATTTGGTCAAAATTCAGATCAGATACATTTGACTTTTTCTTATGACTATAATAAAAAATATTTCCATTTAGTATATATCCTAAAAAATTAAAATATTAAAAAAATGATATCCTTCCTTCCACGTAAATTTCCATTTGTTTCAAACCGAGAAGATACATTGTTTTAATCCTCTTACTTGTTACTTATTAATTGCCTCACTGTCCTACACTTTCAATCCAAACAAAAATATCTCTCTCACTCATTCAATGGCATGTGTTATGACACTACAATCCAAAACAATGCATACTATTCCAGAATCGATTCAAGTTCATCTTCACCATAACTCAATGGCAAATCTTGTCATTAGGTTGGTTTTCTAAGATTCTTTGATTTTTCATTAAATCCTCATTTTCATTTTCTGTTGATTTGATTCAGCTCCTTTCACTACTAAAAAAACAAAAATTAGCGAGGGATATTTAGTGAGGGAAAATGTGAAATCCCTCTCTAATTCCGTCACTAAATTTTGCGACCAAAGAATTTGTGAGGAATTTCATTTTTTCCGTCACTAATTTCCCTTGCTAATTTTGCTTTTTCTAGTAGTGTTTGTATTGTTTGTGGATGTAGTTGGTTGAAAACATATTAATATTATACATTGTGATTCCATACCCTTTTTTAAATCCCCAAGTTCATGTGAAAATTTTAAAAAAAATCTTTGATGGGTAGGAGGAGGATTTTTTTGGTTTAATTTGACTAGAAAGAAAATGTGTATCGACATGTCTTTGATTCTGATGTTATTTTGATGTTAGAAATTTAGTTTAGTTGGTTTTCCACATTGAAGTGGCGATAAAAAACCACAAATTTTAATTTCTAAGTTCTCCACTCCTCCAATTTCGTGTGACGTTAATGGTAAGGTATTTCCACCAGTTTTCATATATTCCTCCTATTAGTGGATTGTCCCTAATATTATGGTTTGATCTTTTGAAGCGTTTAATTCAAATCCTTGTGAGACCTTATTGTAGATATGGAGAGCTTTATTTTAGAGCTTGTGTTAGAAAGAAAAGTGCCTATGGTAAGAGCTTTTTTCCCCATAAATTCATACTATGTTTTAGGTCAGCGTTACGAGATAGTGGAAGAACTACTCTTGAAATTACTTATTGACGACCTGAATATATTGATTAGTGGAAATTCTTTTAATGCTATCAAAGATCGCAAATAAAAAGTTTGTTGGTTCAACGACCAAATGATTTTTGTTCTCTTATGGTTTCGTTTGGTTTAGTTCAGGTTTTACATAAATTTTTGAAATGGAATCTAGATCAAACAATAATCATGATATAAAATTGCGAGACTGTTTACAATTTTAATATCATCCAATCTAGAAATCAATGCTTAGATTTACTTAGCAGTCTATCTTTTAAATGATATTTTTTTTGTAGTTGGACATTATTTACTTGCATTCCATTAAATTGAAAATAAATAAAAATTATAAGTCACCAACTATGAATATATATATATATATATGTGTGTGATAAAAAAATATAGATAAAAATTGAATAAAGTTTATTTACTTAATATAAATTTTGTCGAGTTTACAGGGCAGATGCATATCTTTGACATAACAAATTACACTATTTGGTAGGGCAATTAAGAGTGATTTTACCAGCGACGTTAGGTATCCAACTGAGTTATGTGACCATTTAAGGTGATCAATGTTTATATTTTTTGCAGGAAGCAATGACTACATCAACAACTATCTTCGGCCTCAATTTTATGACAATAACAAGCTATACCAACCTAAGCCTTCTGTTCGTATAGCTAGTTACTCTCACAAAATTGAAGCCGAAGATAGTTGGCAATGTAATCATTGCTTCCTGCAGAAATTATAAATATTAATTGCCTTAGATGGTCAAATAACTCAGCATAGACATCTAACATTGCTGATCAAATCACTCTTAACTGCCCTTCCAAATATGGTAGTTTGTTTTGTCAAAGTTATGCATCTGCCTTGCAAAATCAAAGAAAAATTATATTATGTAAATAAATTAATTTATTCAATTTTTATTTAGTTTTTATCTCATTAATGATATATATTTCATAGTTGATGACTAGTAATACTTAATATATATTGGATATTTGTTGTAACACCCATAATAAATTTGTTTAGAATATTTATAGGAGCACGAAACTTAATATTGGAAACAACAAATTTGTAAACGAATTTTGTCTAAATGAAAATTCATTACACACATGTCTCATAATGCCATAATAAGTACAATCTGAAGCATACAAAATACATAATCTGTTTGAATATATATACACTACCAAAAAAATACATGATATAAAAGAACATAGTCTGCGTACAATTATCATGATTACTACAATCTAAGGCGGCTTCTCTAGTGGATCCAAATTTTAAACTTGCAGAGACTCAAACATGACGGGAAGAAGGAACGATATATATAGTGCATTCCTTCTCAAGGAACCGAGGTCAATATGCTTCCTAATAATAAATTCACTTAGATAGAACTAGCTCGTAGATATATATAGTGACATTATCTTATCGGTGAATGGTCACTTGAGTCTTCAAAAATTACCTTTGGTTTTGGGAATTGAAAATAATGGTAATTTTCAAAGACAAAGTTACCTTCCGAAGACTCATGGTTACCATCCATTGATAAGAATGTCAAGATATATCTAAGATATTTTTCTAGCAAAGTCAATCCATTTATAAAAAGCATATTGGCATTGGTTCATTTACTAAACTGCACTATCTATATCTTTCCTTCTTCCCCTTCATGTTCCAACCTCTCCAGGTTCAGAATTTAATCCACCAAAGAAGACACCTTTAATTTTTAGTTCACCTATTAGCACTCTTAGTAATAAATTACGACCCTTGGTCAAAGCCACACCAAAGCATCTGACAGAGGTGAAAGATATAAACTTAACCTGGGGTTCCTCTTTCATAACTTATATATGCACTTGAATAAAATAACTTTATACGGAACCTGATAGCTTAAGTTGGGCTTCCATTGTAATGGTTGATTTTTTTTTTCATATTGTGGGGAAATATTGTACGGATGCTGTCAAAAAGGCACCTGGTTCATTGTGTGATCACTATCTCTATTGTTAGAGTGTAATGTTACGTCTATTGCAATAGTTGACTTTTTTTCTCTTCGTTTAAGTCATAACTAGTTAAAGAAATTTGTTAGAGTCTAAATAATGAAACTGTTAGTGATTTAAATAATAAAATTACATGCCAAGTAGCTTTTGTTAGTGACATGGTGATTCAGTCACTTCCTTGTGATTGATGCTTAATAATAACAACTAGTGGTAGTACACTCCCAAATGAAAGCAGCGAAGCAAATATGAAGGTATCACCGTCTTTGTATACTGTTATGAAAGATATATATTTGTGAAATTGGTAGGTAGTATGATTTATGAGGAAATTGTACTAACCGAAGGAACAATCACGACTAGAATCTCTCGTTTTTCCTACGGATTTTCATGCGGAAAATAATTCAGAGGAAAACCTGAGGATTTTGCTGTGGTTGAAAGGAGCCAGACGAAGTTTCCTGCGGTTCCATATTCCGTAAGAAAATCCGCAGGAAACATTGCTTTTGCTGCGGCGTTTCCTGCGGTATTGTTGTCGAATATAATTTCAGCATTTCCTTAGGAAATTCCGCAAGTATTGCTACGGTGTTTACTGCGATTTTTCATATGACATTTCCTCTGGAGTTTCCTGCGGATTATTTCTTTGGTTTTTTCTTTTTTCATTGAATTTTGAAATTTGTAAGATTTTGAATTTCTTAATTTTAGATATTAAATATGGACCCTATAATATACAATTTCATTTTCATTAGGAAAAACTTGGATATTAAATATGGACTCTATAATATTAAATTTTAGTCTTAATCAAAATATTTCTAAATAATATGACAAACTATTTTTTAGATTGAAATTATTTTTATAATACATATTTAATGGTAAAATGTTTTGTAGATAAATATATTAGAACACATATGTTTACATACAAACAACAATGATTTTTTAAAAACAATATTTATCTATTCTTTTCTTTGGTGATGGTCGGGGTTCGAACCCCGGACCTTGCATATATTATGCATTGTCCCTACCCACTGAGCTAAGCTCACGAGGACTATTTATCTAATCTTTTATAACAACAAAAAGTTTAATATAGTAACAAAAATTAATTTTTATTTTGTTAGTAGATAGAAGAAATGACAATAATTATTTGAGAATTCACACATATGATATAGAAACTTAGGTTTGAATTCAAGTTATGAAATACAATCTACCATTTTAGCATTTTTACCGATCGAGGTGGAACATGTCGGCCCAATTGAGTCATGAACTAATTAATTTATTTGTGAAATAAAATTGCTAGGAACTACTTTAGATTTTACTTTGATTAAGGATTTACTAACATAATTTTTTTTTTTAATATAAATTCTAAAGCTACTTTTGTTTATTTACTAACATAATTTTATTTTTTTTAAGATTTGAAGCTCTTACATTTGAGTTCCTTGTATTTAAAAAAAAAATAGTATTTTTTAAAAGCTACTTGAAATAGATTTTTATTTTGAAGCTAAAAATGATTTTTTAACAAAATAGATTTTTTAAAAATCGAAACAAACACTACAAAAATAAATAAAAAAACTGATTTTTTAGTTAAATAAATAGATTTTTTTGGAAAAAAATCCCAAACAAACGGAACCTAACTTGGCACGAATGAAAATTGCGAAGAATTCTTATGATTATTATTTTCCAATTAAATTTGTTTTTTCATGTAGCAAAAATAAAATAAAAAATTGTTTTCTCAAATTTCATTAATGTGAAATTTCTTAATCCTATCTGTTGTATATTGGCTTCAAATTGTGATTGCAGGAAAACCTGAAATCGTGTCACGATTTTGGGCATCGTGACACGATTGGATAGGCAGAGAGCGTGGTACTTTGAGATGGAAAATCGTGATGCAATTCAACAACTTCCTCACCAAGTTTACTTGAAAGGGACTGGTCGCAACGGTTGGGTCAAAAGCGATCGTGGCGCGATTGGTCAAAATCATGACGCGATTTCGGACCTTTGTGACTAGTATTTAAGTGATTTCTACAGATTTTGAAGGAGAGTTGAAGCTAGAGGCCTAGGGTTTATAAAGGGGGGAACTTGAGGGTTGAGTATCTTTGTAAGGAGGGTCTCTAAGGTTGGGATAAACATTGTAATCACCTTGGGTAGTGAGATTACATCATTGGAAGGATCTAAAGCTTCCTTTGTGTATTCTCTAGTAAGATTCATATGAGTGTGGTGAGGGAAACAAAGGGTAGAGATTAGGTATAAGGCTGATTTCTTGTAACCTCTTGTAACATCTTCTCATAGTGGATTGGAGAGCTGCTCTCTCCCCTAAAGTAGGTCATATTGGACCGAACTGGATTACCATCTTTTGTGTGTTTGTTTATTTCCTTTTAAGCTTGCTTATCTCTATGCTTGGCTAGTGTTTGTGTCATTGTTTTAGCTCTTGTGTATGTTGTTGCTTTAATACACTTAGACCTAAGATTACCACTATCTTTTGCTCTACACATCTTTGTTTTTCATTGGTGTGATATCGAACGTGGTATTTCACAACAAGTTGAATTGGAAGCACCTCTAAAAAAAAAAGTTGAATTGAAACCAATGAGACAGTGAAAGAGTTTACTAGAAGATACTTTGGTTATAGATGATTTTGTAGGAATTGCTGCATTTGTAGTTGTTGGGTTCAGTGTTAAAGGTCTTCAATTTCCAAAGGAGATAGAATATAATAGAATTTTGGTTATATCCCATCTTTGGTTATAGATGTTTTCAAGTGAATGTTGGTGTATATATAGATCACTATGGTGTAAACTAATATGTGAAGATAAAGAAAAAGAATACATACATATGATAAGTTATTAATGCTGGTTTGAATTAGGACTACGACCCTTTCTAAAGCAATAAACTCAAAGTGGTATGTTTACCACAATGTTTTGGACTTTTAGACAGATTAGACACATACTCTCTCCTCATGTGTCTTTTTAAGTTAATGCACTTTTTAAAAAGGAAAAAAATGATATGTTGTGTTGAATTTAATAGTAAAATAATATATATATATATATATATATATATATATATATATATATATATATATTAA
>Ga0228711_1010211_pt1 | contig 12443 bp, 7 predicted proteins | sample MedpolnodulmetaG_2_FD_177996 | JGI IMG/M metagenome (GOLD analysis project Ga0228711, IMG submission 177996) | Root nodule microbial communities from Medicago polymorpha collected in Santa Monica, California, United States - brown nodules | ecosystem: Host-associated > Plants > Roots > Nodule...
GTTTTAGGGTTTTGAAATTGTTTGATTTGAAGTTGATTGAAATATGGACTCTAGGTGTTTGTTAAAATGTCTCAATGAATTTTCTTTTGATTTTTTCAATGTTAATGATGAAATTGGTTAGAAATATCTTTGTTAATGTTGATTATAGTTAGTTTGACTACAATGTGGTAGTTTACGGATTGAATTGACACTATTGAAATATTAGTGTTGTTGTTGAATTGCTAGAAATGACACAATGTCCGTGTGAAAATGTGTCATTGATATTTTGCTTTTTGAAATGTTATGCAAATATGTCTCGGAGGAATACGTCTCAGAGACTGCCTGAGCCGCCTCAGGATAGGAGTGACAGATTTAGGGCAGGGAGGCCTGCCCCTACTGGTAGTTTACGGAGGGAGAAACAAGCATTACGCCCTCCTGATAAGTGCTAAAAAGTAACATATTTTATGTGTTAATCTAGGCATTTTAGTGACTTGTTCTGCAAGTTATCTAAGGAAAAGCTACCAAATTGTGTTCTTTTTACCATTTATGCTTTACATGCCTGATTCCCTCCCTTTTATGCGTCCTCAGCACGCTTAAGCGTACACAATGTCGAGAGCAACTTCATGTACGCCATTGGTACGCTATCAGCACGCTTCCCAGATTCAGAGAGCACGCTTAAGCGTCCTCTCGTACGCTTATGCGTGCGAGTTCCAGCAGCCAACCTTCCTGTACGCTATCAGCACGCTTGTGGTTCGCTTATCAAAGATTCAACTGGTACGCTTAAGCGACCGATTGTACGCGTAAGCGTACACATTATCGAGAGCTCAGATCAGTACGCTGACTACACGCTTCACGCTCGCTCAAGCGAACTTCATCAAGATGCAAGTGGATAAGGCACACATGGTTGTTCCCAATTGGCCAACGGAAGATTTCCAGGAGGCACACTTAAGCGACCCATGTACGCTTAAGCGTGCAGGCACGGATTCTGCCCAACTTAAAGAGTTTTTCTTCTCTTTCTCATTACATTACATTTTCTATTACATTTTTCTGGTTTTTAGAGAGAGACTAGGACATTTTCTAGAGAGAGAAACACAAAGCAAGGTAGTTAGGAGTAGATTCAACCCAAGATTTATTGAGACATCATGAATCTAGGCATGGAATCTTCATCTTTTCTTCATCCTTTGCAAAGCTATCATAGACATATGTAGCTACATCTACCCTTGTGAGTTTTGAGGTATTCAAACAAGCTATTATGTAATTTCTTGATCTTTTAATATATGGTTCTACCTTATTTATTCAATATTGTTGTTATTTTTGTATTTAATGCTTTATTGAGATTCAAAATGATATTGACAAATACTTTTGAATTTAAGAAATAGAATAACAATCTATCTTAAGTTATCACTCTAGACATAGATGTTAATATTTGATAATCACTTTTAATCTAGAACATAGTGTTTAAATTGTTACTATTGGATTTGAATGAAGGAAATATAAGAAATTCAATTAAAACTCTTGTTCTTATCACAACGACCATAAGCTAAATTTATGGGAAGTGATCTTCTCAAATAAAAATAATAATTACTATTATTTTTATCATTATCAAGTATTTAAAATTAAATACAACAATTTAAACACTACTAATGTGTGAGTTCTATTTTATGTGGGACCCCCACACTTTATTTTTCCAATTCACACAACGTTAGATCAAAGTATAATTACTTGATGTTTAATCTTCCAATTTATTTTCCAACATCACACTAATGTTCCAACAATTCCTTCTTATAAATGTTTCTACTTTAAACCATAGCACTGAGAGAAACATGAAGAGTGTTGCAAAGCTGCCAAGAGATGTTGCTGGGATTTTGTAAATTTTTGTCGAAGTTGGTACCTTTTTTGAAAAAAAAAGTGTTAATTTGGGGCCGAATGGTGCTTGGAATCGGTGTTATTATCCATATTAGGACAATGACAAAGATTAGTTTTGCTCCTTCTACTTGGTTTACTCTCATTAGTACATTTGATGAACTTGTATAGTATGATATTCTTTAATAGCATCTTTTTCCCAAAATCTGAATTGAATTTACTGTAGTAATGGTTAATTTTTTCGATTTCTAGCTAAAAAATTTGGCGTAAGATTTCAAATTTATTTATTTTAATGAAAAAAAAACACTCCACTCCATCATATCATATATTATACTAAGATCCACCTACAATTTCATGAGTATTAAGAAAAATAATTGTAATAATAAATTTGTAAACAATGTTACTTGAATTCACGAGACGCTCTTGAAATTCATTTCGCTTTAAATAGCAGCACCCTTTCAATAATTACGTACAATTATTAATATCATAAGCTAGTTTTCATACTTGTTATTTTCGGGACCAAGGCTAATTTTCTTGGATTTGGATCCATACTTGAAATTTTCTCTAAATAAATCGGACGGTCCTCACAGCACTGCACCGTACAACAACAACGGTAGAATATCATTTTTAAGCTTTCATACTTGTAAAGCAGGAGATGTGTTTGATGGACATTTTAGAAAGTGTACAAAATCACACAAGTAATAATATTGATAAATAAGATCGTCTCTTCAAGGATAGTAGTGATTGATGAAATAGCCCAACAACTATAACTTTACCTAGGCGATAAAATATGTTTTTTACAAGTAATTTTTGTTATTGTTATTAGACACTCGTCAATAACTTCACAACTTTGATACAAAGTCTTATTCAAACGATCAACATGTTAAATCAATGAATAAAACAAAAACTACACGAAATATTTGTTAATAGATAAATTGAAAGCATAAACACCTAATTGACTTAACAAAGTACAATTTATTCAAAATAACTCTAAATCAAACACTAAATAAAGAAAAAGATTAAATATGTTTTGATCCTTATTGATATTTCACCTTTCGTTTTAATTCCCTTAAAAAAAATATTCGGCTTTTTGTCTTTCAAAAGTTTTACATCACCATTTTTTATCACTGCTTTAAAATCAACTTATGTATATCATTCGAAATTTTGAATTTCTTTTCTACAGTCATGTTTCGTACATTGTAGAATTCTCTCGCAAAAGTTTAATTTTTTTTAACAAACGATGAAATAAATATGAGACCTTTAGAGGAGCACACTCCAAGATCCCAAGTCAACCACTAAGCCAACCCCAAATGAGTTTTTTCATTTCATTCTTACCTTATGAGATGAAACATTGTATCCGAAAAAGTGTTCAAGAAAAGATGGGAAAAACATTAATCCAACTCTTTGTATCTCATCTACTTGTTATCTTATGAGATGAGACATTGTATCCGAAAAAGTGTTCAAGAAAAGATGGGAATTTTTTATATATATATATATATGGGAAAAACTATTCATTTATGAATGGTTGATAAGATAATCGTCTCAAAATAATTGTATTTTTAATATTTTTTTCTATTTTAAAATAATTGTCATTTTAAAATATTAATGCAACATTTATAATTTTTTTTTACTATTATACTCTTATTTATTGAATTTCATACAACTTAACTGCTTCACAAAGTACAATTAATAAGAGTATTTTAATATATGACACTAATTTTATCATTAAAATCAACATAATTAATGATTTTTTTAAAAATCGTATACAAACTTTAAACAATTATTATTGTGAATCGGAGTATTAATTACTAACTTTTCATTTATGGCCCTATTTAATCTTAATTCAATGCTTTTTACGGGTATTTTTGTACTTTCAAAAATAAAAATAATTCATATTATTGGCTTCGCTATTTCTCGTCTATTTCTCTCTTTTCACTTTTTGTTTGGAACAATTTGTAGGATAGATGCAATTACCGGTTTAACCTGTTCCTTCGGATAAGCCCCTGTAAGTGTGTTTTTTGGGAGCCTTCCATTTGCACAGGTAAGGTTCTCTTCTTCCACATCCTTGCCTTTATTTCCTTTCTTCAATTTTCAATTACTGTTTCTCAATAATATTCTGCCACCAACTTCAACAAAGCACATCAATAGTTTGCAATTTTAATATATGCATATGTATTAGTCTACTTTTTCAACCACTTGCATGACTCATAATGCTGGTTTGTGGATGTAGTGAACATTCTGGAAATTCATAAAGGAGAATGGCAGTTACCTTTGCAGCTAATATGTGTTCCATTAGAAGCTCTGAAGGAATCAAAAGATTTGACATTGAAGGTATGTCCTAACTAACTATTTCAAACATTTTTTCCTTCTTTGAAATCACTTGTGAGAACTTATGATATGCTTATCAGTTGTTTTCAATTTATTTTTGTAAGTTCTCCAAGACAACTTATAGTTTATACGAAAATAATTTAACTTCGTTTTATCTTTTGTCATATAAATAGTTTACACATAAGCGCCTATCATGATAAATATTATCATTTGAGAGTGGACAGCATATTTGCACTGTAGTATTAGTAGTGGCTCGTAAATTGTCGAGGTTTCTTTGGATTAACTTGTTTATGCTTATCATGAGAGAGCTATGTAAACAACTTACGACATGTCTATAAGTTACTTTTTTTCTTTTTGCTTATTTTTGTAAACTATCCACAATAGTTTATGAAAACAGTTTATAACTTATATGAAACCATTTTTTCTTTATTTTATCTTTTGATTTGAAAATAGCTTATGCATAAGCACGTATATGATAAGTGGTATGCTATAAGTACTTAATGAAGTTGTTTATCCAAACAGAGTCTTTGTATCAAACAAGTAGATCCTTCATTTATTGACAGCTTTTCTACAATTTAACAGATAAACTGCAATCCAGGTCTAATATTGCACAGCTTCCTCTCGAAGCTTCCAGTCGCAGACACCTTTCAATTAGTGTTGTCACTTCATTGGTTACAATAACATGTGGTTACGGTTTATCACCATTAATGGCATGGGCCGAAGAGAAGTCAGCTGACAAAGATGAAAACGATGATGGGGTTATTGGGGCCGTCAAATCGTTATTTGATCCCAATGAGAAGACAAAGTCAGGGAAAGTTTTGCCGAAGGCTTACTTAAAGTCAGCAAGAGAGGTAGTGAAGACACTGCGTGAATCTTTAAATGAAGACCCTGATGACAATGCCAAATTTAGACGGACTGCAGATGCAGCAAAGGAGTCGATTCGGGAGTATCTTGGTAGTTGGAGGGGAAACCAAACTGTTGCTCAAGAAGTATGTACTTCGGACTAAACTCAAGCAATGACAATTCAATGCTTTGACTAGCATATATGTTAGCATTTTGGTGTATATCAGTCTTTTCTTTTTGTGAATGCAAATATATATATAATCATGCTTTGGATTCATCCCTTGCAGGAATCATTCTTTGCTCTGGTAAAAGCAGTAAGGTCTTTGGCAAACTTTTACTCAAAGGCAGGGCCGTCAGCTCCACTGCCGACGGAAGTTAAGTCTGAAATATTAGATTATCTGAATACTGCTGAAGAATTTTTGTAGAAATCTTCCAGAATGTTGAAACCACTACATTCAAACCCCAAAGAACTAGATAGCATGGGAGTAGTAAATTCTTTTGTAGCAAGACACTGATCAAACTTCTGTCTTTCTATTCTTTTTGTCATGTGAAATATATTTACCTAGTTTTGGTTGATAATTACCCCTCACCTCCACTGGATAAAAATAAAAATCCAAGGCAGAGAGGACTGAAGAAAAACGAGCCTCATGTTTTACAGATTCTGTGCATACAATGTTCCAAATAAGTTTTGGTTCATAAATCATAACTGTCCGGATATGTAGTTGATTTGAATGAGAAGCCATCATTATTTTGTGTTTTCTCTTCATTTGTTTGGTGAAGCAAAGTAGATTGACATTTTTGACAAGAAATTCGCCATACTTCTCATGATCGATATGGTAAGAATACCGAGCACAAAAACATTGACAGGAGGGATTATGTTCATAGTTTCCAACAGATATGTTTGTTCGATTGCACAAATTTGATGAAGTTTTTCAGGATTGCATGTCTATACTATTGTCATTCACAACAGTGCTTCGATGTCTTCCGGTGGCTTTGCTATAAAACAGATGATTGTGTTACAAAAAAGGGTGTTAATAGTTTTGCCCATGATGAATAACGTCATCAGTAAATTCACCTTGGTCTTTTTTTTATGATATCCCAGGTATATAGCACAAGCCAAGAGGAGCATGTCAATCATTTTAAGGAAGTTGTTTCACTAATTGCGTATCAAATTAGTTTGTGAATCAGAAAATTGTAACTTCACAACAACAAAAATAGGGTATCTTGGGGTAGTGTGAAACAATGAGGGGGAATTTTGCTCAAAAAAGACAACTTACTTAGAATGAAATTGAAAAGACATGTTAAGAAGTTGAGTGGTTCAAGTCATCTATGAGCTATCTACCCCTTCCAATGGAATGAGTGTACTGCTGTTGCAGCGCAATTCATCTACCAATGGAATGATCGTTTGTTATACTTTTTTTTTAATGAAAAAAAATTCACTTTTTATATAAAATTAATTTTTTTAGAAATTTTCATCCGCCTCTTATATTGATTTATTTAAAAATAGAACCTGAAGACAATAAAAAAAAAGGATAAAACTTAAGTACTATGCCTTTAGTCATGTTCGCACTGTTCACCAATTGAAATATAACACATGTACTTTTGTTGCAATTATTGTGGAATACCTTGACGGCGTTAATTCTTACGAAACAAAACAAAACAAAAACCTACAATAACCTTCACCCAAGAATAACCCAAGTCGGTGGTGTTGGGTCATAACAGATGAGAAACTAAAGAATCAGAACGATTAAGAAAGTTTTGATATCATATCTCCTTGTTTTTTATTTAATTTTTTGTTTTACTTTTTCAACAAAAAGAGGTAATTACGAGAATAATTAGATTTAGATCTACCATGGATGAAGCACCATGTGAAGGTGAAACAAAACATTATTACAATCCTCTTTGATTTATGAATAGAACTTTGTGTATGCCATCTATTTGGGCCATCGGAAAACTACACGCATACTCTTTCACCATTATATGCCATTGTAAATTGGGGTTAGAACCATGGATTAAGGATGCCAAAAGGTAAATGGTGGAATGCACAACACACATAGAAACTGGGGAAATAGAAATCATGCGATGCGAAGTTAACTAACGTTGTTTATATCTGTTTGCTGATGTGGAAAAAATAACAGGTGTTCTATTTTGACTGGTAAACAGGATGAACAGTACAGTTAGTACTGTATGTAAGTTTTTCCCTAAAAAAAAAACTGTTTCGAATGAAAAACAATTTCGAGTAGCTCCTCTGTAAAATCCTTTTTCATAACTGAAATTATTATTTTTAAAAAAGTGATATTATAGTAATAAAAAAAACATAGTAGCTTTTTATTAAGGAAGAGTAGCTTATTTTTTATGAAAAGAATCTCTAATTTTCTAAATTATTAAATATCGATTGAGAGGGGACTAATGATGTTTTTTTTTTACCGACAAGGGAACTAATGATTGAAGTATGAAAATTGCTCTTTAGGCACCTAGCAAAGGTGGAAGCATCAAAATAATCTACCATAGCAAAGACGCCTAAGATTCCTGAACAGAACAAAGATGCAGGGATAAGAGCAGCATATATGGGCTAGCAAGCTCCTGAGTTTTAAAATTAACATCAATCTTTCTAATCAAGTTCAGAATATTCTTATTGAAATGTCAAACTGATTCTCATGTGGTCCAAATCCTTATATACAAAGAAAGCTAACAAGAAAAGTAACTTGTAGAATAAATATGATTACAACAATGTCGTTTACAGAGACTAGGAATTTGTCACAAATGCTGACCCACAAGACTGGCATTTATGAGCCACGGCCATCTAAGGACCATTTTGATGCATATGCTTGATGAACTGTTGAGATCCGCTTACATAAGTTATAGCTCGATGATACCAGCTGAAGATATTAACTACGCGACAGAACCCCTTTTGAACTGCATATTTGAGGAAATTTACAGTGTTAACAAAAAAAATTATAAATGTGAACGCAAAAGCATAAACAAAACCCTGATTTTCTAACTTACAATTATCAGCTAACTAGTATTAGTTAATACGATGATTGATATTCCTTAATTTATATTGGTGGAGGGTATTCAACTAGTTGAACCAGTACTGTCTAGTGTAACGAAATTTAAACAAATCGTTACTGTTTTGCGATATGCTATTTAATACAAGTGTTGTCAAATAGTGGTTACAGTGACACTACAACACTATATCATGGCGATATTTGAACAAACTGCTATTTTCCGCGATCCGTGATTGAAAACTTATTTGAACATAACAGTCTCAGCAGATGATTTTATTTAAACATGACTGTGGGAGTATTATTATTTTTCTTTCAAGAAGTAAAATCGATTATTCAATCCGCAGAGTATGAACAAGGAATTGAACATTCAATACAGGAGCAGAGACATCATCTTGTTGTAATAAAGTAACGAGGAGGAAAAATGTAAATAATTTTTCCGTAACACTGACAGCATAGTGCATATAATCTAATTACAATCATCTTCATACAAAATTTACTAAAAAATACAAAAAAATTGGTTTTAGAGATACTACACCTTGGTATTGTTCCACGGCGGCGTGTATCATATTCTGTCGCTTGCCGAAGAGCCCTAGCAAATGCTTTGAAGGTTGCCTCAATAATATGATGGGAGTTTGTTCCAGAAAACTGCACAAATGGATTCAAAATTGGAATAAAATATATACTAAAAAAGCATGGTCTCTGAAAACGGAGGCTTGAATATGTAATCAGTGCATGAAGAATGTAGAAAGAGCATCAAGCCTGATAAAACATCCATAGCATTCAGCATATTTCTTTCATAACAAAGGCACATATATACTTGTAAAAAATGCAATGACTATAACCAACTCTGACCCATATTGTATGTATCAGTACCTGTCGAATGTGAAGAGTCATACCAGATGTGTTCACCAATGACTGGAAAAAATGCTCCACCAACTACAGACAAGGATATGCAGAGGACCCGTGAGAAAGCAAAAATAATGAAGGGTAAAGGTGAAAGGAACGAGTAACAAGATAAGTTACACACATCATTAAATATATGAGCTATCCATTTGAAGCTCAATAGTCAAAAGCTGTATAAACAAAATTCTAAACTGAACCATGAAGTATATTTAAACAGACGTGTACTACCTGAGTGTCATACGTCCCAACCCTCTGAGTAGGTATGTTTAAATCATAACCAAGATGCGGTCGGCCAGACAAATCCTGGACAAGGTCAGGGAGGAAAGCTATAATGAAGCACAAAATAGAAATTATAGTGGAAAATTAAGCTTATAAATGTGATCAAGATGGTTGTCAAAACTTCCGAATTTCAATTCAGAAACCTTGTGAACAGGTACTGCTAGAGTGAATGAGAAAGCCATGACACAAGGCAACAAGCTCACTGAACTTTCTGAGTTGCAAAATTTATTGATGTGGATAATCAACATGATAATGTATGATTGTTAAGTCGCACATGCAAAATCCATTACATATTTTGCATGATAGTTTAAAAGTTTCTTCAACCATTTACAGATTTAACACATTTGTAAGCAAGGACAAATCACGCATTCCCCAACACATGTTAACTTAAATCTTTAACAGAGTAGATGATTATTGCTATAAATAGTATGCAAATTACCAGAGAAACGTGAACTAATGCTTCATCAAGTGGAGCAGAGAAGTTACCAAACCGGTTAATACCCTTCCTATCACCAAGAGCCTGCAGCAAAGCCTGGAGACGAAGTAACAGAAATCTAAGTTTTACTATGATGATAGATAGAGGCTAACTCACTAAAAAATAAAGCTCTAAGTTAATTGAAAATTCCCACAGTGATAAGATTATGATCATTGTTAGAGTTGTTGTGGTCAATTAGTTAAATTGCATTTTGCATAGAAAGGATGAAGTCCAATGCAAAGATTTAATTTCACACCAACTTCTAAGCAATATCCTCAACCTAAAATAATGAAGCATGTTTAACATTCTAGGAACAACTGTAATAAGTAGAGCCAAAAAGAAAAGAAATAAACAGCTCACTTAGCTGTTGGCAGTACCGTTCCAATAGCAAGAGCGACATCTTCATTTGTGTGATGGTCATCAATATGTGTGTCACCTGTAGCCTTTACATGTACATCGAACAGTCCATGTGAAGCAAGTTGCTGAAAAATCACAACCAAATTTGTTCCCGTAAATGGTGTATCATCCATTCAATAATTTTAACTTTAAAATCCTAAAAGCATTAATCACTAATTTTCAAGTTAGAAAGGAGACAAAAATAAAAATAAAAACCCTAATCAGTTATCATTACAATCTGATTCTAACAATTCAGAACTTCTATTACATCCTAGATATATTCTTTGGGTCTTGTTAACGAGTGCCCCCGGGGCACTCTTTAAGGGTTTTAAAAGAAGAAATTATTCCATATTACAATTTCCAATGCATTGATTACACAAATTTTCAAAAAAGTTACCATTTGTAGGTCTTAAAGAGTGCCCTAGGAGCACTTGTTAACATTTCCCATATTTTCTTTTATAGACAAGTTCACCATTCATCCCATGTGCACCTAGCTCTTTATCTAATATCTACATCTACATTCTACTGTAACAAAAACTCACAATGGAATAATACACATTCTGGCCTTACAAGTTACAACATTTATTTTTGGATAGTGAGCGCGCGCGTGTGTGCAGTGATTGAAATCTTAGGTTATGGTATAAAAGGTGGCAGATAGCAAGAATGGGATATACTAAAAAGTAAAACTATATAGCACAACACTTGAGATTGACTGGACATGTGTTGGTGTTGGACATCAGCACAATACCGTCACATATAATCAATCACTTCCATTTATTTTAAATATTTATCGGTGAGGTGTTCGATGTATGTGTTAGTGTTTGATAGATAAAAAGTAACAAAAGCATAACATGATTTGAGTTGAAAACACTAACATCAAGCATATGATCAAGAAAGGGAATTCCAGAACTATTATCAGCAACCCCAGTTCCATCCAAATTAATTTTAACTGATACATTAGTTTCCTTGGTGACCCTTTTCACTTCTGCAATTCTAGCACCTGAAAATAATCAACCAAATATTGAAATTCAAAATCTAAAAAGGGGCAGAAGCAAGGAAAAAGAAGAAAAACCTGAGTCAATTGGGAAAGTTGAAGTGTTGTTTCCATTGCCATCCACCAAAGCAGCGGTGGAGATGTTCCTGGGAGGATTCAATGAGGTGAGATTGTGGGGAAAGATTGAAGCTTGAAAAAGTGGGGATGTTGGGTTGGATGTAATTCTATGAAAAACAGAAACCCTAGATGATTTCAGAGAAGGAAATGGAAGATATTTTGAGTGCAATTGAGTTTGAGGTAAAGTCAGCTCCATTGAGATTGTCGGGAACAGATGCAAATTGTTATGGTAGAAGATCTTCTTGTATTGTATTGTTATGTGCTGTTTGTCAAGTGTCCTTTTTTGATCTTGATCCTCTCTCGTCTCTCCATCACTCTTTTGACAAAATTTACTAATATTAGGTCAAAGTTTTTGTAAAAAAAAAGGAGTAAAAGTTGTTTAGAAATAAAAAAGTAGAAGTTGAGTAAAAATAAATAAAAATTCTTGACCCAAAAAATTGTTTTTATTTTTAATAAAAGAGCTCGAGAAGAAAAGAATAAGTAGCTGTAGCAATAAAAAAATTGGTGAATAGAAGGGAGCCAAAAGCTCAAAATAGACTAATTCAATGACTAATACCTCAAATTCGTCCTTGAATTTTAACAAGTCGGTCAAATTTGTCCCTGAATTTTGCGAATTTAGTCCCTGAATTTTACAGGCGTCACATCAAAATGTCCCTCCGTCCAAAAGCTTTGTTAGTGGTGATGACGTGTCCTCTTGCATGTTGTGTTGTCTTGTACACGTGTCAACAAGGCAGCCACGTGTACAAGGACTAAATTGATGGAAATGGTAAAAATTCGAAATGTAACTTTTAAGTGTAATTTTTCCTGTGTTTCCAATTATACCCCTCTATTACCATTGTCTTTCATCCTCACATTTTCACTCAAAGCATCAAACAAGTCCCTAACCTTTCACCTTCCCGCCTAAACCGTCACCCTCCTCCCTTCTCCAAAACCATCATCATCACCGGCGATCAACCTTGAAAAAGATACGGTTTTGAAGTCAGATTTCGTGGATTTTGAGACTTACTAGCATAATTTGAGAACTAATTTGATGGGTTTTGTTATAATTTAAGGGCTGATATGATTGATTTTATTTGCAGAGAATGGTTACAATGAGATATGACATGAGAGGACCAATGATTTCATATGACGTGCATAAACAAACACCACTGAGGGGTCCTACTCCACAAAATCCAACTGCTCCTGGAGTTATTAGAGTTGCAAATCCAAATTACGGGCCATCCGCTTCTACTCAACCGCAATACATGGAGTTTATCCC
>Ga0228711_1010212_pt1 | contig 12442 bp, 4 predicted proteins | sample MedpolnodulmetaG_2_FD_177996 | JGI IMG/M metagenome (GOLD analysis project Ga0228711, IMG submission 177996) | Root nodule microbial communities from Medicago polymorpha collected in Santa Monica, California, United States - brown nodules | ecosystem: Host-associated > Plants > Roots > Nodule...
GTTAATTGTGTGATATTTTTTTATAACATTTTTTTTTTTTTTTGTAATTGTCAGATGATGGAAGATATGCTCCTACAGGAAGGAGACCTTGTCTCTCTGAAAAGCACAAGTCTTGTAAAAGGAAAGTTTGTGAAGTTCCAGCCTCACAGCAAAGATTTTTTGGATATCTCCAATCCAAAAGCCATGTATGAATAACTAAAACATCATATTTAGTACTTGAGTTGATTTATTTGAGTTTAACTATTGGAATAAGTACTTGTGAAACTGTTTGAGAGAACTTATAAAAACATTTCAAAACATGGTCATAAGTTATTTTCAAATTATTTCTGTAAGCTATCTCCAAGATAGCTTATGAAAATAGCTTATTGCGTGTATAAATATAATTTGAATTTAACTTGAATTTAATTTACCTCTGTTATAGAAATAGTTGCTTATACATAAACACTTCAAAGTTATGTGTATATGCTATAAGAGCTTAATTATTAGAGACTTCATTGAGGAACTCAATAGTTGCTTATTGTGGTGTATAATATTTTTCTTTTTCCCTTTATGATTTGCAGGTTAGAAACTTCATTAAGGAATTACTCATGTTTAACAACCGGCCGCACTATAATGATTCCATATAACAACAAAAAATATTTCATTGATGTGGTTGAAACGAAACCTTCTCCTGCAATCAGTATAATTGAAACAGACTGTGAAGTTGATTTTGCTCCACCTCTTGATTATAAAGAACCTGAGAAGCCTTTGCCATCTGATTTGTCTTGTAAGAAACCTCTACAAGGTTGTTATTCTTTTATTATCTGTTGGAATATGCTTGAAGAATTTAGCGTGTTTGTTTTCAAGTGAATATTTCATTAGAGAATTTTGACTATTTTGTTTGCATTTCAGTTGAAGAAGAGCCAGCAACTAAGGTTCCCAAACTGATTCCGTTTAGTGGTTCTGGAAGGCGTTTGGATGGTAAACCGTCGGCACAATCAGTTGAACAAACTTCTACTCCAATTATAAAGCAACAACAAACTGAAAATCAAACCAACAGCTCCATTAGAACTCCTGGGAAGCTTGTTTTTGGGTCAAATGCAAATGCATCCAATGTTCAAGGACAACCAAAGGTAAGTTTCATCTACAGTGATCTTTTTGGAGGAACATAGAATTGTATTACATTCAGCTTGTGGTTTATTGACATGATCTAATGATTTTTTTTCTTCTTTTCTTAATAGGCTTCTCTGAAAAGTGCCAGTCAAGAAACAGATACCTCACAATTTCAAGCTTTCACGGGAAAGAAGTATTCATTAAGATGATCATCGTTAGGTTTCTCAGTAGTTTCTTTTGAGTTTAGAGTTTAGTTGACATGGCTTAGAGCACAAGTTTAGATGTTACTCTTGCATATCCATGTTTTTCTTTTAAGTATGTGATTATGACTATTGCTTTGGAAAGTTTATAAATATCCCATTTAACAAATATTGAATGAGTTAATGTCTTTGATTGGTTATCAATGTGAATTGCTATTTTTATTACACCGTCCAAGTCAAGAGTAACCCACGATGTATTTTCTAGAAAAATAATAACTGCACTTTAAATTATTAATAACCATATAGAAGAGATACACTACATCACATTGTTTTAAAACTAGATTTCCTTACATTAAAAGAAAACCGAAAAATGAACAAAAGATTCAAATTCAGATCTAACAAATTTAAAAGGGTAGAAAAGGGGAACACACATTGAATTCAACTGCTTTTTTGTGTTTCAATTTACACTTATAGATCTTTATAGATGCAAAGGAAAGTTAATCTGTTAGCGTAATACAAGATCAGGCAAAAGAAACCTCATTAGGAATGGCTTAAGGAATCACATTGTATTAGAGATACAGTTGGAGGGATAACTCACATTGTTTTCAAATTTCAAGAAATAAGATTATGAGATGCATTTACTGTTTTTTCAATTGCAACCTGGGAGTTGATGATTTCATGCTTCTCGTCGACTTCCCATAGTTCTGGAAAAACCTCTCTGATATTATGGGTACTCTAATGTATGATCCACTCCTGTACTGCGCACGGATGTATCTACCTGCATCCATGTGGCAATTAGAATTGTCATATAAATTCACTTTGTATAGTACATGGTATGTTATTTTAATAGTAATGTGATGTGTATGTATTTCATAAGTATTTCTATGTTACCTGCAGATTGCTGAAAGAAAACAAAACACACGCACAAATACTCGACAAATTGCTCTTTCATAACTGTTTTTGACCTTAATTCACTGCGAATCATAAGAAAGAAATAAAAACCAGAAATGGAAAACTCTAATGTAGGATACTATAATTCTAATACTTAAATTGATTTGTTCAAACCAAATGCAAATACTAGTTGTTCATTCATCAGTAACTAATAGGGACCACTTACCGCAACTGTATGGAGGCCCAAACGTTTAGGTAAGTTGCGGATACTGTCATCGATGAACAAGAACAATGATAACAATGATAGTGTTTTCGTGCATAACCTGTTTGTTAATTGATAATAGATTAGTCATTACTCATTAGATGTAAAAGATACAGAAGGAAGATCGCGAAGAAAAGTGTGTACTACTATAATTTAAAACATTTGGAAAAAGATAATCAATTAACAAGATCTTCAAGAGGTTAATCTATTAATAAGGGAAATATATGTGTCCTTACTGTTCTTTGAAGGTCAATATCTTCCAATTTGAAAGCCTTTTCAAATGCATCTTTAAAGGGTTTGCAGATAACTTGTGTTATATGTTAATTTCACTTGGTTTCAAATGAATAGACAATTACCAAAAAAAATAAAAGGATAGACAAATGCAATGAGAAATTACCTATAAAAGTCATTGTAGTCAATGTCAGACCCAATAAATGACAAGTACATTAATCATAAGATTTGTTTTGAATTGAAGATTGTCCTCCTTATTTTGCCTCTTATTTCAGCTTTTTTCCATTCAAAAAATATATTTCGTACGTTGAGAATAACAAAGTGAAATTTATGTTGAGTTCCACCGCTAAACTCTTTATTATCTAAATTGTATGTGAGGTGTAACATTATTTTTTTATTTATTTATGAAAACAACGTGTTTTTTATTTGTCTAAAAAAAATTGTTTTTTATTATCCTACAAAAAATCTTATTTATTAAAACAAGAGGTCTTTGCTTTTATTACTGTGTGTGTTCCAAGCATTCTGTTTTGTTTTTTCGTTTAGTTAAAACTTTTTTTTTATATATCTATGTCTAAAAAATATAAAGTGGATGGATAATATTATTATTTTTTTACAAAAGGATAGAGAATTGTTGGTTGGATTTTTTATCCTTCCAATTATAAATTTAAATAAATTTATTTATAGGGATGCTATATTATTTGTGTCATTCCAAAAAGATAAGAATTTATGCTATATTAGCAATATTGTTGGTTGCAACAGATAATGAGTTAATGATCACGCTCATAGATGGAACAAATGTGACCATAATGTTTTCTTAAAAACCACTTCCAAGAAGTGAATTTAACCATTTTCTACCAACTAGAGCACAAACTTCTCCTTCCTTAAAAAGATGAGATCATTTCGAGATCTCCGCAAGTATCATATAACAGGGTGCTAGATTAATAAGAAATCCCCCCCCCCCCCCCCACACACACACACACACACACACAAATCTAACATAATACTAATAAGACTTGCTAAATATGAAGGTAAAACAAATGCTCACCCCAACCACCAAAACACATGAAAAAATGACATCTGACAGAAAGGTGACAATCTGACTCTACATGCTCATTACAGAAAACACAAGAAATACCACTAGGATCAACTATAGTTCTCCTTGAAAAGAGATTACATCGAGTCAGACTTTAGAGGAGACCAAGACTTTTAGACCCTTGATAAATCATTGCTCCAGACCCAAAAGTCTACACCTTAAAAGAAGGTAGGACTCTCTAATGCTTTGAGAAGCTATTCCAAAATCACATGTTCCCACTCGAAAAGATCTCTCCCCTACTTAAGATCTCATACCCATTCAGATTTCTCCTCATTGTCATATCAATCACTTTAGCTTATTTTTTAATGGAAACTTTAAACATTCTAGGGAAACGAAATCTCTTTGGAATTTCATCCAACTAGGTATCTTTCCAAAAACCTATAGATCTACTATCTCTAACCTTTTTAAGGATATTATCAAAGAACCAATCAGTAAATTCAGACTGACATGTTCTCAATAAGGATATCTCCTTTCACCAGTCAGAGACACTTCTTAAACCCACCGTCCGCCCCCATGATGATTCCACTAAGACCCTTTTTCATATCTTGCTCTAGTAATATCATTCCACAAAGCCTCTCCTCTTATGGAAAATATCTATAATCTATACCTATAATTTTAATCAAAATCCAAATGATTTTTATCAAAATTTCATCAAATTAATTAATGTTTGAAACTTATACGCATTAGTGCAATAAAAAGAGACGACTTGTCTGAATGGTAGTCTTCTATAAAAAATAAAAAAAAGGTTTAAACGCACTATTCACCCCCTAAGTTTACAAAAGTAGCGATTTTGGCCCCCTTTTAAAAAAATGGTAAAAGTGACCTCCATGTTTAGGGAAATATGCTTTTTTGACCCCCTAACATAAGGGAAATTTGCTCTTTTGACCCCTTATCTTCTCAAAAAGTTGCGATTATGTCCCCTATTTGTCTTCTCATCAATTTTGGGACGAAAGAGGCCAAAATTGTATTTTTATTGTTAGAGGACCAAAATCACAACTTTTTAAAAATTAAGGGTTACAAATGCAGTTAAGCCAATATATAAAAAGGGATATGAGGTTTTGGGCTGAATGTTTCATTCTTCTGATTATACCTTCATTTATCTATAACAATATATAGGGGGCATGTGAGGTTTTGTGTTGGAATTTTCACTCTTCCAATTATACTCTTCATTTAAACTATTGTAATTACACTTTTATCTTTTTTAATATTATTTAACTTAAAAATCATTTAAATCTCATTATAATAGCAATAATTCAACTACAATAGGAATAATGTTCGTTAAATTTTTGTTATGTAATTACAGGAGGATTTGATCACATTGTTATTGAGATTGCCTATCTTATCTTACTGCTATCCACTCTTTAAGTCAGAGTTGCTTAATGAGTCACCCTAGCTATCCGCTTGTGTCTCTAATTTTAACCTTGTGCAAGCGATTGTGAGGTTTGTTGGAATCATATCTTGAGAAGTTAATCAATTGGTAGATGCTTTGGTTAAGCATGATTATAGTATCTTCTTGACTTGTCATTGTTTTGATGTTATTCTTTGTTTCCCCTTATGACATATGTTGTTGCAATTTGCTTTCATACGGGCTTTAAGTTTTGTTTTTTTTGTTTGAGCCTTTTCCTTGTTTATACATGAAAATAGTTAAATCTTTATTTGGCTATGGAATATCTAAAACATATTATAATCATATGCAATAAAATAAATATACAATTGATCATAATAGAATAGTGTGGAAAGACGAACATGTTAATGTTCCAAAGAATATGTTAAGGAGTAATCTTTTTGAGCTGGTTTTGTTATTCCAAATTTACCCTTCATTTAAACTTTTTTATTTACTATTTTTATCCTTTTATAATCTATGATATATACGGACACACACTATCTATACTAACAGAAAGAATGACATTATTGTAACCTCAATTTTCTATTTTTAATTAATTCAATGATGTTTAATAGGTGGAATTTTGATTAATATCATTATTGATGTTGCTTGTGCTTGAGTATTATTTTGTTGAGAAAATATAATATCAATGATGATTGAGAAGTAGTATGAGAATTTAAATAAAATAGAGAGAGGAGTCAAAATAAATAAAATAGAGTCGCGGGTGTAGAATACAAGTTTAAATAAGTGGGGGGAGAGAATGAGTAAAAGAGTAGTGATTAGAGGAGAAGAGAATCTTAACAAGTGACCGACCCAAATATAAATAGATAGGTTAGGAGTTAAAAGAGTCAGTATTGTTGAACGTAGAAAAGAAAGAAAAGAGGAGCATAGGAGAAGAAACCCTAGCGACAGCGAGGTCAAATCGGAATTTTTGAAGGATTCGAGGTAAGGGGGATAATCTCTTCATCTCCAGGGCTTACTATTTTGTTGTGGAGTTGTAAAGAGGTAAAAGTATGAGTGTTGTTATGATGGTGATGAGATTGTCGATGGGTTTTTTTTTTGAAAGAGTCGATGGGGTTGTTTAATTTTTAAGATATGACTGTTGTTATGATGAAGAGTTCCATTGAAGAATTATGATGAATGAATGTAAAGTTGTTGTTGAAAGAGTAAATCTAAGGGAACCTAGTTTAGAGATTAGAGTTAAGAACTTGACCCTGAAAGAGTGTAAAAGTGGATAGGTTAAGAGGGAATTAACGCCCAAAAGTAGGGTAACCCTAGATGATGATTAAAGACGATTTGGGAGGGTTGGGATTGAGTTAAGTGATTTAAAAGTGATTAATTGGTGAAAAACGCATTTTGGATTAATTTTGGTTGAATGCCCTTCAGCCAAAATCGGGCCCCAAATTTGGTTCAGATTTTGGGTGTTTTGGCTCCACAAAAAACGGGCCACGATTTTGGAAATTCGGGCCAACTTTGAAAAACTACTTTTTTTTATCATTTTTCGTTTCGAAGTGGGTTTCGGTGTAAACATGATAGTTGTAGGGATGTTATCTTTCTTTTGGCTTTGGTTTAACCTCATTCAGACATCCACAATTTTAGTTATGATTAAAATACCGTATGTGGGCCATGTTGTGTTTTCCATGAAATTTCAACACAACCCTTCCATTGGACTCTAAAACATCTATGAAAGCATTAGTGAGTTTAAGCAAGCCGTTAGAATGTAGAGTAAAAATAAGGGTCTTTAAACTATACATCTAAATGAGGGAGTGTGTTTAGGTATAGATAGAAGCGATTACCTCGGGATAATAGCAAGTCCAAAACATAAACCGATGATAGTGATCTAAGTGAATTTATTGATGTTAAAAGATGACTTGGCAATAAGAAGTGAAAAACAATGATAGCAGAAGATATAGAGGAGTCGTTTAAGATAGATGAATATGATACAACACAAGTTCCTCGAATTAGTGATAGGCCTAGAAAGGGTGAAGTAGATTTAAGTAGTAGAAGGAGATAAAGGAGAGATATAGGTAGGTGATTCACGACGGACTGATAACGACGAGAGTAGTCCCTTGGAATACTTAAATGTTCGAATGTGGTAAGTCGATTAAGAGGGTATAAAATATGAAAAAGATAAATAAGTGAAAGAGACAATGATATGAGGGAGGTATGAAATGGGTGCTTTACGTGTAACTAATGAAGTTAAACATGATCTCCTTAAACCAATGATGAGTTTAGAATTATTGTTAAGTTGAAGAGTAAAAGAGTCAAGGTAGTTAAAGAACTTAAGATGAATGTTAGTAACGTATATGATGTAAAAATGAATAAAGAATATAGAAGTCTAATTTAGATAAGTAGTTGTATATAAGTAATAAAAGATAATAGGAATGATGATAGAGATGAATACAATGAGCATCGATTAGAAGAGAGCAAGATGAATAGGAAAGAGGGTAAGAAGTAATAGTTATAATGTTTGACGATAATAACAACGACCGGTATCGAGGAATAAAACCTTGAATATAATGAAGTCTTAGTGAGGAAAGTTGTTGAAGTCAAAGGTAATGATAAGGTAAGATAATAACTTTAAATTAGAATGAAGTTAAGATTAGGAGAGTGGTCGATGTATAAATAATGACGAATGTGAGATCGAGGTAATAAGATATAAAGTCGCTTTAATGAGAAGAATAAGTATGAAAGAGTTAATGATGATGGTGAGGAAGAACCTAGATGTATAGAGAAGAGATGTTATATGTAATGATAATGAATAAGTAAACATCTTAAGACTAAGAATGAGAAATAGGGAATGAAATCAGAATCGAGTATATAGAGAGCCTAGAATAAATGAGAGAATAAAGTATGTCTATGAGATGAATAATAAAATAAAATAGAGAGATGTTGACGTAGAAATGAGTCACTCGTAAGGGTTAGATTAATGAATAGATAAGGAGATGATATAAATGGTTGATTGAGAGTAATGATGAAGAATCCTATAATTGTGGCAAAGAGTGATGACGATTGATATTATATATATGTAAATAAATAAATACGATGAGAAATGAGGATGTTTATATTATAATAATGAGGGGAATGACGATGTCTATATTATTATGATGATAAGAGTGATGATGGTTAAATTATGATGATGAGAATGGGAATGATAATGTTTATACTTTAGTGACGATGAGAATGACGATAACTATATTATTGTGTTGATGAGAGTGATGATGTTTATCTATTATTATGATGAGATTGGTGATGATTTGTGTGTTTGCATTAGAGTCGTGCATATTTGGGGGGAGTCTTGCATTAATATGTGAATTATTTGAATATGTGTATACGTGTGTTACTTGTCAAAAGAAATTCTATGCATTCATACAGATTATAAGACTGATGCAGTGCATGACTGATGGAGAAGTCCAGTAACATATCTCTGAAAAACTATGACGAGTAAAGTCCAGTAATATAACTCTGGCAAAATGATGAGATAGGAGTGTTACCATGCTCATGTAGGTCTTTACGAGAGTCCATGTGCATTTATATGATGATGTTGTACTTAGTGTTTTTAAGTGTGAGAATGATGAGATGGTGTGATATGTGAATTGTGGAGATAAATATATAATAACTATTGAGAGTGGTGTGATGATGGAAATTTTAGTCTTTCAATATGTATTTGATGTACATGCATTTCCTATTATTAAGTTATGGCAGGATTTCTCATCCCTTATTTTGTTGTGTAGTTTCCTTTATGATGACTGTACTTTGAGTACATATACTCAAGTTGACAAAGAGTAGTCGTGGGACGTTTAGAAGGTGGAGATGAGGGATGCCCTCCGCTTCGTGCTTTTATTAGTAGTTGAATACAATTTAGTCACTAAAAGCTCCGATTCCTGTAACATTAGGGCTAGGGACAACAATCAATCTTTATTTTGCATTTTGAGTTGAATATTGAAAACCTTGTTTATTTTCTATTTATGAACATCAAAAAATAAGCATGAAATTATTATCGTAACCTTTAAATGTTTTATTCCACTACGGTAAATTTATTATTAAGGAGATATTATTATGTTATTTTGGTGATATAACATCGAGTTGTGTAGCATCCTTCGTATTAAATATATTGTTATTGTTAATATTTATCGACGGAAATTAGGGTGTTACAATTATCGTGCTCGTCTATCCAATCTTTTCACTACACTAACGTGTGTGTACATTTTATTATGCTTGTTTGCATAATTTTTATTACAATTTTCAATTATCAATGGAAATTATTCGTAATCAATTTATCTACAAATTATTGTCAAAGCATATAATGAAATTATTTATCAACTCGACGTATTTTGGTTTTCCTTTATAGAAAATACAAATAAAATAACGACCATTTATTGTTTATTCTAATAATAATTAGTAATATGAGAACATAAATGTATAAACTGTTTGTTATGTAAAGGAAAAATTCTTTGATTGCGATAAAAGAATATCTTTAAAATTTATATTTTTTTGTAAAGTCTCCATCTTCTCCTTGTATTTCTTTGATGGGAAATTTTGTTGAATTATGAGAAACTCCTCTTGATAAAGCTACATATAATTAACCATGGCTGAAAACATGTCATGAAATATAGATTACAATATTGAGAATGGTCTTCCCTTGTGACTTATTGATGGTAATAGCAAAACTTAGTCTAACAAAAAACTGTTATCTACTAAACACAAAAGGAAGTTTAGAACTCAAATTTGTTCTTAATTTAAGTATGGGATTTTTTTTCTTCAACTTTTTTTTCATCAACACGAAGTCGACTCACGTACCATCAACTCTCTGCAACAACGACAAGAACCATTAACGACTCTTTCGAGTCCATATAGTCCCATGACAATCAACATGATGACTAAGATACATAACCACGAAAGCATCACATAACTCAATCTAAAATCGAGCAATTCTTTAAAGCGGGAAGTGGATCCAACCGCCAACACGGTAACTAACAAATATCCTCAATTGTTTACTGCGAAGAACAACATCAAATTAACAACCATTTCTGTCCCTCATACCGGTACTAGAGTGGAAGCAGACCTGAATCTTTGAACCTGCAAATCTCAACAGATCTGTAACATCAGAGAATCATCGATCAGAAGCGCTATCCTCAACCGATTTCCTATGAGCATTACGCATGAACCCATATCGAGGGTTGAGTCCACCACGTCGAAAACCAACAAACCCTTGCATGTTTTAACAAAACCACTACCCAACCGCCATCACCACATCCAAGAAGAAAGCAGTGATAGTTTTTTAAGACCAACAACTGCAACAGTGACAGCTGTTCAAGAACAACAAAAACAACATATATGAAAACAAAAAATAAGGGAAAGGATCCATATATGAAATTGAAATCATCAAACTTTCTAAAAAATGGACAAATCTCAATGACCTAAATAGTATGGACCAGAGATTTTATATTTTTTTTGGTGAAATAAACTAAATAAAACAAATATTAATGATTCCATAATAATTTCGAAATAAATTATTTATTTTTTTGGAATTTTATGATTACAGTGATCGAAAGAACATGAATCAGTTAAAGATAAAGGAAAAAAACTGAACATATACTCATATCGTGTTTGTTACACAATATATTTTGTGTGGTAACCAAAACTTAAATATTGTTTTATTACACTTATTTTATATTTGAATTCACTCTCGTCCATTATCTTTTTTAAAAGATAAGAAAAAAATGAACATATATAATTTCTTACATTTTGTTTTAATATTTGAATATACTTCTAACATCCCAAACGACTTTAAGCATTGTTGACTGACCCTACAAATTAACAAGAGTCTTTTCAACGTGCTTTGTTCTCACTCGCACGCTTTCCGGAAAACTTCCTAGAAGGTCACCCATCCAAAGACTACTTTAAGTCAAACACACTTAGTTGTGGAGTTCTTATGAGTTGTGCTACCAAAAAGAAAATGCATTTTGTTGATATAGGTAGTACAAAACAATTCTTATAAGTCTTCCTTCAACTAGACAATTTTGTACCTGCACGGTCTCTAGATCCCTCTCATTTCGATGTGATTTGTTTGTCTTGAAGCTGTAAGGATCCGCTCATTGTCATGCCTTGTGCACCAGCGACCACTCCCCATTCTCGTCAGTCTCGGACGTTACATGCCCACCAGCTTCCACTTGGTTTGTCCTCGAACCACATCATACTGGGACAGGTCTGCTTTGATACCACTTGAAATATCCCAGACGACTTTAAGCATTGCCGAATGACCCTACAAACCAACACGAGTCTTTTCAGTGTGCTTTGTCAGCACTCGCACAATTTCCAGGACACTTCCCAAAAGGCCACCCATCCAAAGACTACTCCAAGTCAAGCACGCTTAACTGTGGAGTTCTTATGAAATGTGATACCAAAAAAAATATGCATCTTGTTGACATAGGTTTAAAAAAACAATTCTTGTAAGTCTTCCTTCAACCATGTAGTCCCATACCTGCATGGTCTCTGGTTCCCTCTCATTCCGATGTGATTCAGTTTGTCGTGAAACTGTCAGGAGCCACTCATTGTCATGCATTGTGCACCAACGACCACTCCTCGCCCTCGTCAGTCTCGGGCGTTACATTACTTTTATCTATTTGTTTTATGTGTTATTTGTATTGAACATTGAGAGTAATTTTGAAAGGAGAAAAAGTCATCCCGAAAGAGGTTATTTTCTATATAGCCAGCCCAAAAGAGATTATTTTATTTATATATAATATGGATTAAAAGTAAGGTTATTCTTATTAAAAGAATACACTACTGACATTCTCTCACGGGTCTAACTTTCCGCCAATTTCTCTCTTATTTTATTTGGCATAAATATCTCAACAAATTACAAATGTTATTTTCTTTTTGCGTAAGCGTCTCATCAAACTACATATACTGTTTTTTAATTAATTTCAAATTTTGGTAGGAATCATTAATTTCTAATTTAATTTTAACATAATTTTACTCAATACATTTATTATTTATTTTTTCTTCAAAAAAAACATTTAATTTTGTGTTTTTGTTTACTGTGCATATGTGCTAGTGACACAATATAATAATTTTTTTATTAAAAGCTAATTGTTTTTATAGAAAAAACCTATTTTTTATGTAACAAAATATTTCTAACAAACTATACATATATACTTTATTAAAAAAAAACTAAACATATATACTTTTTTTTGGTAGTGTAAACATATATACTTTAATCATAATATATATATATATATATATATATATATATATATATATATATATTTTTTTTTTGTGTTGTA